>Ga0105237_10003548_pt1 | contig 18490 bp, 10 predicted proteins | sample KBSC24metaG_FD_81520 | JGI IMG/M metagenome (GOLD analysis project Ga0105237, IMG submission 81520) | Corn rhizosphere microbial communities from Kellogg Biological Station, Michigan, USA - KBS C2-4 metaG | ecosystem: Host-associated > Plants > Roots > Rhizosphere > Soil | place: Michigan, USA... | reverse complement strand
TTTGCGCGCAGGCTGGACCGCCGCCCTGCATGGTCAGGATGGCAAGCGCCGCAAACATGCCAAGCGACATGGAACGCCGCATTCCTCTCCCCCTCCCGCGCACAAGCAGCCGCTCTTTTACGAACGCGCGCCAGCAGGTTAGCGCTACCAGACTGCAAAGGAAACCGCTGTGTTGAAATTTACTTTTACAGATGAATGGGCTCTACAGTTGCAGTTGCCGGAAAGCGGAGGGCCATGTCGGGAGCACCGCGAACGGGGCGCCGGCGGGCCCCGCGTGCGCCACGCTGGTGCCGAACACACGGCAACGTTCATCGCGTTGCATATTGACAACACACCCATAGCTAACAACCTGATTTGACGAAGGATCCACGCTGTTAACGTGAACAGGTTTCATGGGTAAACCTTCGTTTCACATTATTGTTGCGATAAATCAGAGCTGATGGTAGCGCGAACATTCGGATGCCGGGACCACACCGGCACCGCGTGCGCGGCATGCAATGACGTGCCGCCACACCATCTGCGACCGGCGCCCGTGGCGCCCAGGGAGGGGACTCATGATCAACCGTTTCTCGTCATCTTTTCATGCTTCGTCGTTGAATGCCGCGCTGCGCGCTGGCGCTTCACTGGCAACGTTGTCACTGCTCGGCCTGTCGGGCACTGCACTCGGCCAGACCGCGGCCGCCGCGCCGCAGGGCAGCGAAGCCGCGACCCAGGATGCGACTGCGACGGACGGCGCCCAGGAAATCGTCGTCACCGGCATCCGCGCCTCACTGCAGAGCGCGCGGAACCGCAAGCGCGATGCCGAACAGGTAGTCGACTCGATCACCGCGCAGGACATCGGCGCCCTGCCCGACCGCTCCGTTTCGGAAGCGCTGCAGCGCGTGCCGGGCATCACGCTCCAGCGCACCAACGAGAATCGCGACCCGGCGCGCCTGTCGTCCGAAGGCGGCGGCGTGTTCGTCCGCGGCCTGTCCTGGGTCCGTTCGGAGCTGAACGGCCGCGACGTCTTCTCGGCGAACAACGGCCGCGGCCTGTCGTTCGAGGACGTGTCGTCGGACCTGCTGGTCGGCGTCGACGTGTTCAAGAACCCCTCGGCCGACTTGGTCGAAGGCGGCATCGGCGGCATCGTCAACCTGCGCACCCGCAAGCCGTTCGACGCGCCGGGCTATGTCTTCGCGCTCTCAGGCGACGTGAACTATGCCGATCTGCGCAAGAAGGCCTATTGGTCGGGCAACGGCCTCGCCAGCGGCCGCTGGAACACGCCGCTCGGCGAGATGGGCCTGCTGCTCAGCTACTCGATCAACAATATTGGCAACCGTACCGACAGCATCTCCAACGGCCGCTATGACCGCGGCACGCTGACGACCGCGCAGGACGGCCTGGCCGCCGGCAGCAATGTCTACATCCCGGCGAACATGGGCCTGCGCCGCATCGACTGGCAGCAGAAGCGCACCGCGTTCGACGGCTCGTTCCAGTGGAAGCCGAGCGACACGCTGGTCTTCACCGCCGAGGCGCTGATCGCCCAGGCGACTCCGCGCGACATCGAATATGCGATCGGCGACAACGGCACCCCGCCGACCGACGACGCCTCGTACAAGTTCGGCCCGAACCACGAGCTCGTCTCCGGCGTCATCGCCAACCGCCAGCTCAGCCTCGACACGCGCTCCGGCTACCAGCGCAAGCGCACCCAGGACTTCTCGGGCAACCTGCGCTGGACCCCGGACACGCACTGGACCGTCACCGGCGACCTGCAATATGTGAAGTCGACGGCGCAGGTGAGCAGCATGACCGCGTTCACCCAGACCAACACCCCGGCCACCTTCGACTTCAACTTCAGCGGCGACGACCCCAAGCTGGTGATCACGCCGACCCCGGCGGGCGGCTCGCTGACCAAGCAGAGCGACTATTGGTGGGCCGCGGCGATGGACCATCTCGAAGACAATGAAGCGCATGAATGGTCGGGCCGCGCCGATGTCGAATACAAGTTCGACGAGGGCTTCCTGCGCTCGCTCAAGGTCGGCGGCCGCTATACCGATCGCAACGCGATCACCCGCCAGACCGGGTACAATTGGGCCGAGCTTTCCGCGCAGTATTGGGATCCCGGCACGCCGGTCTATCTGAACCAGACCGGCTTTGCGGCGACCACGCCGCCCACCGGTTTCGCGGGCGGTGCCCAGAATCCGTGGCTGCCGAACCAGTCGCAGCTGATCACCTACAACAACTTCTTCCGCGGCAAGGTCGCGTCCCCGGGCGCGGGCTTCTGGTTCCCGGCGGCCGGCCTCGTGCAGCGCAGCCCGACGGCGGCCTATGCCGATTATCTGAAATATGTCAGCAAGAGCTGGAAGCCGTACGACAGCAACGTCGCCGTCTCCGGCCTGTCGGGCGGCGGCGTCAACGACCAGACCGAGCGGACCTATGCCGGCTATCTGGTCGCGCGCTTCGGCATGGACACGAGCCCGATCGGCCATTTCGACGGCAATATCGGCGTCCGCGTGATCCGCACCGAGATCTCGGCGGTCGGCTCCGGCGCCTCGTTGCCTTCCTATCCCAGCGGCACTTGCGTTCCCGGCACTGCGATCGTGGGCGGCCCGCGCGACGGCCAGCTGACCACCGCCGCCGACTGCGCGCAGTTCACCGCGGCGCAGGCCTTCGCCCAAGGCTCGCTGGGCTTGGCAACCAGCGCCAGCAACGACTATACCGACGTGCTGCCGACGCTGAACCTGCGCTTCTTCGTGAAGGACAATCTCCAGCTCCGCTTCGCGGCGGGCAAAGCGATCTCGCGTCCGACCTTCGCGCAGCTCAACCCCTATGTGCAGCTGAGCTACAACTTCGCGAGCACGCCGAACGCGGCGGTCGCGACGGGTACCGGCATCAACGGCCGTCTGACGCCGTTCACCGGCACCGCGGGCAACCCGAACCTGAAGCCGACCCGCTCCAACCAGTTCGACGTGAGCCTCGAATGGTATTTCGGGCGCGCGAACAGCGTCACGCTCGCGGGCTTCTACAAGGACATCAGCAACTACATCTTCGCCGGCACCACCGAGCGCCAATTCACCAGCAACGGCCAGACGCTCACCTTCGACGTGACGCAGCTGACCAACGGCTCCAGCGGCAAGATCAAGGGCCTCGAGTTCAGCTACACGCAGTTCTTCGACATGCTGCCGGGCGCGCTCTCGGGCCTGGGCTTCCAGGGCAACTACACCTTCGTCGACTCGTCGGGCGGGAAGAACACGGCAATCAACGTGTTCGATTCCAACCAGACCACCGGCGCGGGCAAGGCACTGCCGCTCGAGGGCCTGTCGAAATATTCGTACAACGCCGCGCTGGTCTACGAGAAGTACGGCATCTCGGCGCGCGCCGCGTATAACTGGCGCTCGCACTATCTGCTGACGACCTCGGCCGCGAACATCAACTTCCCGGTCTGGTCGGAATCCTATGGCCAGCTGGACGCGTCGATCCTCTACTCGATCACCAAGCATGTGAAGATCGGCGTGCAGGGCACCAACCTGCTCAACTCGCGGACCTTCCTCGACGTGGGCGATCCGGATCTCAAGCCGCGCTACAGCTGGACGGACACGGACCGGCGCTTCGCCTTCCTGGTCCGCTCGGTCTTCTAACTTCCTCCACCTCCGCCCCCGGACGCCGCAAGGTTTCCGGGGGCGCATTTCATGTGCCGGCCGGCGTAGCCGACACAGGGCAGCTCGGGACGAACGCGTGGCGGAGCACATCATCATCGCAGGCGGCGGCAGCGCGGGCTGGATGGCCGCGGCGTTGTTCGCGCGGCTGCGACCGGCTCCCGACACGCGGATCACCCTCGTCGAATCGCAAGCGATCGGCACGATCGGCGTCGGCGAAGCGACCGTGCCGATCCTCCGCGACTTCAACCGGCTGCTTGGGTTGCACGAACCCGATTTCGTCGCCGCCACGCAAGGCAGCTTCAAGCTCGGCATCGAATTCGTCGGTTGGGGCGAGGCCGGCAACCGCCATTTCCACGGCTTCGGCGATTTCGGCGCGCCGATCGAGGGCCTCGCGCCCCACCACCACTGGCTGCGGCTGCGCGCTGCCGGGCGCATCGCCGATCCGATCGACGCCTGGTCGATGCCCGCCCTCGCCGCCGCGCAGGACCGGTTCGCGCCCCCCGAGGCGCTGCGCGGCGAGGCGGCCGAATATCGCTACGCCTATCATTTCGACGCCGGCCTCTACGCGCAGCTGCTGCGCAGCACTGCCGAGGCACGCGGCGTCACCCGCATCGAAGGCCGCATTCTCGCCGCCGAGCGCGATCCCGCAACCGGCGACCTGGCCGCGCTGCAGCTCGACGGCGAGCGGCGGATCGAAGGCGACCTGTTCATCGATTGCACCGGCTTCGCCAGCCGCCTGCTCGGCGAAGCGCTGGGCACCCCCTTCGTCGACTGGTCGCGCTGGCTCCCCGCCGACCGTGCGCTGGCGCAGGGCTGCACGCGCGCCGGGCGGTTTACACCGTTCACCCGCGCCACCGCCCATGCCGTCGGCTGGCAATGGCGCATCCCGCTCCAGCATCGCACCGGCAACGGGCTGGTCTATAGCAGCGCCTATCTTTCCGACGACGAAGCGGCGGCACAGCTGGCGGCGAACCTCGATGGCGAGCCGCTGGGCGATCCGCGCCCCTTACGCTTTACCACCGGTCGCCGCGATCGCTTCTGGGCGCACAATGTCGTCGCGATCGGGCTGGCGGCGGGGTTCATGGAGCCACTGGAATCGACCAGCCTCCAGCTCGTCCAGACCGGCCTCGTCCGCCTCGCCGAGCTACTGCCGAGCCAGGGTGCCGCCGATCCCGCAGTGGTCGCCGAATACAACCGCGCGACGATCGGCGAATATGACCGGATCCGCGACTTCCTGATCGCGCATTACTGCATCAGCCGCCGCCCCGAACCTTTCTGGCGCGACATGGCGGCGGTGGCGCTGCCCGACACACTGGCGCACAAGCTGGCGCTGTGGGACGCGATCGCGCGCGTGCCGCTCTACGACCGGGAGTCGCACGCCGAGGTGAGCTGGGTGGCAGTGCTGCTGGGCCAGGGGCGAATCCCGCGCGGCCATGAGCCGACCGCCGACCGGCCGCCGCTCGACGCGCTCGACCGGCTGTTCGCACAGCGCCAGGCCGAGCTGGAAGCCGCACTGCCCCGCCTGCCGGCGCATGACCATTTCGTCGCGAAGACCTGCCGGGCAACAGCACCGTGAACCCAACGCCGCTGCACCGGCACCAGGAGAAGATGCCTTGACCAAGAATGCCCTGCCGCGCGCGCTCGGCGGCCTGCTGCTCGGCCTCGCGCCGCTGCCGGCCCTCGCCCAGGCGCCGTCGCGCACGATCCATGTCGACGTCGCGACCGCCAAGGCGCCGGTCGACCGGTTCTTCGACCTGTCGATCGGCTCCGACTATCCGGGCACGCTGCGCCGCGACGATTCCATGGCCCAGCTGAAGACCGCGCATGACGAGCTCGGCTTCCGCTATGTCCGCTTCCACGCGATCTTCCACGACGTGCTCGGCACGGTGAAGCGCGAGAACGGCAGGATCACCTATGACTGGACCGGCATCGACTCACTGTACGACAAGCTGCGCGCGCGCGGCGTGAAGCCGTTCGTGGAACTCGGCTTCACCCCCGAAGCGCTGAAGACCTCGGACAATTCGATCTTCTACTGGAAGGGCAACACCTCGCATCCGGAGCTGGGCGCCTGGCGCGACCTGCTCACCGCCTTCGTCCGCCACATGCAGCAGCGATATGGCCGCGAGGAGGTGCGCAGCTGGTTCTTCGAGGTGTGGAACGAGCCCAATCTCGACGGCTTCTGGGAGAAGGCGGACAAGGCCGCCTATTTCGACCTCTACGACGCCAGCGCCCGCGCCATCAAGGCGGTGGACCCGACGCTGCGGGTGGGCGGCCCCTCCACCGCCGGCGCGGCCTGGGTGCCCGAGTTCCTGGCCGACATGCACAAGCGCGGCACGCCGGTCGACTTCGTTACGACGCACACCTATGGCGTCGAGGGCGGCTTCCTCGACGAGCAGGGCAAGCAGGATACCAAGCTCTCCCCCTCCCCGGACGCGATCGTCGGCGACGTGCGCAACGTCCGACAGCAGATCGCCGCCTCGCCCTTCCCCAATCTGCCGCTCTATTTCACCGAATGGAGCACCAGCTACACGCCGCGCGACCTGGTCCATGATTCCTATGTCAGCGCGGCTTATATCCTCACCAAGCTCAAGGCGGTGCAGGGCATCGCCCAGGGCATGAGCTACTGGACGTTCAGCGACCTTTTCGAAGAGCCCGGCCCGCCGACCGCGGCGTTCGAAGGCGGCTTCGGGCTGATGAACCCGCAAGGGATCCGCAAGCCGGCCTGGTTCGCCTATAAATATCTCGACGCGCTGCACGGGCGCGAAGTGCCGACCGGCGATCCGCACAGCATCGCCGCCGCGGATGGTGCGAAGCTGTCGGTGGTGCTGTGGGACTGGCACCAGCCCGACCAGCCGACGAGCAACCGCTCCTTCTACAGCAAGCTCGGGCCCGCGAAGACGGCGCCGGCGGCCTCGGTGCAGCTCGCGCATCTGCGTCCCGGCAAATACAAGCTGCGGCTGTTCCGCACCGGCTATCGCCACAACGACGCGTTCTCGGCCTATATCGACCTCGGCATGCCCAAGGCGCTGACCGACACGCAGGTCGCCACGCTCCAGCGCCTGACCCGCGACCTGCCCGAACGCGACGAGACGGTTACCGTGCCGCGCTCCGGGATGCTCAGCGTGCCGATAGCGCTTCAGACCAACGATGTGTTGCTGCTGCGGCTGGAGCCGCTGGCGCGCTGAGGCCGATCGGCGCTACGCTCGACACACCATCGATTCACCCCGCCGACGAAGGATGTCCAGGATGCTCCGTACGCTCGCCCTTCTGCTTTCGCTGCCATTGGCGAGCGGCGGCCAGGACTCCAAGGATCTTGCCCGCGCCGTAGCGGGTCCGACCAGCGCTGCGCCGCAGCGGCTCACGCTTGTCGACGCGCCCAAGCCGGCCGGGCCTCGCGTCCCGCTGTTCGACGGCAGGTCGCTCGACGGCTGGCAGCCCTGGCTGGGCTACGCGGACCCCGCCATCACCTACAAGGGCGATCCGGCCGCGAAGCCGATCGGCACGGCGCGGGACACCCGCGGCGACTTCGCGGTGCGTACCATCGACGGCGAGCCGGCGATCTGGGTGAAGGGCGAGACCTGGGGCGCCCTGGTGCACCGCGCCGACTTGCGCAACTATCACCTGCGGCTCGAGTTCAAATGGGGGGCCAAGCGCTGGGCACCGCGCGCGACGCTGCCGCCGAACAACGGCCTGCTCTATCACACCCATGGCCACCCGGGCGAAGTGTTCGGCACCTGGCAGCCCTCGGTCGAGTTCGAGATCATGCAGGGCTCGACCGGCATGCTGGTGATGGTGGGCAAGGCGCTCCGCGCCCACACCAATGTCGCCTTCGACGACACGCTGATCGCGCCGCACCTGCGGTTCCGCACCGACGGGCGCGTGGTCGACATGGTCAACGGCACCCCGACCTGGAACGTCGAGGCCGCCGTAGATGCCGAGAAGCCGGACGGCGAATGGAACGTGCTCGACCTGTATGTGCTGGGCGATCGCGCGGTGCATGTCGTCAACGGCGTGCCGGTCGCCGAGGCGCGCGACCTGGCGGTGATCGGTCCCGACGGGAAGCGCACGCCCCTGACCCATGGCCGGATCCAACTGCAATCCGAAGGTGCGGAAACCTGGTTCCGCCACATCACCGTGGAGCCGATCAAGCGCCTGCCCAGGATCGTCGCCGCGCGGGGCTGACGCCCCCGGCAGCGTCGGCAGGCGCCGATCAGCAGGAGGAGGTGCCGGCCGCACGCCACCGAATCCAACTGAAGATCTGCGCGGCAATGTCCACCACCGAACGACGCCGATCCGGAATTGCCCGTCACGGGTCGTCCGCGCACCAACGCTGTCACCTCCTTCATCCGGTGCGGTCCCCGATGGTCCGCTGGCCGAACCGCGCATAGAGGGTGGGCAGCACGAACAGGGTGAGCAGCGTCGCGGAGACGAGCCCGCCGATCACCACCGTGGCGAGCGGCTTCTGCACCTCGGCCCCCGCACCGTGGCCAAGTGCCATCGGCACGAAGCCCAGGCTCGCCACCAGCGCGGTCATCGCCACCGGCCGCAGCCGCTGCATCGCGCCGAGATGCGCGGCCTCGGCCCGGCCCATGCCGGCGCGGATCAGGTCCTGGATCGCGCTGACCATGACCAGGCCGTTGAGGACCGCGATGCCGGACAGCGCGATGAACCCGACAGCTGCAGAGATCGACACGTCCATGCCGCGCGCAAACAGCAGCAGCACGCCGCCGACCAGCGCGAAGGGCACCCCGGTGAACACGATCGCGGCATCGCGCACCGATCCCAGCGCGCCGTAGAGCAGCAGCAGGATCAGCAGGAAACAGCCCGGTATCACCAGCTTCAGCCGCGCGCTCGCCGATTGCAGATTCTCGAACTGACCGCCCCATTCCAGATAGGTACCCGCCGGCAGCCGCACCTTGGCGGCGATCGCGCCCTGCGCTTCGGCCACGACGCTGCCGACGTCGCGGCCGCGGACATTGGCCTGGACGACGACCCGGCGCTTGCCATTGTCGCGGCCGATCTGGTTGGGCCCGTCGACGACCCGGATGTCGGCGACGCTGGACAGCGGCACGAACCCGCCGCCGCCAACAGGCACCGGCAGCTGCTGCAACAGGCCGAAATCGGCCCGCTGTGCCTCGGACAGCCGGATAACCACCGGGAAGCGCCGATCGCCTTCGTAGATCGTGCCGGCGGTACGTCCGCCCAGCGTCGCGCCGACGACCGCCTGGACGTCCTGCGCGGTGACGCCCAGCCGCGCCATCGCGTCGCGGTCGACGCGGATGTCGAGCATGGGCAACCCGCCGGTCTGCTCGACCTTGACGTCCGCCGCCCCCTTGGTGGCGCGCAGGATGCCGGCTATCTGCTCGGCGGTACGGGTCATCTGGGCGAAATCGTCGCCGAACACCTTCACCGCGATGTCGCCGCGCACGCCGGCGATCAACTCGTTGAAGCGCATCTGGATGGGCTGGGTGATCTCATAGGCATTGCCCGGGATTGTCGCCAGGCGCTGCTCGATCCGCGCCACCAGTTTCTCCTTGGTCAGGCTTGGATCGGGCCAGGCAGCGCGCGGCTTGAGGATGACGAACATGTCGGTGGCGTTGGGCGGCATCGGATCCGAGGCGAGCTCCGCGGTGCCGGTCTTGGAGAAGACGAACCGCACCTCGGGCTGCTGCGACAGCATCCGCTCGATCGGCACCTGCATCGCCTGGCTCTGCTGGACCGAGGTCGCGGGGATGCGGAGCGCCTGGATCAGCAGGTCGCCTTCGTCGAGCTGCGGCAGGAATACCTGCCCCAGCGAGGCGAAGGCTCCCGCGGCAAGCACGAGGCTGGCGAGCGCCGCCCCGATCGTCAGCGTCGGCCGCTGCATCGCCCGATCAAGGCCGGGCTCGTAGCGCCGCTTGAGCCAGGCGACGATCCGCCCGTCTTTCTCCTCCACCTTGCGGGACAGGCAGATCGCGATCATCGCGGGCACGAAGGTGAGCGAGAGCACGAAGGCGAAGACCAGCGCGATAATGACGGTGAGCGCCATCGGCACGAAGGTCTTGCCCTCCACGCCGGTCAGCGTGAGCAAGGGCACATAGACGAGGAGGATGATCGCCTGGCCATAGACCGACGGACGGATCATCTCGCGCGCGGCAGCCGCCACCGCCTCCAGCCGTTCCGGCAGCGTCAGCAGCCGCCCTTCGCGATGCTGCGCCTCCGCCAGCCGGCGCAGCGCATTCTCGACGATGATGACCGCGCCGTCGACGATCAGCCCGAAATCGAGCGCGCCGAGGCTCATCAGGTTGGCTGACACCCCCGCGCGCAGCATTCCGAACCCGGTCAGCGCCATGGTGATCGGAATGACCAGCGCGGCGATCAGCGCCGCGCGGACATTGCCGAGCAGCAGGAACAGCACGACGACGACGAGCACCGCGCCTTCCCCGAGATTCTTCGCCACGGTGCCGATCGTCGCGTTCACCAGCGCGGTGCGATCGAGCACCGGCTGCACCACCACGTCGGGCGGAAGGGAGGCGTTGATCGCCTTGAGCTTGTCCGCCACCGCGGTTGCGACCAGCCGGCTGTTTTCGCCGATCCGCATGATCGCAGTGCCGACCACCACCTCGGTGCCGTTCTCCGAGGCCGATCCCATGCGGATCGCCTGGCCCGCGCGGACGGTGGCGACCTGGTCGAGCGTGATTGGCACCCCGCCGCGCGTGGCGATCACGGTGCGCCCCAGCTCGGTGGTGTTGCGCAGCAGTGCATCGGAGCGGACCGCCAGCCCCTCGCCGTTGCGATCGACGAAGCCGCCGCCGATGTTGCTATTGTTGCGATCGAGTGCGGTGCCCAGCTCGGTCAGCGTGATACCGAGCGACGCGAGCTTCTGGACGTCGGGCACGACCAGGAACTGCTTGGCATAGCCGCCGATCGAATCGATCCCGGCGACGCCCGGCACGGTCTTGAGCAGCGGCGTCACGATCCAGTCCTGCGCGGTGCGCAGGTAGGTCGCCTTGTCGGCCTCGCTGGTCAGCCGCTCGCCCTCGGGGGTGATGTAGCTGCCGTCGGGCTGCTGGCCGGGCTCGCCGGGCTTGTGGGTGTCGTCGTCGCGGTGCTGGAGGCGAACCGTGTACATGTACACCTCGCCGAGACCGGTGGCGATCGGCCCCAGTTCGGGGTTCACGCCCGCAGGCAGGCTTTCGGCCACGCCCTGCAGCCGTTCCCCCACCTGCTGGCGGGCGAAATAGATGTCGGTCCTGTCCGAGAAGACCGCGGTGATCTGCGCGAAGCCGTTGCGGCTGAGCGAGCGGGTGTATTGCAGCCCCGGCGTTCCGGCGAGCGCGGTCTCGATCGGGAAGGCGACCTGCTTCTCGACCAGCTCCGGCGAGAGCGCGGGCACGCGGACGTTGATCTGGACCTGGTTGTTGGTGATGTCCGGCACCGCGTCGATCGGCAGCCGGGACAGGGAGAAGCCGCCGATGGCGGCGGCGAGGACGGTGAGCAGCAGGACGAGCCAGCGCTTCTCGACCGCCCAGGAGACGATACGGGCGATCATGGCTCAGTCCTCCACCGCTTCGTTCTTGCCGAGCTCGGCCTTGAGCGTGAAGCTGCCGGTGGTGGCGATCTGCTCCTGGCCGGTGAGCCCCGAGCGGATGATCACCGTCGCCCCGGCGGCGTCGCCGAGCTGTACCGGCGTTGCGCGGAAGCCCGTCGGCGTGCGCACGAACACCACCGATCGACCTTCGTCGGTCTGCACAGCCGTGGTGGGGACGCGGATTGCCTGACCGCCGCCGCTGTCCGCAAGCGGGACGGAGACCGAGACGGGCTCGCCCACCCACCACTGACCCGACCGATTGTCCAGCATTGCGATCGCCGGCACCAGCCGGGTCTGCGCATCGAGCGCGGGCGAGACGAAGTGGAGCCGGGCGGCCGCTTCGCGCCCCGCCGCCTTCACCGTCACCGCGCTGCGGGCCCGGACCCGGCTCGCATCCTCCGGCTTCAGGCTGAAGGCGATGGCGACCTGGGCGAGGTTGGCGATGCGATAAAGCTCCGCATCGGCCGCGACCATCTGCCCCAGCGTGACAGCCCTTGCGATCACCTGCCCGCCGATCGGCGCCGCGATGCCGAGGCGGTTGAGCCCCCCACCCCCTGTCCCGGCGGCCGAGACCATGCTCTGCGCCTGGGCGAGCGCGATGCGCGCCTCGGCCGCGGCGGTGCGCGCAGCGATCAAGTCCTGCTCGGGCGACACCCGCTCGGCGAACAGCCTTTGCTCGCGGGCGAGGTTTGCGTTGGCGAGCGCCAGCCGCGCGCGGGCCGCCTGTACCTCGCCTTTGATCTGCGCCGCCTCGCGGCTTTCGATCACCGCAATCGTCTCGCCCCGCCTGACCGTCTGGCCGAGGTTACGGCTGAGCGCGACGACGCGGCCGGCAATGGCCGCGGAAACGATCTGCGTGCCCTGCGGATCGCCCTCGACGATCGCGGGAATCTCGATGGTGCCCGCGCCGCCGATCGAAGGTCGGCCGATCTGGACGCCCGCCGCCGCGATCTGCTCGGCGGTCAGGACCACCTGATCGTTCGCCGCGAGATCGGCCGAAGGCTTGGCGGCCGCCGCGGTGTTGGATGGCTCGGAGCGCTCGCCGCACGCGGCAAGCAGAAGGGCAAGGGACAGTGTCCCGGCCAGCGACAGAGATCGGTTCACTGCATGTCTCCCTTGGGCGCGCGGGCGGTCAGCCGCTCCAGCTGCGCGCGGGCAATCTGATATGTGGCGAGCGCGTCGATCGCGGCGAGGCGCGTCTCGGCCAGGCTGCGTTCGGCATCAAGCAGGTCGAGCTGGCCGAACTTGCCCTCGCGGTAGCCGATTCGGGCGATGCGCGCCGCTTCCTGCGCCGCTGCCAGCGCCGGACCGGCGGCGGCCCGTGCGGTGGTCGCGGCATTGTCGGCCTGGGCCGCAGCGTCAGCGATCGCCTGTTCGAGGTCGAGCGCGCGGACGCGGCGCGCCGCGGCCGCCTGCGCCCGTTGCGCCGTGGCCTGCGCGACCGCCGCGCTGCCGTTGCTGAACAACGGTATCGGCATCGAGAGGGTGAAGACGGCGGCGAGATCGTTGGTCGCCTCCAGCCGCCGCACGGCGGGCCCGACGTTCAGGTCCGGCACGCGGTTGGCGCGGGCCAGCCGGACGCCGGCATCGGCCATGGCGACATCCGCCTCGGCCGCCGCCAGCGCGAGCGTGCCCGCCGCCTGTATCGGCAGGATCGGGCCGCGAGCGTCGCCCGCAGGCAGGCGATCGAGCAGCCCCCCGTCGAGCGCGGCGACCGGCCGACCGATGCGCCGCGCCAGATTGGCCCGAGCCGCCTCCGCCAGACGATTCTGGCGGGTGAGGTTCGCCTCGGCGTTGATCCGCCCGACATCGGCACGCTGCGCCTCGAGCGGCGAGGCGCGCCCAGCACGCACGCGCACGCTCGCCGCGCGCAGGGCCTCACCTGCGATCCGCACCTGTTCCTGCCCGGCAGCGACCCGGCGCTCGGCGGCGACGGCCTCGACATAGAGCTGCGTCACCTGCAGCCGAGTATCGGCCGCGACGATCGCCGCCTCGATCCCGGCGCGGGTAAGCTGCGCATCGGCGACGGCCACCCGCGCGCGGCGTTTGCCCCCGCGCTCGATCGGAAAGGCCAGCCCGATCATGGTCTCCGCGCTGCGCAGCCCGCGATAGGCACCGCTGCCGGCGACATTCTCGATCTGGCCCTGCGCCATGGGATTGGGCCGCAGCCCGGCAATCGTGCGGTTCGCCCGCGCGGCATCGATCGCAGCGCCGGCGGCCTCGGTCGCGGGCGCGGTTCCGCCGGCGGCGGTGATCGCCTGTTCAAGGGAAAGAACGGCAGCGCTGTCCGAAATCGCGGACGGCGTGCCGGTTTGCGCCTGCAGCGACGATGCGCAGGCGCTCGCGGCCAATGCGGCCACAACGAGTCGATTCATCAAGCAAGCGCTCCTGACGAAGATCCAGATACGGACGCACGCAGGCGTCCGGCGGAGTCGTCAGGCTTGGGGTGGCCTCAGCCGCACCAGGGCGTCGGTGCCGGAAAGCGCGTTGGTATGTCCCTGCGGCAGCGGTGCGATAGCGTCGGCAAGCAGTCGGGCCGACGGTGCGGACGCAGGCGTGCCGACGTCGTGCCCGTGGCAGATGCTGTGATGGTGCGGCACCGCCTTGTCCGCATCGGCGGGCACTTCATCGCCATCGCCCTGGCTGTGCAAGGTGAAGGCGACGCCCCCAAAATTGCCGCCCGCCGCTTCCGCGGCATGCGCCATGCCCGACCAGCTGGTGAGAACCACCATCAGGCAGGCAAGGAAAGGCAACAGCGTGCGCATGCGCGATGCCCTATCACAGCGAACGCCCAAGATCACGCCGTCTCCGGGCAGATATCTCGGCATCGCCGCGCAGCCGAACCGCCCGACCCTTCGACGGCGCACGGTCGTTCCCACCGCGTGCCCCGCCGCCAACGCCGCGCCGCGCCGCCGACATACGATGACGAGCCACGACGAAAACGGCCAGGGCTCAGCGGATGTGCAGGCCCGCCAGCGTCCTTCGCACCGCCTCACGAAGCAGTGTATGCGGCTCCTCACCAAGAAAGGCTACGAGCTTGCGATTGTCGAGCCGGACGGGATGGCGCCAAAGATAGCGCATCTTCCAGATTTCTCGCGGTGTCTCCTGCACCAGGCCGGCGACTCCCAGCAGCCACCATGGCAGCGGCTTCACCTTGATCTCGGGACGACCGAGCCCGACCTTGATGGCATCGATCATCGCGGTTCCGTCCGGATCCCAGATGCCTTCGAAGTTGAAGCGGTCGAAATCCGCCAGTTCGTCCTCCCGGTCCAGCAGCCGCGCGATCGCCTCGCCCGCATCGGGAAGATACGCCCAGCTATGGCCGACGCCCTTCTTGCCCGGATAGGTGATGGAGGCCGCCCTGGTTCCCGGCTTCACCATCGCCTCGAACCAGTTGCCGCCGGGCACGGGACCGAAGAAGTCGCCGAAGCACACCATCAGCGCGGGCGCGCCATCCCGGCTTCCCGCCTTCAGGCGCAGATCCAGCGCCGCGCGGATCCTCCCCTTCTCCGTTACCGGATGCTGGGGCGCGTCTTCTCGCACGAGCGGAAAGGCGTCGTAGCCGTAATTGTAGAGGCCTCCCGGCACGACGATCCGCGCGCCCACCTGCTTCGCGGCGGCGATGCTGTTATCCACCATCGGCAGGACCAGGCCGCGCCAATTATGATATCCGGGCGGATTGACCGCGTGTACGATGACGTCGACGCCTTTGGCGGCCCGGAGCGTGTCCGCGGCGACCATGGCATCGCCTTTTACCCATTCGATGCCTGCGTAATGCTCTGCGCCGCCTCGCCCGCGCCTGGTCGTGTCGCGCGCCATCGCGATCACCTGCCAACCGTGCCGCACCAGCGCGGCCGCGGTTTCGCCGCCGATGCCGCCGCTCGCACCAAGAACCAATGCCTTCCTAGAATTCGTCATCGCTACACCTCTTGTGCGAACCGATAGCGAATGCGATCGCATGAAAGGAATTGGCGAACTTGCTTCAGCAGCTGAAAGCTTTTCGATGAGCCCTCGTGTATCCTGGGAGGATCAGCGCGCCTTTGTGGCCGTTCTCGAAGAAGGGAGCCTGTCTGCGGCCGCCCGGCGGCTCGGCGTGTCGCAACCAACCGTTCGAGCGCGATTGAATGCGCTCGAGCAGGCGCTCGGAGTGGTGCTGTTCACGCGCTCGATGCGCGGCGTGGTGCCGACCGATCAGGCACGTGCGCTGATCGGTCCCGCGCGCATGATGGCCAACGCATCCGAGACGTTCATTCGCGCCGCGGCGGGGCCCAGCGACAGGGTCGCCGGCATCGTCCGACTCAGTGTCTCCGACGTCGTGGGTGTCGAACTGCTGCCGGCGATGCTGGTCGAGCTACGGCACCGCCATCCCGATCTCATCATCGAGACGGTGCTGAGCAACGCGTCTGCAAACCTCCTCGAGCAGGAAGTGGACATCGCCGTCCGCATGCACCGTCCCGCCCAGGAAGCGCTGGTCGCCAAGGAGGTACCGCCCATACCCATCGGGCTATTCGCGCATGTGGAGTACCTTGCCGCGCGCGGCATGCCACTCTCGGTCGCCGAGCTCGAGCGACACGATATCATCGGTTCCGATCGGAGCGTTGCCGACCTGGCATTCGCGTCCGCCTTCCTGCCGGGCGTCTCCCGCAAGCGCTATGTCATCCGAACCGACTCGCATCCGGCGCAATTGGCCGCCGCACGCGCCGGATTGGGCATCGCCATCATCCAACTCGCCATCGGTCTGGGCGACGATCGACTGCAAAGGGTTTTGCCCGACTTGGAAATTTCCCCGCTCAGAACCTGGATCGTCACGCACGAGAGCTTGCGGACCACGCCAAGGATCCGGACGGTATTCGATCATCTCGTGTCGGCGTTCGATGCATATAGAGCGCGTCTGACGCGCGCTCTTGGGGCAACGAGGCTGTAAGGGCAGCGCTATATCTCGCTCGCCCGCAAGCCAGACCGCTGCATCGTCGATCGTCGGCTGGGGCCGTTTGCGCGTGCCCATGCCCAAAAAAAGCTCCGGCGCCGAAGCGCCGGAGCTCGTCAAGCACGAACCGCGATCGTGGTTCTCAGAAGTTCCCGCGCAGGATGAACGAGAAGCGACGATCGTTGACGAAATAGGATCGCGGCGCGGTGGCCGTGGATCCGTTGATATAGGCCTGCTCGGTCTTCACGACCTGGTTGGCCAGGTTGACGCCCTGCACGCCGATCTTGACGTACTTGTTGATGCTGTAGAACGCCGAGGCATCCAGCTGCCCGCCCGCCGACTGATAGATCGAGGTGTACGGGAAGATGACGTCCGCCGCGGTGAGCAGATACTTCGAGCGCCAGTTATAGGCCGCGCGAACCGAAACCGGGCCCTTTTCGTAGAACAGCGTGGCGTTGAAGTTGTGCTTCGACAGGCCTTCCAGCGGCAGGTTGCCCGGCTTGATATTGGAATTGTTCGTCGGTGCGCCGCCGTTCAGGAAGGAATTGGGCAGACCCGAGCTGTCGATATACGAATAGTTCAGGTTGGTGCCCAGGCCGCTCAGCACGCCCGGCAGGAAGTCGAAGGTCTGCTGATAGGCAACCTCGGCACCCTTGATCTTGCCATAGCCGTCGTAATTGGCCGGACCGCGGACGATGACGTCCTGCGTCACGCCGCCGCCGGTGACCGCGCGGGTGGTCAGCGACTGGTAGAAGAAGTTGTGGATCGACTTGTAGAAGACGTCGACCGACAGCTGCCCGACGCGGCCGAAATACCATTCCATCGTCGCATCGAACTGCCACGCCGTCGCCGGCTTCAGATAGGGATTGCCCGCCGTTGCGGTGAGCGCCCCGCTGGAGGAGTCGAAGCCGACCGAAAGGAAGTTGCGGATGTTGGCCAGATCCGGACGCGTCATCACCTTGGAGGCGGCGAGGCGCAGGATCAGGTTGTTGGTCAGGCCGAACTTCAGGTTGGCGCTGGGCAGCCAGTAGCCATAGTTCACCCGCGCGACCTCCGGCGTGGTGACGCCCGTCGAGAAGTTGCGCAGCGTGTTGTAGCCCGTCTCGCCGAGGCGGCAGAGCGCGCTGACCGTGGTGCCCGTGCTGGAGCAGGTCGCGGCGAAGCTGTCCTGCGTGCCGGTCTGCTGCTGGGTCGGCGCACCGATCGAGCCCGCCGAGGTGAGATCGCTGACGACATAGCGCAGGCCGACATTGCCGCTGACCTTGACGTTGCCGAACACGGGGCCCGGCGACTGGAAGTTCAGCTGCGCATAGACGTTCTTGTCCTGCTGCGTGACCTTCTGGATTTCCGACGGCAGGTAGGGCGTGCCGGCGACGACACCGCCGCGCGATGCCAGCGGCGACCAGGGCGTGGAGCTCGCGCCATTCGCCTGCCACTGCTGGCCGATCTTCTGGAAATAGGCCGCCGACTGGTTATAGCCGTCGATCAGATCGCCGGTATAGTAATAGCCGCCGATCGGCCCCTTGGTCGCGCCCCGGAAGAAGTTGGGGAAGCTGTAGAAGGCGGTCTGCTGCGGCGACTGGGCGAAGGAAACCGGCGTGCCCGCCCACACTTCGCTCAGCGCACCCCAGTTATAGGTGCTGTAGCGCACGTCCGACGCGCGATCCGCATAGCGGGCGCCGAACTTCAGGTGGGTGAGGAAGCTGTCTTCGCCGAACTTGTAGTCGAAGTCCGCCTTGAAGGCATATTCGCGGCCTTCGCTCTGCTCCAGATGGTCCATCGCAGCGCGCCAGAACTGGTTCTGCGGGTTCTGGAAATATTGCGCGTCGCTCTGCCCGGCCAGCGCCGGGTTGGAGGTGCCGAGCACGGTTGGCTTGTGCGGCGTCACGACCGGCAGGTTGCCCATCAGGTCGAGTTCCGAATCGGCGAAGGTCGAGCCGAACACCGCGAAGTCGGTGTTGTTGTGCTTGGCCTTGGTATAGTCGGCGTCGAGATTGACCGACAGGCGATCGCTGAGTTCGGTCTTCAGGTTGAGGCCGTAGTCCCAGACGGTGTTCTCGTCGAGCACCTGGCGCCGCGACAGCGACTGCTGCGTGCCGCCGGTGGGCACGTAGCAGGGCTGGATGGTGCCGTCGCCGGCGCAGCGGCTGCCGCCGCCATTGCCCGGCGCGGTGATGTAGCCCGACTGGAACAGGCCCGAGGAATCGAACTTGTAGTTGGTCGTGGAGCCGACCGCGCACTGGGCGCGGGTGGTGCCGCCGGGCCCGTTGCCGTTGGGCGCGCAGCCGAGCGGATAGGTGTTGTATTCCGAAAGGTCCGGCGCGGTTTCGAAGGTATGCTCGCCCCAGGCATTGG
>Ga0105237_10003546_pt1 | contig 18491 bp, 5 predicted proteins | sample KBSC24metaG_FD_81520 | JGI IMG/M metagenome (GOLD analysis project Ga0105237, IMG submission 81520) | Corn rhizosphere microbial communities from Kellogg Biological Station, Michigan, USA - KBS C2-4 metaG | ecosystem: Host-associated > Plants > Roots > Rhizosphere > Soil | place: Michigan, USA... | reverse complement strand
CTACACTTCAGGATCCACCGGCAAGCCGAAAGGCGTCCCCATCACTCACGAAAACCTGTTACCACTGTTGAAGTGGAGCCGCGACTACTTCGGTTTCGGCGAGCACACAAGAGTGCTCCAGAATCTCTCTTACTGCTTCGATTTCGGTGTCTTCGAATTATTAACCACCATCCTCTATGGCGGCACGATCTATTTCCCCGCAGCTCTTCGTGAAAACACACGTTGGGGCTACGCAGAGTTCGTGAACGAAAACGCCATCAACACGATCCACACGACGCCGACCGCCTTCCGCGAAATCATCGCTCCCGGCGGCAAGCTCGAGTCGCTCGAAGTGCTGCACCTCGGTGGCGAGCAGTTAACGAAAAACAGCGTGGACGAGATCGCCGCCCGCGTCGGCGAGCAGTGCGTTGTGTTCAATGGTTATGGTCCAACAGAAGCCACGATCAACTGCGCCATCTTCAAGCTCGGCGCTATCTCCGAGTTCGATCAGCAAACAGTCAACATTCCCATCGGCCGTGCTTCCGCCGCAAACACACTCTTCGTTCTCGATCGACACCTGCAATTGGTACCGCCAGGCGTGCCGGGCGAACTCTACGTCGGCGGCGCGGGCCTGGCGAGCGGTTATCTGAACCGGCCCGGTCTCACTGCCGACAGATTCATCCCGGATCCATGGAGCGACGAGCCGGGCGCGCGCCTTTACCGCACCGGCGACACGGTGCGTCTCTTGTCAGACGGCAACATCGAGTTCCTCGGCCGCGTGGACCATCAGGTCAAGATCAGGGGCTATCGCATCGAGCTCGGCGAAATCGAGACTGCGCTCAATGCTCATCCCAATGTTCGTGAAACCGCCGTACTCGCAGTTGAAGACGCGCACGGCGAGAAGCGCCTGGCTGCGTACCTGAGCTGGTCCGCGAACGAGGCGATCAACGTCCGCGAGTTGCGTGAGTTTTTGAAGCGAAGCCTGCCCGAATACATGGTGCCGAGCGTTTTCATTCCCCTGGGAGCGCTGCCGATGACGCCGAACGGTAAGCTCGACCGGCGCGCCCTCCCGGCCCCCGACTTCAACACTGCCGAGACGGATGCAAACTACGTTGCTCCCGCGACGCCGACCGAGGAAGTCGTCGCGAACATCTGCGCTGAAGTGCTGAGTCTGCAAAAGCTCGGCGTACACCAGAATCTGTTCGACGTCGGCTGCCACTCGCTCTTAGCGACGAAGATCGTCGCTCGTTTGCGCGACGCGTTCCAGTCTGAATTGTCGTTGCTGCACGTGTTTCAAACGCCGACGGTTGCGGGCCTGGCCCAGGCTGTCGAATCGAACCAGGTGGCGGAGCAGTACATCGAAGCGCCTCCGCTGCGACCGTTCCCACGCAATGGAACGGCGCCACTCTCTTTCCCACAGGAACGCTTATGGTTCCTCAGTCAATTGGATCCGACGAGCACGTCTTACTCCGTTCCGCGCGCGCTCCGTATCAAAGGCAAGTTCAGTGTTAAGGCCCTCGAAGAAACATTCAGCGAGATCATTCGGCGTCACGAGATCCTGCGCACGACTTTCCCCGTCGTCGACGGTACGGCCGTGCAGATGATCCACCCGCCAAAGCCGGTGACGATCCCGGTGCTGGATTTCAGCCATCTCGACGAAGCTGAGCGCGAAGAGGAACTACGCCAGGTCATAATCGAAGAAGGTGCACGGCAGTTCGATCTCGAAAACGGACCACTACTCAGACTTAAAGTCGTGCGTTGCGGTGATGATCATCACGTTCTTTTGTTAACCGAACAGCACCTCGTTCACGACGGCTGGACGCAAGGCGTTTTGATCCGCGAACTGCTCACGATCTACAGCGCGTTTGCGGCCGAGCAGCCTTCGCCGTTGCCCGAGCTCCCGATCCAATACGCTGATTTCACTCTCTGGCAGCGCGAGTGGCTGCAAGGCGAAGTCGTGGATCGTCTGGTGTCGTACTGGAAGAAGCAGTTGGCAGGCGCTACGCCGTTCCTGTCTTTGCCGGCCGATCGACCACGCCCCGCCGTAAAGACGAATCGCGGAGCGCAGTTGACAATCGATATTCCTGCCGAAGTTGCTGGAGCGCTGCGTGCGCTGAGCCGGCGTGAAGGCGTGACGCTTTTCATGGTCCTGTTGGCTGCGTTCAAGGCGTTGGTGTTTCGTTACACCGGCCACGCAGATATCAGCGTCGGCACAGGCATCGCGAATCGTCGCTGGCACGAGGTCGAATCTCTGATCGGCATGATCATCAACACGCTCGTGCTGCGGACGAACCTCGAAGGCGATCCGACTTTCCGTGAGTTGTTGATGCGTGTGCGTGAAGTTTGCCTCGGCGCCTATGCACACCAGGATTTGCCGTTCGACAAGATGGTTGAAGCGTTACAACCCGCGCGCGACCCGAGTTACTCGCCACTCTTCCAGTTGATGTTCGCGCTACACGATGCTCCCGAGCACGCACTCGAGTTGCCCGATCTCGAATTGAGTGTGATCGAGTCGCACAACGGATCGGCCAAGTTCGATCTGACCATCATCATGATCCCCCATTACGAACAGGCTGTTGGGGTCGGCGAGCGAGATGCTGACGGCAGCATCGCCACGTTCGTCGAATACAACTCGGATCTGTTCGACGGCGAGACCATCGAGCGCTTCTGGCGACATTACATCAGTTTTCTCGAGGCGATCACGAGGAATGTGGACCTGCCAATTTCTGACTTTTCGTTCCTTTCCACGGACGAAGTCGATTACCAACTTAAATCGTGGAATCACACCTCACGCCTGCTCCAGCTTCCATCCGCACCACATTCCATCGTCCGCCATCACGCTTTGCACGCTCCGGAATCAATCGCTGTTTCGGATCCGATGCAGTCGCTGACGTATTTACAGTTACACAACGCTGCCACGACGTTGGCGCGCGCGCTGCGAGGACGCGGCGCGGGTCCGGAACGAATCGTCGCCGTATTGCTCGATCATTCCGCTGAGTCTGTGGTCTCCGAGCTCGCGGCTTTGTACAGCTCTGCTGCCTACCTGCCGATCGATCCGGCTTACCCGCCCGAGCGTGTGCGTTTCATGCTGGAAGATTCTCGTCCGGTAACAGTGCTCACGCACTCTGCGTTGCTCGAACGTTTGCCGGAGCCGTGGTCCAACGTCGCACTCGCTGTCGATGAATACTGGCAGGATCTCTTGAGTGAATCGTGGACGGAGGAGTCTTTGGAACTGGCCGAGCCCGATCCGGAACAGTTGGCTTACGTTATCTACACTTCAGGCTCGACCGGCACGCCGAGAGCCGTCGGCGTTCCTCATCGCGGTCTGGCGAACCTCGTCGACTGGCACTTGCACACGTACAACATCACGGCAGCGGATCGCGCGTCGTTGTTGGCGGGCGTCGCGTTTGACGCGTCTGTTTGGGAAGTCTGGCCGCACCTGGCTGCGGGCGCGTCGCTCAACGTACCTGAATTAGAGGTGCGTCACTCCGCGTCTGACCTGGCAGCGTGGCTGGTCCAACAGCAGATCACGAGAAGCTTTGTGCCGACCCCGATGGCCGAGGCGCTGTTTGGCGAAGATCTTTCGAAAGCGAATTTACAGACCGTTTTGACTGGAGGCGACCGGCTACGACGCGGGGGGCGCGCCGGCTGGAGCTTCGACTTTGTCAATCACTATGGTCCAACTGAGTCGAGCGTCGTTGCGACGAGTGGAGAGATCGTGCCGGACGAGCCATCGCCGTCGATCGGCACGCCGATCTCGAACATCAGAACTTACGTGCTCGACGCGAAGATGCAGCCCGTGCCAATCGGAGTTACAGGTGAGCTTTACATCGGCGGAGACGGACTGGCTCGTGGTTATTTGAACAAACCGGCTTTGACGGCTGAACGCTTCGTGCCCGATCCGTTTGCTGGGAATGCCGGCGGGCGACTCTATCGCACCGGAGATCTGGTTCGGTATCGCTCGACAGGAAACCTGGAGTTCCAGGGCCGCGTGGACCACCAGGTAAAGATCAGAGGCTTTCGCATTGAATTAGGTGAGATCGAAGCGGTGTTGCTGGCTAACGATCACGTGCGTGAGTGCGTGGTGTTGGCGAGAGAGGACAATCCGGGTGAGAAACGGCTCGTGGCGTATGTGGTCGCAGCGGACGAGACGTCAACGCCAGTTGAGCTGCGCGCGCACCTCAAAGCGCAGTTGCCGGATTACATGGTGCCTGCTTCGTTTGTGTTCCTCGATAGGTTGCCGGTGACTCCGAACGGAAAACTCGATCGCAAGGCGTTGCCCGTTCCGGGTATCGCAGCCGCGTCGGTTGTCGATTACGAAGCTCCGCGCACGGCGACGGAAGAGTTGTTGGCGAACAGTTTCGCAGAACTGCTTCAGCTCGAGCGAGTGTCACGTCATGAGAGCTTCTTCGAGCTCGGTGGACATTCACTACTTGCAACGCAACTCGCTTCCAGAATTCGCGCTTCGCTCGACGTTGAAATGCCGTTGCGACTCGTGTTTGAGGAGCCCACGGTAGAAGCTCTGGCGGCGCACATTGATCAATTGCGAAGTGGCAGCACGGCGACGCCTCTCAAACGGATTAGTGCAGAGCGTCGAGACGAGGAAGAGTGGCCGCTCTCATACGCGCAACGCCGTCTGTGGTATCTCGAACAACTCGATCCGGGGAACGGTGTCTACAACGTACCAGCAGCGGTGCGACTTTCGGGCCGGCTCGACGTCGAAGCGCTCGAGCGCACTCTCACTGAGATCGTGCGGCGACACGAGAGTCTGCGCACGACTTTCCAACAAGTCGGAGTAGAACCCGTTCAACGCATTCATGCACCGAGCCCGGTGAGTATTCCTGTCACCGACTTAACCCATCTTGCAGAAGCTGACGCGGAACGTGAAGTGGCGCGCCTCGCAAGAGAAGAGGCGAGCCTGGGGTTCGCGTTAGAGCAGAGTCCGCCGTGGCGTGTTCGGCTGCTGAAGCAGAGTGCGGAGCAGCACGTGCTGCTAATCGTGATGCACCACATCATCAGCGATGGCTGGTCCACCGGCGTGCTTAGCCGAGAAGTGGCCGCGCTGTATGGTGAAGCAGGCACACAGTTGCCGGAGATCGACATTCAATATCGCGATTATGCGGTGTGGCAGCGCGAATGGTTGCGCGGTGACGAGTTGGAGCGACAGCTTTCGTACTGGCGGACCTCGATGGACGGGGCGCCGGAAGCAACTGAGTTTCCGATGGACCATGCACGACCGTTGACCCCGACGCATTGCGGCGCGGTGCAGCGCTTCGCCATCGACGGAGAGTTGAGTGCGAGTTTGCGGCGTGTCGCGCGCAAAGAAGGCGCGACGCTCTTCATGGTGCTGCTGGCTGCGTTTGAAACGCTGCTGTTCCGTTACAGCGGTCAGAAAGATCTCGTCGTCGGTACGCCTGTCGCGGGCCGTACGAGAGCTGAAGTCGAAGGTTTGATCGGTTTCTTCGTCAACACGCTGGCGTTACGGACTCAGCTCACCGGGCGGGAGAAGTTTGGCGAGTTGGTGAACAAAGTGCGGCAAGTGTGCCTCGGAGCATACGCGCATCAGGACTTGCCGTTTGAACGATTGGTCGAAGAGTTACAGCGTGGTCGCGACAACACGCGCTCGCCGTTGTTCCAGGTGATGTTTACGATGCGTGAAGACAAGCCGGCGGACCTGCATCTGCCTGGTCTCTCAGTTTCGACGGTCGCGGTCGAAAACGGCACCGCGAAGTTCGACCTCACCCTGACGATGCTTGAAGACGGAGCGGACTTGGGCGGCAAGCTGGAATTCAACACGGATGTTTTCGAACCTTCGACGATCGCGCAATTGGTGCGGCACTTCACGACGTTGCTCGAGAGCGTCGTCAACAATACAGAAGAGTCAATCGCAACCCTGCCACTGATGGACGAAGCTGAACGGCAGCAGCTTGTGACGGAATGGAACGACACCACAACAAACTATCCGCGAGACGAATCCATTCACGAGTTGTTCGCGGCAGCAGCGCAGCGCTGGCCTGAACACGTGGCGCTTGTGTGTGACACGCAGCGGCTGACGTATCGTGAACTGAACGAGCGAGCGAACCAGCTTGCACACTACTTGCAGAAACGCGGTGTTGGACCAGAAACGCTCGTCGGCATCTGCGTGGAACGCTCAATTCCGATGGTTGTTGGTCTGCTCGCCATTCTCAAGGCAGGCGGAGCTTACGTTCCACTCGACGTTTCGTATCCGAAAGCGCGGCTAGGGTTCATGATTGAGGACGGACGCATTCCGTTCCTGTTAACTGGGCAATCGAACGGTAGTTTGCCGCGGCACAGTGCAACGGTGATCGACATCTACGCTGACTGGGATAAGATCGCGCAGGAGAGCACGGAGGATCCACCAAGTATCGCTACCGCAGACAACCTGGCTTACGTCATGTACACGTCAGGCTCGACCGGTAGACCAAAAGGCACCAGCGTGACGCACCGCAACGTGGTTCGTCTCGTTAAGAACACAAACTTCCTCGACTTCACCGAAGACCACGTATTTCTCCAGCTCGCGCCGATCTCGTTCGACGCGTCGACGTTGGAGATCTGGGGACCACTCCTGAACGGCGGACAACTGGTTGTTTATCCAGCATCGAGTGCACTGACGCTCGAAGAGTTGGGCCGCACGATTCAAACTCACAACATCACGACGCTTTGGCTGACAGCGGGACTCTTCCACCGCATGGTCGATTCAAACCCCGAAGCGCTCAAACCACTGCGTTCTCTGTTGGCCGGCGGTGAAGCCCTTTCCGCTCCTCACGTGAAGCAAGCCCTCGAACGGTTGGAAGGCTGCCGCGTGATCAATGGCTATGGTCCAACTGAAAACACGACCTTCACGTGCTGCTATCCAATGACGAGTCCGGAACAGGTCGGCAACTCAGTCCCAATCGGGGAACCGATCTCGAACACCCGCGTTTACGTGCTCGACGCAGAGATGCAGCCGGTGCCGGTTGGCGTGACCGGAGAGCTTTACATGGGCGGCGACGGCGTGGCTCGTGGTTACTTCAACAGACCATCGTTGACCGCCGAACGCTTCGTACCGGATCCGTTTGGCGAAGCACCCGGCGGACGCCTGTATCGTTCCGGAGATCAGGTTCGCTACCTGTCGTCAGGGAACATCGAATTCCTCGGTCGCATGGACCAGCAAGTGAAGATCCGCGGCTTCCGCATCGAGATGGGAGAAATCGAAGCAGCGTTGCAGGAGCACGAAGCGGTGCAACAGGCGGTCGTCACTTTACACGAAGATGCCGGAAATAAACTGCTCGTCGCGTATGTTGTAACGGCATCGAATCCGACCGCGGCTGAGTTGCGCGCACATCTCAAGGAGCGGCTGCCGGATTACATGATGCCGGCGTCGTTTATCTACCTCGATGAATTGCCGCTCACCGCCAACGGCAAGCTCGATCGCCGCGCGTTACCGTCAGCCGACTTGTCGCAGGTTGTCGCCGATCAGTTCGTCGCACCGCGTAATGATTTTGAAGAGAAGCTATCCGCGATCTGGACGGAGTTGTTGCCAGTGAAGCGCGTCGGTGTTCACGACAACTTCTTCATGCTCGGCGGTCACTCGTTGCTCGCGATTCACATCATCACGCGCGTGCGAGAAGAGTTTAAGCGCGAGATACCGATACGGCGTTTTCTCGAAGAACCGACGATCGCGAACCTCGCAGAAGTCTTGCAAGAGCAACCCGAGCCGGAATTCACCCCAGCACCGATACCTGTAATCACTCGCACCACTCGCGTGAAGCTGTCATTGAACTAGCTTTTTGTTTTTTGTGTACACAAAGACACAAACAAAGAATCTTTTTCCCATGAACGAAGGAATCCTATCCGCTATCGGCAACACGCCGCTGATTCGCCTCGGAAAACTTTCCGAGAAGCTGAACCTCGAGGTGTTTGCAAAACTCGAAGCGCTCAACCCGGGCGGCAGTATGAAAGACCGCCCTGCGGCCAACATCATCAAGAACGCGATGCGCGCCGGCCGGATCAAACCGGGTTCAGTCGTGGTCGAGTCCAGCTCCGGGAACATGGGCGTCGGCCTGGCCCAAACATGCGCCTACTACGGCCTTAGATTCATCTGTGTCGTCGACGTGAAAGCAACTACTCAGAATCTGCGACTCCTCAGAGCGTACGGAGCGGAAGTCGATCTCGTTACCGAACCTGATCCCGTCACGGGAGACTTTCTACAAGCGCGGATCAATCGAGTTAACGAACTGCTCCACACGATCGAAGACAGCTTTTGGCCCGACCAGTATTCGAACCGCAACAACTCAGGCGCTCATCACCAAACCATGCGCGAAGTTGCAGAAGCGCTCGCGGGCGACGTCGACTATTTCTTCTGCGCCACCAGCACGTGCGGCACGTTGCGAGGCTGTTCGGAATTCGTGAAAGAGAACGGTTTGCGCACTCAGGTGATTGCCGTCGACGCCATCGGCAGCATCATCTTCGGTGGTCCAAAAGCAGAGCGCCTGATTCCCGGTCACGGCGCCTCCGTCAGACCCCGATTGTTCGAAGAAGGTTTCGCCGATCGGTTCGTGCAGGTTTCCGATCTCGATTGCGTTATCGGTTGCCGTCATCTGCTCAAGACAGAATCAATTCTCGCTGGTGGCTCGTCCGGCGCCATCATTTCTGCACTACATCACGACCGAGTGAACATTCCCGACAATTCGACCTGCGTGTTGCTCCTCGCCGATCGAGGCGAGCGTTACCTCGACACCGTCTATTCAGACGAGTGGGTCGTTGGACACTTTGGGTACATCCCGGAAGTCCGGGACAACCGACTCGAGACCGAACCATGCCAGCTCGTGATATTTTGATTCTACGTGGCAACGAGGTTAGCTCTTTGCTGAAAGGCAGGGAACTGGATCTGATCGATCTGGTCGGGCGCGCGTACGTGACGCACGGCCGTGGTAACAGCTCTCTGCCGCATTCTTCTTTTTTGCTGTTTCCGCATCGCAAGCGCGACCGCATCATCGCTCTGCCGGCGTACCTCGGAGACCAGTTTGAAGTTTCAGGCATCAAGTGGATCGCGTCGTTTCCGGACAATGTCGATCAGGGAATCGAGCGGGCTTCGGCGGTTTTGATTCTGAACTCGATGAACACCGGCCGGCCCGAAGTGATCATGGAGAGTTCGTTGATCAGCGCGCAGCGGACGGCGGCGAGCGCTGCCCTCGCAGCACGGACGCTGCATGGCGAAGCTGGTCCAACGTGCGTCGGATTCATTGGTTGTGGACCAATCAACTATCAGATCGCGAAGTTTGTGCTGGCCGTGTGGCCTGACACTCGAGCGTTCAGACTCTTCGACCTTTCGCGAGAGCGCGCCGCTGAGTTCGGCCAGGACTGTTTAAGGCTGCAATCCGAGCTGAGGATTGAGATCGTTGATTCGTCGCAAGCGGTTTTGAGTGCGTGCCCGGTCGTGTCGATGGCGACGACTGCTGCTACGCCACACATTTCGGATCTCTCGATGTGTTTGCCGAACGCCACGATTCTTCACGTATCGCTCAGAGACATCGCGCCGGAAGCGATTCTCGAGAGCATAAACATCGTCGACGATGCCGACCACGTTTGCCGTGCCGGTACTTCGGTGTATCTCGCCGAACAGCTCGCCGGTCACAGAGATTTCATAACCGCGACGCTCGCTGAAGTGTTGAGCGGAGAAAAGAAGCTCGAGCGAGATCAGCGCCCGATGATCTTCAGTCCCTTCGGCCTCGGCGTTCTCGACGTCGCCGTAGCGAAGCTAGTGACAACCTTGGCAGTCGAAGCGCAAGTCGGAACCGTGTTGGACTCATTCATCCCCGATCCCGCAGTCGCCAGACTGTAATCTGTGCAACCTGTGTACAAAGCTTGAGGAGGATTTACCGCATGCCCAAGATGGGGAAGTATTGCAAAGTCTACCCAATCACCAAACTTCGCGAGTTTGATAAATGGACTGAGAAGTCCGAGTTGAACGAAGCCGATTATCTTTACCTCCAGGAAGATTACACCGTCACCGACGGCATCTTCATCGATGAGAACACAATCTTCGCCGAGGTGACCCCTGAATGGATCACCTTCTGCAAGAACCACCTGAATTTCGACGCTCCGGTTTACGAAACCGCCGCTGCCCGACCAGTAATCGAGCAATGATCAATCCTTCGACTTACGAGCCTGCCCATACCGACCCGAACGTCTTCTGTGCGGACGAGGACGAGGTGTTTCTGTTACCCACCTCGTTCGCGCAGCAGCGACTCTGGTTCATCGACCAGCTCGAGTCGGGCAGCCCGTTTTACAACATCTCGGCCGCGTTTCAGGTTGAGGGCAAACTCAACCTGGCCGCGCTCGAGTATGCAATCAACGGCGTGGTGGCTCGTCACGAAGTCCTGCGCACAATCTTTCCGAACGTCGACGGTGAACCAATGCAGGCTGTGTTGACGGATGTGCCGCGTATTCAAATACCGCTGACGGAGCTGGAGTTTGTGCCGGAGGAGAACAAGCAGGAATTCGCGCTGGAATTGGCGCGGGCACACTCACGCAGCCCGTTCAACTTAACGACGTGGCCACTCATCCGCGTCTCTCTCATACGGCTGCACAAGCAGAACCACATCCTCGTGATCAATGTGCACCACATCATCAGCGACGGCTGGTCCATGGGCGTGCTGATCAGGGAAGTGAGCGAACTCTACAGCAGCTACGATCGCGGCGAAGAGACCGGACTACCCGAACTCGAGATTCAGTACGCAGATTACGCCGCGTGGCAACGCGAACATCTGAGCGCGAGGCAGGAAAACGAGGAGTTGGAATATTGGACCAACCACCTCGCAGTGCAGGAGACTGTCGAGCTCGCGACAGATCGTCCTCGTCCGGCAGTGCAGACTTATCAGGGTGGCAGGGAACGATTGGATGTAAGCCCGGAAGTAACCGCAGCACTGAAGGAAGTCAGCAAGCAGACCGGCGCGACGCTCTTTATGACGCTGCTCGCCGCGCTGAGAATCGTTTTGTGGCGACACAGCGGAGAAGCGCAGAGCATCGTCGGCACACCGGTCGCGGGCAGAAACAGGCGAGAGGTCGAGGGGCTGATCGGGCTGTTTATCAACACGCTGGCGCTGCGCTCTGAAATCAATGAGACGCGAACGTTCCGCGAGCAGTTGAGGTTCGAGCGAGATGTTTGCATCGGAGGCTTTGCGAATCAGGAGGTGCCGTTTCACAAAGTTGTGGAACGCGTCCAACCCGAACGTAGCCTCAGTCACACGCCGATCTTCCAGGTGATGTTTGCACTCCAGAACACGCCGCCAACGCCTAGGTTTTCAGGTCTGACGTTGACGCAGCTCGATCTCGACAATGGCTTCACGCTGGTCGATCTCGCCGTGCTGTTAACTGAAGACGACGGCCGCATCACGGGATCAGTTCGTTACAGCACCGATCTATTTGATACCGACACGATCCGGAGACTGATCTCTCAATACACGCAGGTACTTTCCGAAGTCGCAGAAAACGCCGACACGCCGATTCGCGAGTTGGGCCAGCTTACGGACGCCGACCGCCGCCTGATCCTGCGTGACTTCAACGACACCGCTCGTTCTTTTCCGCGTGATTTGAGTGTTTGCGATCTATTTCTCGAGCAGGTGCGAACGCGGCCGGAAGCGATCGCCCTGGTAGCGGGGGATGAACAGGTCAGTTACGAACAACTCAATCGCAGGGCCAACAAGCTCGCTCATTATCTGATCGGCAGAGGAGTTGAGCCGGAAAGCGTCGTAGGCATTCATCTCGAGCGCAGCGTCGACCTGATCGTTGGATTGCTAGCGATTCTCAAGGCTGGCGGCGCATACGTGCCGCTCGATCCGAATTCCCCCGCGCGGTTCAGGCAGATGCTGCACGACGCGGGCGTGCAGGTCGTCATCAGTCACAGCAAGCACAGCGAGGCTTTAGCAAACGCACTCACCGACAACGTCGAACTGTTGCTGATCGACGAACATCGATCGCAGATCGATTCGCAAAGTGACGCCGAGCCGGCCAAGCGAGCACAAGCCCAGAACGTTTGCTACGTCATTTTCACTTCCGGTTCGACAGGCGTGCCCAAAGGCGTGATGATCCAGCACTCGTCGCTGACAAATCTCGTTGCCTGGCACAATCAAGAGTATTCAGTGACAGGCTCGGACGTGGCGACAATTCTGGCGCGGCAGGGATTCGACGCGTCTGTGTGGGAGCTTTGGCCTTACCTGTGCGCCGGTGCAAGGCTGGTCATTTGCGACGACGAGATGAGCCGGACCGGCGCGGGCTTGAGCGAATGGATTGCGGAGCAGGGAGTCACGATCACTTTCCTCGCCACGCCTCTTGCCGAAGCTGTGATGAGCGACGAGGCACTCGCAACGGGCACGCTTCGCTACCTGCTGACCGGCGGAGATCAACTGAAGAAATACGCGCCTCAAAACGCCGGCTACAAGCTGGTGAATCACTATGGTCCAACCGAGAGCACGGTTGTTACGAGCAGTGGAGAAGTCACTCATCACGCAGACGTCACATTGCGCCGGCCCTCAATCGGCAAGCCGATAGATAACACGAGGGTTTATATCCTTGACGAGCAACTGCAACCGGTCGCGATCGGAGTCGAAGGCGAGGTGTACGTAGCCGGCGACGGGCTCGCAAGAGGATATGCGCAACGACCCGCTCTAACCGCGGAACGCTTCGTTCCCGATCCGTTAGGCATGCTCTCCGGCGAGCGGATGTACCGTACGGGCGACGTCTGTCGTTGGATCAACGAAGGCGACATCGAGTTCATCGGACGCCGCGACCACCAGGTGAAGATTCGCGGTTACCGGATTGAGCTGGGCGAGATCGAGACGGCTGCAATGAATGTCGAGTGGGTGGACCAGGCCGTCGTCGTAGTCGTCGAGACACCGCAGTTAGGCAAACAGTTGGTTGGTTTCTACGTCGAGAGCGAACCCGAACAGACGGCGGTGCGCGACCTCAACGCGGAGTTGAGCGGCCGTGTGCCGGAGTACATGAAAGTAGCGACGTGGGAACGTTCAGAGAAGTTGCCATTGAATGCGAACGGGAAGTTAGACCGTCGCGAGTTGGAACGAAACGCAGTCACAGTATTGGAGAAAGCAAGTGAAAGCGAATCGACTGAAGGAGATCAAACAACGAAGACGGCGATCGAAGAGATCGTTGCGGGCATCTGGCAAGAAGTACTTGGCCGAGCTGAAATCGGAATTGACGAAAGCTTTTTTGAAGCTGGCGGACACTCGCTACTCGCAACTCAGGTCGTAACGAGAATCAATGACGCGCTCGGAGTGGAGATCGGCGTCCGCGATCTGTTTGAGAGTCCGACTGTGCGCGAGTTCAGCGCGAAGATCGAGAACGGGTTGAGAAAAGAGCAGCAACCCATCACGCGTATCCGCCGCGATCAGCCCCTACCGCTCTCGTTTGCGCAGGAACGTTTCAGTTTTCTCGAGATGTTGCAACCCGGCACGGCGGTGTATCACATGCCGGCGGCGGTCCTGCTCACAGGCAACCTCAACGTGCGTGCGCTCGAACAGGCATTGAACGAAATCAGGAGGAGACACGAAGTCCTCAGGACGCGGTTCGATCACGGCGTGCAAATCATCGAACCTGCCCAGGACGAGAGTCTTTCGATTTGCGACCTCGAGCAGATTTCCGCAGAGCAGCGGGACGAGCAACTCAAGCGATTGATCCGGCAGCAAGCTAACACGCCATTTAATCTCTCGGCCGGCAGATTGATGCGGACGAGCTTGTTGAAGCTCAGCAGCGTCGAGCATGTGCTCGTGCTCGTGATGCACCACATCGTCAGCGACGGATGGTCGATGGGCGTGCTGATCAGGGAACTGAGCGAGCTCTACACTAGTTATGAACTCGGCGAAGAGAGTGGATTACCAGAGCTGGAGATCCAGTACGCAGATTATGCTGCGTGGCAACGCGAGTCTCTGACCGCCGAGCGAGAGCGTGAAGAGCTGGAGTATTGGTCCAACCAACTCACAGGACAGGAGAGCCTGGAGTTGGCGACTGATCGCGTGCGTCCCGCAGTGCAAAGTTATCGGGGTGGTCGCGAACGGCTGGAGCTGAGCGAGGAAGTGACCGCCGCACTAAAACGAATCAGCAGGCAAGCCGGGTCGACACTCTTCATGACGATGCTCGCAGCGCTCAAGACCCTGCTATATCGCTATTCAAGCCAGGAAGACATTACCGTCGGCACACTGATTGCCGGCCGAAATCGCAAGGAAACAGAGAAACTGATCGGTCTGTTCATCAACGCGGTCGCGTTGCGTACCGATCTCTCGGGTGGTCCAACATTCGCTGAATTGCTGAAGCGCGTTCGCGAAGTAACGCTCGGCGCTTACGCACATCAGGACCTCCCGTTTGAGCGGTTGGTCGATCATCTGCACGCCGAGCGCGACATGAGCCGCTCGCCTCTGTTCCAGATCCTGTTCCTCTTCCAGAACGTTCCGCTCGGTACGCTCGAACTGCCGGGAATCACGCTCGCGCCTCTCGAGTACTACAGCGGCGCCGTTGGTTACGACTTGATGATCTCAGTCCGCGAACAGGGTCCGAACCTTCACGTCAAGTGGGAGTACAGCAAAGACCTGTTTGACGAAACAACGATCAAGCGGATGTTGCAGCACTATAGTGTTCTGCTCGAAGCCATCGCTTCCGATCCGCAGACACGTATTAGTGAATTGCCGCTGCTCGACGACGCGGAGCGCAAGCAGTTGTTGGTTGATTGGAACGATACGAATGCTTCGTATCCCGTGCATGAGCCGTTCACGCGTCTTTTCGAACTTCAGGTTGAGACTACTCCGGATGCCGTCGCGGTCCGTTGCGGAGACACGTCGCTCACGTATCGAGAGTTGAACGAGAGTGCAAATCGACTCGCCTGGCAGTTGATTGATTCCGGCGTTGGACCAGAAACCACGGTTGCCTTGTACGCGCAGCGCAGTGCTGAGTTTCTGACGGCGATGCTAGCGATCTTCAAGGCTGGAGGCACGTACCTGCCGCTCGATCCCGCATATCCCGCCAACCGCATTTCGCAGGTCATCGAACAGGCCCGCTGTGTCGCCGTGCTGGCTTCGCGCGAGTCGAGTCAGACTCTGAACGTTGCGTCGCCCGTGTTTGTGCTGGAAGAGCTGCTCGAACGCGATGCGTCGACTGCTAATCCGCCGCACACGTCAACGCCGAACAATCTCTCGTACATAATTTTCACCTCCGGCTCAACCGGAACGCCGAAGGGCGCGATGATCGAACAGGCAGGGATGATCAATCACCTGTACGCGAAGATCACCGCGTTGGGACTCTCGCAATCTGACGTCGTCGCACAGACCGCTTCGCAGTGTTTCGATATTTCCGTCTGGCAGTTTTTGTCTGCGCTTCTCGTCGGTGGACGCGTGGAAGTGATCGCTGATGATGTGGTTCACGATCCCGCGTTGATGCTGGATCAGATCGAAGAGCGCGGGGTCACGGTGCTGGAAGTCGTCCCGACGCTGCTGCGAGCAGTTCTGGAACAAGCGACGAATAACAAGCCGCGAGATCTCGGCGCTCTGAAGTGGGTCGTACCGACGGGTGAAGCGTTGGCTCCCGATCTCGCTCGACAGTGGACGATTACGTATCCGCAGATTCCGCTGATCAATGCTTATGGCCCAACCGAGTGTTCCGACGATGTGACGCATCATCAGATCGATACGCCGCCGGCGGAAGATCTCGCACACGTGCCGATTGGCCGGCCGATACCGAACATTGAAGCCTACATACTCGATCGAACGCTCTTGCCGGTGCCGATTGGCGTGCCCGGAGAGCTGTATGTCGGTGGTGTTGGAGTCGGCAGAGGTTACGTTGACGATCCTGTAAAGACCGCGCAAAGCTTTGTGCCGTCTCCGTTCGGGCAGCAAGCGGGCGCGCGCCTCTACAAGACCGGCGATCTCGCCCGGTACCTGGACGATGGAAACATCGAGTATCTCGGACGAGCGGATCAACAGGTCAAGATACGGGGTTTCAGGATCGAAACCGGCGAGGTGCAGGCGACGTTGAGTTTGCATCCGGAAGTTCGCGCCGCAGTTGTTGCAGCGCGGACTGATTCCACCGGTAGCAAACATTTAGTTGCGTACGTGGTTCCGGATCAGGTCCTTACCCCCGATCTGCGAATGTTTCTCAAAGAGCGACTGCCTGAGTACATGGTGCCGTCTTTCTTCATCGGCGTTGACGATTTTCCACTCACACGTAACGGGAAGATCGATCACAAGGCGCTTGCGCAGTTGTCGTTGCCTGAGTCACATCGCGAACACGCGGTGATCGCTCCGAAGACGACGACGCAGGAGCATCTTGCAGAGATTTGGAAGCAGGTTCTCGAAATCCAGCAGGTCAGCATTCAGGACAGGTTCCTCGACATCGGCGGCGACTCGATGCGCATCATTCGCGCGTACAGGGCATTGTCTGAGTTGTATCCCGAGCAGCTTACGGTCGCGGATCTGTTCAAATACAACACGATCGAATCGCTGGGCGCCTTCCTCGATGCAACCAGCCCCGCCGAACAATTCACAGCAGTTCAGGGTTACGAACTGTAGTTGGATGAGGTCAGTACCGTAACGCGGTAGCGAGGGGTCGTACGTGAACCACTACCTTAAGAATTATCGTATGCGCGCGACTGACCCGACGCTACCGCGTTACGGTACTGACCTCATCCAACTGTGAGTCGTGATTGTTAAAACAAAACACGATCGAATCGCTTGGCGCCTTCATCGATGCAACCAGCCCCGCCGAACAATTCACAGCAGTTCAGGGTTACGAACTGTAGTTGGATGAGGTCGGTACCGTAATGCGGTAGCGAGGGGTCGTACGTGAACCACTACCTAAAGAATTATCGTATGCGCGAGACTGACCCGACGCTACCGCGTTACGGTACTGACCTCATCCAACTGTGAGCCGTGATTATTACGCCGTGAAGATCGACCACGCTTCATTAACCACATTGCGCAAGTACCTCGACGAGATGATGTACTCGTTGATGGACTTCCGCATGTCGTTCCACGTCGAGATGAGTTCGCTCGGCTTTCCGACGATTCAATCGCTGCGAGCCGCGCTGCGCCAACTCGATGCGGCGCACCGCGTACTCTTCCGTCTTTTCCGCATCGGCGAAAGCGTCGACGACGAATCGATCAGAACCGTGTTACCAACGAATGTGCTCGAGGCGCTGGTCCAATCAGAGTTGTTGATCCAAGACGAAGCGAACGAGTGGCGCACGCCGAGCCTGTTGATCGTGCCGGCTGAAGGTTTATACCTACTGGTAGGAATACCGCCGATCTACTCGACCGCCCGCAGAGCTTGCAACACCGGATTCGACGTGTCGTCATCGATCGTCGCGAGGTCTTTACCGGTTTCGCTCGTGGGTTTGAGAGTTCTCGACATCTGTTCCGGCAGCGGCATCCAGGCATTGCTATGCGCCAGGCGCGGCGCTGACTCTGTCGTCGGTCTGGAACTGAACGAGGAAGCCGTTTTCACCGCGCGCGCGAATGCAGTCTTAAACCACCTGGACGATAGAGTTGAGTTTCGACAGTCAGACAAACTCGCGGCCCTGGACGCGTCCGAGCGTTTCGACTTCGTCGTTTGCAACACTCCCTCGGCGCCGATGATCTCGCAAACAGGCGAACCATCGTGTCTGGAACAGATCGGCAACATCGTCCTGCTCGATCTGCTCGAGCAACTGCCACGTCACTTGCAACCCGGAGCGCGCGGAGTAGTGAGCGCCTGGCGCTCATTCGGTTTCGAATCACGCACGTATCAACTGACGGCGATCGCATCACAACTTGCGAACGAGGGTTTCTCGACGGCGGCTTACATCGATCAGGCACCAAACACGATCGAGAGCCTGATGCGTGGTTTACAGACCGAGATAGAACGCCGGCCCGGTATGGACCGCGCCGCTGCACGCGTGATGGCGAGCCGCTTGCGCGAGCAGTTGCAGCAGCCCGAAAAACCGGTTGACGGCGCGTACAACCAGCTCCTTTTCATCGAACACGGACAGAACGAGGCAGATCTCAGCGTCTATCCACTCTTCTCGGCATCACGCGCACAGCAGAACCCAGCGACTACCTAAAATGGATAACCACGACGTAGCCATTATCGGCATCAGCGGAATCTACCCCCTGGCGGAAAACATTGCGGACTTCTACGCGGTTTTGAGTCAGGGTGTGGATTGCGTGCATGAAGTGTCGAGTGAACGGCGCGAACTTCTGGGTATTGCCGAGTCAGAGCGACTGGGGGAAGTGGCGAGTCTTGACCGAGTCGACGAATTCGATCACAAGTTCTTCAACATCTCTTTGAAAGAGGCGGAGTACATGGACCCGCAGCAGCGCATGCTGTTGCAGCTTGCGTGTGCGGCCATCGAGAACGCCGGCTACAGTTTGCAGCAACTGCGCGGTTCGAAGACTGCAGTCATCCTGAGCGCCTCGAACAACGATTATCAGAAACTCTTCGATCAGTTGGATCCGACTGTTTCCACCGGCATT
>Ga0105237_10003544_pt1 | contig 18500 bp, 8 predicted proteins | sample KBSC24metaG_FD_81520 | JGI IMG/M metagenome (GOLD analysis project Ga0105237, IMG submission 81520) | Corn rhizosphere microbial communities from Kellogg Biological Station, Michigan, USA - KBS C2-4 metaG | ecosystem: Host-associated > Plants > Roots > Rhizosphere > Soil | place: Michigan, USA... | reverse complement strand
CACCACCACCGCCTACCGCTGGATGGTGGAAGACCCGAACAACCCCGGCCAATTGATCGCGTCTCCCAACAACATCTTCGTTCCCACGCCGGTCTATACCTGGATCCCGCCCGCGCTCCCCACCAACCCGCCGGTGCTCCAGGTGGAAATCCAGCTTCCCGATCCGCCGCCTCCTCCTCCCGCGCTGCCGCCTCAGTTCGGCGATGCCACCTGGATGAAGGTCTACAAGACCGATATGTCTCGCGACGTCGCGCTCACCGAGCTCACCGGCGACAACCCGATCGTCCCTCAGACGGTAGCCCAGCTCGAAACGGAATGGTCTTTGGTTCAAGAGGAGCCCCCCGCCGCTCCAGGTGACAACCGCCGTCGCCGCAACCGCCAGGTTAATTCCGGCGGAGTGAACGCCGGAACCCGCTCCGTACTGCGGCGCTATGAGACCTACGCCTACACCGGCGCCTATAACCCGCTCACCCACGAAGTGGCGTGCGCCGGCGATGGCACCTGCACCATCCCGCAGCCCGGCGAACTCGGCGACATGCTCGTCGCCCAAATGGTAGCCGCCAACGTCAACGTCCCCGGACTGACCGTGACCCTAACCGGCAACGGTACCGTCGCCTCCTCCGACAAGGTGATTAGCTGCGGCAGCAAGTGCGCCTCCAACTACGCCGCCGGATCGACCGTCACCCTCACCGCCAAAGCCGGTAGCAATTCCACCTTCACCGGCTGGACGGGCGGCTGCACCGGCGCAACCCTCACCTGTACTCTCACGATTGCCGATTCCGTGACTGTGAACGCTCTCTTCACCGCCAACACCACGGGCGGTGGTGGAGGCGGGGGAGGTGGTGGTGGCGGCGGAACGACAACGCAGTTCACCGTCTCTGTAGGCCGCAGCAACTCTGGTACCGTCACCAGTGATGTAGCCGGTATCAATTGCGGGAACACCTGTTCGGCGAAGTACAACGCCGGCACGGTGGTGACTCTCACCGCCACACCTCCAGTCGGCAAAACGTTCGTCAACTGGACCAATGCCTGCTCCGGAACCGCCAATACGTGCACGTTGACCGTAAACGGAGACGTCACCGCTCAAGCCAACTTCAGCAAATAAATTGTGGGGCAGGCGCTTCCGCCTGCCCATGCTTCGACCTATATGCCAGTGCCCTCCTTAAAACGTGGCACTGGCATTTTCATTTGCTGACAATGGCTGCGCGAGCGACATCGCTTGTTCCCGGCAGCTATCGCGCGGCGTTACAATCTAGCCTTCAACAAGCGGCCAGACTGCAACGCAAGGAGGTTTCACATGGCTGAAGATCACGGCACGGGCTCGACCCCACTCTTCTCGCGGCGTCAAATCCTGGGGACGACCGGTACGGCGGCTTTGGCCGGCATCGCAGCCGGTAGTGTTTCGAACGCCGAGGAAAAGCGCCCTCGTATCGCTTGTGTCGTCACTTATTGGGCAGCTCCGGGATCACACGCGGACTGGATCATCACCAAGCTGTTGGACGGTTATTGGTGGAAGGGCGCCCATACTCCTTCGCGCGTGGACGTTGTGTCCGTCTATATCCATCAACTTCAGGAAAGCGGATTGGGCCAGAAAGTTTGCAAAGCGAAGGGCATTCCGATCTTCAACACAGTACGTGAAGCCATCACCCTTGCGGGGAAGGCACTTGCGGTGGACGGTGTTGTCCTGGTCGGAGAACACGGGCATTATCACACCAATCTCAAAGGCCAGACCTACTATCCGCGTTGGTGGCTCTACCAGCAGATTATCCGTGTTTTCGAGGAGAGCAAGCGCTCGGTTCCTGTGTTTAACGACAAGCACCTCTCCACCAGTTGGGACGAAGCCAAGTGGATGTTTGACAAGTCGCGTGAGCTGAACTTTCCCTTATACGGCGGCTCCTCCATACCGTTCTACTACCGCAAACCCGAGATGGAACTCGATATCGATACGCCCATAAAAGCATCGGTCGTGGCTGGAGAAGCTGGTGATGAGGGAAGCCTTTTCCATTGCATCGACGTGCTCCAGTGCTTTGCGGAGCGCCGCAAGCGCGGTGAAACCGGAATCGAGGCGGTGCAGTGCATTCGAGGGCCTGAAACATGGAAATGGACTGACCGCAATCCTTGGGCGGGCAACCTGCTGGATGCAGTGCGGACGAGCTTCAACCTGAAGCCGGGTGAATTTCAGGAGGCCATACGCGAGCCAGGCGTCTGTATCGTGGACTATCGTGACGGGACGAAAGCCGCAGTGTATTCGGTCCGAGGTGTGGGGTGGACCTATGCCGCCAACATCGAAGGGCGCAAAGACCCGGCGATCATCTCGATGCTTGGCTGGCCCGGACCCTACTCCCAATACCACGCTGCGAACGGTTTCGAGCACTGGCTTATCGAGATGATGCTGACCAGAAAGGAACCATACAACGCAGAACGGCTGCTCCTGTCTACCGGGATTCTGTCGTACAACATGGATTCAAACTGGGAGAACGGCCGTTATTCCGCCGTCGGACGCCGCATCGAGACGCCATTCATGAGCATGACCTACCGCTCGACACGGGGACCGCTCTTTGAGACGGGACCGCGGCCGCCAGTCGTCCCGTACATACGGGGCTTTGAAAAATAGGCAGCGTAAGATGCTTTAACCCGGGCTGCTGAAACCGCCTCCCGTTCAGAGCATGTCAGGGTGGGATTCCAGCGCCACGCGAACGAGCTGGCTCCGAGTGTGTGTGCCGGTTTTCCGGAAGAGCTGTTGTAGCACGGCTTTCACGACAGCCTCGGAGCAATTCAAGTCACCAGCAATTTCCTTGTTGGCGCGACCTTCGACCACCAGCCGGAGGGCAGCCAGCTCACGCGGTGTGAAGGGTTTTACGGGGACAGCTCCCTGGCTCGCGATCGGTTCCGACGAACGGTCCAACTCCGGGTGGGTTGGGGCTCCGACGGCTTCACGAACGCGCTCGGCGAGTTGATCTACCGAGGCGTCCTTGAACAGTACCTCAAAAACACCGAGGCTTTCGAGCACCCTCCTGTCCGCCTCCGATAGGCCCGCGGTAAGAACAAGGACGGGTCCCTGAAACCCGTTACGACGGGCTTGCGATAGAAAATCGACGCCTCGCTCGGCGCCCAAATCCAATCCAGGACGACGACATCGACGAGTCCGGCCGCGACAATCAACAATGCTTCACCCACGGACCCGCAGCCCACTTTCATTTCCATATCGGGCTCGGCATTCAGGAGCCTGGCGAGCCCCTGTCGCAGAATGGTATGGTCATCAAGAATCAGGACACGGGTTTTCTTCATTGGGCTTCACCCAAAGAATGCGGATCCGCCGCGTTCCAGCACCACCGTGAAACATACTCCGTGGCTGACCGGTTCATACCGAAGATCTCCGCCAAAAGACCGGACGATGGCGCGTGACACATAGAGGCCGATGCCCAGCCCGGTCGCTTCCGGCCGGAAAGGCTCGAAGAGGTGGCCGGGATCGGGAACGGGCGGCCCGCTATTGTAGAAGCGCACGAGAATGCTTCCTTTTTCTACCGAAGCGTGAATGGCAACTTCTTTTCGTTCCGAGGTCTCGAGAACCCGGCGGGCATTCCTTGTCAGGTTTAGAAACACCTGCAGGACGCCATGGTGGTCGGCCCGGACCACCGGAACATTGTCGGCAATCTGCCAGACGGTGCGGATCCCCGACTCCTGGAACCCCGGCTCGATCACGATGCGCAGGTGATCGAGTACGGCCCGCAGGCTGGCACACTCGAACCCCCTTTCAGACTCGGGGCTCAATTCCGCGGACGCGAGCTTCTCCAGACCAGCCACAAGGGAATTGAGCGCTTCCAGTTCCTCGGTATCGGTAAGGCCGGGGATCCGCTTCATGCTGCTGGCCGTGACACGCATCGCGGTGCACAGGTTGCGGGTCTCATGCCAGAACGCACCCATGATGACGCGGGTGCTGGTGGCGAGTGTGTGCAGACCCTCCTCCTCGCGGTCGCGCAGTTGCTGGGAAGAATCGAACACTACCGCGGTCAAGCCGGTTGCGGCAGGGGGGCCGAAACTTGACACCCAGATATGCGCGAGAAAGGTTTCGCCGTTGCGCCGGGAGCCGGTGCACTCGATCATGGTGCGAATCAGGTGACGGACACGGCTGGTGTGGCGTAGGGTGGCGAGCACCGGGAGGTACTCATCGACGGTTTGGCCAGGTAGCGTCTGGCTCTCGAAACCCAGCAACTCATGAGCGGCGTCATTGGCGAGGATTACTGTGCCCTCACGGTCCAGGGTTAAGATTGCCGCCGGACTGCCCTCGACCAGGCTGCCCAACTGCTGCTCGGCATGTTCGCGCCGCTGGATCTCCCCAGCCACGATGCCGGCGTGGGCGTGGACAGATTTCTGGTACCGATCCATTTCGAAAACCAGCAGTCCCACGCCGAGATACGCGATCAGCGTGATCGCAAAGCGGGGGGCCACGTCGCCGCCCCACGGCCCAGGAGCGAACTCCTCGTTCAAAATGGCGCAAATGACAGCGAAAACAGCAATCTCGCGTCTTTCCAGAAGGTGTGCACCCAACACCAGGGCAAAGAAGTAGAGGAACCCGAGGGCAACGTTAGGAATGAGCAGCCAGTCGGTAAAAGCTATGGAGGCGACCAGGAGGGAGACCGCGAGTAGCGCGACCCGCCGGTCGCCAAGAGCGAGTTGAACAGACAGCAAGAGAGGCCGTGACAGGCTCTTACCGCGCGGCCGTTGCGAAAGCGGATCCGGGAAGGCGGCGCTCAACTTGAATACCGTATTCGTAAAGCTAACAGAAATGGGTTGGGATTGATAGACGTGGAGTGTTCTGCAGTGAATAGATGGTTCGCCTCTCCTAGTCGGTCCCGAACTTGTACTAGTATCGCCGTACCCGGTCACGTCCCACACCATGCGGATGGATGGCGCTTCCGGACGTCTCTCTGCTCGCCAAATGTTTGTGCCCGAAGCGGTCGCAATCGCGAAAGAGATCCATTACGGCGATTACTACGCGAGGGCTACCATTTCAACTGAGTGAGCCAAAAACTCAGGGTCCGTGGAGCCTCGTACCGACGTACCTGCAGTCATACACGTACCGCATCAGAAGATCTGTATTGAAATATGACAGACGAGCCATAACTCGAGTCGACGCGAACCAAAACTTAAGCCTGTTACATCGCTCGTACCAAAGTACCCGCCGTCTTATCCGTACCCTATCACAAGATATGCTGTGAGCAACAGCACCTTGCCTTAGAATTCTGGGGACGGACTTAGTCAAGGGTCGCATTTCGACGGGGAAAAGCTAAGTCCACAAGAGACAGAAATGGGGAGAATACAAACCGTACTCAATAGAATGATCTTGGCTACGGTGGTGGGGTCTCCGTTTGGATGTATACACCGTCCGCTACGGCGCAACAGCTGAATGACGCCGTCTAACAGTTTCGCCGGTGAGCCAGAACTCGGGAACCGCTTCGGCTAAACGGAAGTGCCCGAAGTCCTGGAGGTCCCAATTCAAAGATATATGTGAGGGGCCTGACACATGCCATGAAACCTCGCTGATGATGCTCAGATGAGTGCGGTTGGCGACACTCATCGAGCGCCGAGAGATTCGGCAATCAAAAGGAAGGAAACACAATATCTGACCAAACGAATTCTACAGGTCCAAATCAACCTGCGACCGGCGGTCGCACTCTGTGCGCCAAAGCCGCGAGGCGGCCTTGAGAGCGCCCGTTACACCTGCGGTTGTGAGCCATGCGGCTAGCGCGCAATTAAGGTTACCTGGAAATTTAGTGAGAAAGAGGAACTTATCATGAGCTACAAGGAATTACGAAAACCGAGAACGGGCCTGCTAAGAGGTTTGGCCACCCTGCTCTTCCTGGTGGCCGCTCTTGGCATCGCCAATGCGCAATTCACACCGCCGCCCAACTTCATAGGGATCACGCTGCAGGGCTGCAACAATGACGGGACGATTAAGCTGCCGATCAACGGCCAGTACGTCTGCCCGGATGCCGCCTACACAACGGGCAACTTGGGCAAGGGTTGGAACGAGTTGGATTTGGTGCCGTACCGTGTGACAACAGGCTCGGGTAATCAGGGGGTGGCGACGACGTACAACATTATCGTCGCTGCCGACTACTTGGATGCTGGTGCCCCGGGGTACGACGTGGTCTCGGTGCCGCAGACGAACGCTGCCAAGTCGGATTCGTCGTGCGTCGTGACTGCGGGCGCCCAAACGACGGTCGTTGGTATTCAAGGGGGATCGGACCAATCGATCTACCGACAACTGACCATCACTCAGAATCCCGGGACAACGTGTGTCTTCGACTACTACCAGCGGCTTGCGCTCGGCTCACACCTCAATCCGGGGTCGGCGCTGCATGCCTACGAGTTCCAGACCGCCGACTTTTCTCAAGGCCAGATGACCATTCCGCTCCCTGTCAACCAGATCCTGCCACAGTCGCTCACTAAGGACATGAGCGCCACTCAGGGGCAGAGCTACCCTTGGACCATCTCCAAGACGGCTTCGAGCAACACGCTGTCGTTCGGGGACGTTTGTGCGACCAACCCGACGATGAACCTTCCCGTCACGTTGACGGTTACGTGGATTAAAGGTTCGCCTGACATCTTCGGAAAAATAACAGTGACCACGCATGTCTACGCTAAGAACCCCGCATCACGTACGATTACCACGATTGTTACTGACAAGCTCCAATCCGGCACGACGGTACTCGACACCATCGGTCCGGTGTCGGTTGATGTACCAGCCGCCACCACTCTTTTGGTGCTCACACACTCGACCTCCGTGGACTCCGGGACGGCAAGCCTTAACGACATCGCCACCGCCACTTATACGGATTCCGTGACCGGAGTCACGGTGCCCGGCAATACCCAAGCAACCGCTTCGGCCAGCGTGCAGTTTACAACTGCAATCAACGCGAGCGCGACCATAGGCGATGTCGAATCAATGAGCGGCACAGGGCTGAAATTCTCCGTCCCGGCGCCGTCTTTCGGGACCTTCGTGCAAGACCCAACCACTCAACAGACTTACACCGCCGGCTCGCAGACTGTCGGGCCCGTCGATTGGCTCTCCAATAGCCAAACTAGTGGCAATTCCATCCAGTTCAACAAGACCGTTTACCTCGACGCAGCACGCATCACCAGCGGCGTCCTGAGCGATTCCGCGGCACTTCAAGGCGCCGACGGCTTCACTGCGTCCGCAACGCCGGTCACAGTGAATATCTCCTCTACGGCGTCGCCAAGGCTGACCATCAGCAAGACGATCCCGCCGGGTCTCTTTTCCTCGGGAACGGTAGTTGCGTACTTTACGGTGACGCGCCTCGCAGATCCCACCTATTCTAACAGTACTACCATCACTTTCAGTGCAGGAGGAGCCACGAGCCTGTCAACGGTCGTCACCGGCCCGACTGCAGACCAGTACAGCGTCAAGGAGACCAAGACCTTGTACTTCCCAACGGGTTGCCTACTCGAAAGCTGTGCACTAGCTGCCGCGCTTAGTCCTTCGGGTGGTGACACCGTTACGGTGGACCTCAGGCCGAATCCGACAACCGGAGTAGTGCCATGCACCGGCACCGCCAGTTTTACAAACAGCATACCGGACACGGTCTTTCCGAAGGTGCAGGTCAAGAAGAGCACGCTCCCGAACACCGATATAAGTGCCTGGAAGTTTACGTTGAACGGTCCGAGCTTAGACGGCACGTCCGTGAACGCCACAGCAAACTCGGGCAACTATGTTTCTTTCGGGTCGCTGCTGGCGCCCGGAAAGTACACGGTTACGGAAACCACCAAGACTCCGTGGTATCTTTACAGCGCTCAGCCTAATGATACGACCCACCCGACCATCTGTACCTTCACGGTGGTGTACCCGACGGATTTCATAGCTGGCAAGACGTTCAATTGCGACTTCGTGAACAGCCAGCAGTACGCCAAGGTGGTTAAAACAGTCCAAGGCGCTCCTCCCACGCTGAATCAGTCGTTCACCTTCCAGATTCGGCAAGGCGCCACTACAACTCAAGATGGCACCACTCTGGAGACCCAGGCTGCCAACTCCATCAATGGCGGTGTCATCCCGTTCAGCTCGCTTCTCGTCCCTGGCCAACAGTACCAGGTATGCGAGATCGTCATGCCGGGCTGGTCGACGACGCTAGGCAGCTTCGTGCCAAACTCGTTCATTCCGCCCGACGGCATCGCGCTGAATCCGGCCGTTGATAATAGCATCCTGTGCGGCAATTTCAGCGTCAACGCAGGTGAGACCAAGACCTTTACGGTGGATAACACACCCCCGCCGGGAGGGCGCGCGCTCACCATCGGATTCTGGAAGAACTGGGCTTCGTGCAACAGCAGTGGAGGCAAGCAGGCGCCCGTGCTCGACCAGAAATTAGCTGTGTTTGGATCAACCGGAGAGGTCATTTCTGCGACCAGCGGCACTTACGCCCTTTTCGGAGCAATGTACTACCTGCAGCTTTTCGGAAGTACAAGCAATCCGAACGTGGCGCCGAGTTGTCAGGCGGCCGTCAACCTCCTGAACAAATCGACTGTCAAGAACGGAACGAAATCCGCGAGTGACCCGGCCTTCAACCTTGCCGCCCAGTTGGTGGCTGCGGAATTGAACTATGCGGCCGGATCTGGTAAGACACCTACAGCCACGACTGCTATAAATCAAGCCGTCCTGCTGCTTGGGAAATACCACTTCGACGGGAACACGCACACGAACATCAGCGCGGCGGATGCAACGACAATGAACAATCTCGCCACCACGCTGAACAACTACAACAACGATATACCCTAGAGGTAGATCTATACCAGGGTAGAACCGAAGGGCCCGGCTCCAAGCCGGGCTCTTCGCCTATTTCTATTTGGCTACAAACGTTGCGCTTCCGGTGGAGGCGCTTTGACCGCCATAGGCCGCTGTTGCAGAAGCGGAATAAGTTCCCTTCTGGCTTACTTTATAGCTCCAGGTTGCCACGCCGGACGAGTTAGTGGTGGCGCTCGCAGTGACCAGACCGCCATTAGAGCGCGTAAGCGCAAAAGTCACGTTAACGCCGGACATGGGAGCAGTACCCGTTTTAACTGTCACCTCGATCGAGACGGTTGATCTGACCGGATACGTACCACCGCCGGGAAGATCGATTGAAGCTGTCAGTGGGGCCGATACGATGCAGCTGGCTCCGCCGCTCGCGGAGTTCGTGCCCCGGCTTGCCGTTGCGTTCACCGAATAAGTGCCTGGGACTGTTCCCGCGGGAACACTCTTCGTCAGGGTGACGGATGCGCTCTGACCGGGGCTCACAGTGACCGAAGTGCTGGAGAAAGAATCCGGCCAGCCTGAGGGAGCTGAGCTCGCCAGCCCGAAACTGCTGGCGGAGCAAGCTGCCGAATCCATGTTGGTCACGGTGACCGTGTACCCGGCGGTACCGCCCGCGACAGTGCCTGGGCTGGGGGGATTTAGGGTCACGATTGGGTTGGCGGTAGTGCAGATTGCAGTCAGCGTTAGGAAGCCCGAAACTGTCGCTGAATAGGCTCCGCTGGCGGCCGTGGCGCTCACGGCATAAGTGCCCGCTGCAGTGCCGGTCGGAGGAGTTGTCGTCAGCGAGGTCGACCCCGCGATGCCCGAGTTGAGCGTAAAAGACGTTGCACCGAGACTGCTGGTCCATCCCGCCGGGACACCCGCCGACACTGAGAAAGTCGTGGCCGGGCAACCTGAACTGTTGTTGTTGACCAGGTTTACGGTATAGCTGGCTCTTCCGCCCACTGGCACGCTCTGGGTGGAAGGCGATAACGTCAGGGAGGGGTTCGCGCTAGTGCAGCCGCTCGGGCCCGTACTCGTGACCGTTACCGATCCGGTCCCAACACCTGAATAGCTCCCGCTGGTTGCGGTCAGGCTCACAATGTACGTGCTCGTCGCGGTCCCGGCCGGAGGTGTCACATTCGCGGTTGTGGAGGCGGACGCACCTGGGGCGATCGAGAGCGATGGCGAAGCCAGGCCGGCTGTCCACCCGGACGGCACAGCGGCCGACAGACTGAAGTTGGAGGCGGAGCAAACGGTACTGTTGTTGTTCGTCACCGTGACCGTATACGTGGCGGTAGAGCCGGCGGCAACGCTCTGGCCGGAAGGGGTCAGTGTTACCGAAGGATTGAGGGCGTTACAGGTCGCGGCGCCGTAGTTTACGCTCAGAGTGAGGGCGGTGGGTGTCGCGTTCACGATTGACAGGGAGACATTGCTGTACGGGTCTACCCAGGTCTTTCCTGCCGTTAGAGCCGGATCGCCCCAGGAAACTGTTCCGGGGGTGTAATCCAGGAGGTCGGAGTAGAGATTCCCCGTCAATGCGTCTTTGTAATGGATGAGCGCGCCCGAGTATACCTGGCTGCTCAGGGAAGTGTCGTAGTTGCCCAGCGGTTGCCGGTACTCCACCCATAACCACGAATTATTGCCCGTCCCACGTTGGATTTGAAGCGCTTGCAGGCCAGGAGGATTGGTCTCCAGCGGTTGCAGTGTGAAAGTCCCATTGGACTGAACGGTCTGATAGTTCGTGCCATTTGCCATCCAGCCCAACGTTGCTCGATGGTCAGCGGAGTAGAGTCCCAGAGACGAACTGCCCATCACCGAAAATTGATCGCCATACTCAAACAGTGTTCCGGTGGCGCCCAGCGGCCCTAAGGCGTCTGGCTTAAAATCTCGAGAGCGTCCGTGCTGAAGGCCGAGATTGTGCCCGAATTCGTGCGCGAAGAGCCCGACGGCCTGGTCCGTTGTGGTGAGATAGCTAGCGAGTCCCCACGCCGTCGAGGCGTTGAAGGTGCCGTCCGCGGAGGTCACCGATCCGCATCCCAGCGATCCCATTCCCGACCAGTTGCAACTGCCTGGATCTGGAAAGACAATCGCGACTCGAGTGTAATTAAGAAAGTTGACGTCGGCGTCCGCCGCCCTGATCGCAGCATCGCGCAATTGGGCATACTGGTCGCAGGAATATGAGCTGTCGAGCGTATACCACCCGAAAACGTTCCCGGTGGCTGAGGTCTGCCCGCCCGAGGACTCCTGGAGGAACCCGTTGATCGAACGTCCCGTGCTGCCGAAGAACATATCGTGAACGCTGGCGGGCGAAATATTGGGCGGCGACACACCCGGAAAGGTCACCAGTATGACGGCGGTGTTTTGCGGTCCAGTCGTGCTGCACATGGCCGCGCTCGTCGCGGTGCTGAAGTTCGGCAAGATCACGCCGCTGCTGGCGGCCACATGAGACAGTGCTCGTATGCCAGTGACGCGCAGCATCGTTCCATTGCTGATCGCCGGGCGCCCGCTGGTAGTGAAGTGGATGGCCAGTTTTTCGACGCCGAGATCCATAAGAGTGACAGAGCGGCTCTGTTGAGTAGCCTGATCATCGATGATCAGCTGCTCCACCGGCCCTTCCCAAGTTCCTTGGGACTCGATCTGTGAGGCGGACTCGGGGAATGCGGCCTTGAGTCGGCTCAGGATATCTGGAGACAAGGTGAGCGAAGCGGCTCGTGCTGGATCGCGCTCGATCAAGGCAGCCAGCGCGGCCGCTCGTTTCTCCAGGATCGGTACAGCTTGGCGGTGCAGATTCCCGGCTTGACCGGGAGATGTCGTCCGCAGTTGGGAATACACTTGCACCGCCGCCTGGTTCAAAGCCTGAACCAGGCTAACTTGTTCGGTACCGTCCTGCGCCAGAACAGGGCCGGCAAACCACACAAGTTGTGTTGCGGTGGCGAGAAGGATCACTCTGCGTGAAAACATGAAGACCTCGGCTTAGAACTATGGGCGAACTCATACCTGTTTGAGTGCTCGAAAGACAAATGCAATCGCAGACGTCTCCGATCCGCAGACAAGCCGCGGAGCTGAAGCGGGAAACCTGCGCCGTGGTCGATCATGACATCCGTTGCACTCTGTTCTTGGAGCCCGCTCAACATCTCGTGGCGCTGTAAGTGCCATGCGAAGTTTGTCGGTTGCAATTTGCCGGATCGGCGCGGTGATCGCAAACCACCCGGATTCGAAATCCGGTGTGGCAGAGCTTATCCTCCCCGTTAGACCGGCGGCCGACCAAGAACCGCGTTTTCAAGTTGAAGTCGTCAACCCACATTCTCGTCAAAAATTCAATCGGACCAATCGTTATCCACCGGTACTGATGGTATCGGCACCTATGGTTTAACTCCAGCCCGGTCAAAGCGCAATACATCAAAAGGTATACAGTTTCCCCCATCGCAAGTGAATCGGAGAGGAGTACCCAGAACCAAAACGCGTTGCGAAGATGGCCTCTTCCTGACCCCTGAGGGTTGGCCTTGGCCGCTTGGAAAATCCGACTACAAGCCACACGAACCCAGAGCCTCAATCGGGCTCAGCTCTAAATTCTCGCGGCTTGGGCATTTAGCGTAGCACTTTTTATGCCACACTGATTCGATTTTATTTTAGAGTAGCTTACGGGTAATACACCGGAATGCCAGCGGTACACAAGTAACATTTTCTTCTGGATGGTTGTATTTCTTACATAGATTGGGCCGGGAGCTTTGAGTACGAAACGTCGGGACTTCATCACCCTGCCCCAGTGAAGCGATAGTTGGCCCGCCGATGTCCGGCCAATTCTTGCCCCAGATCAACACACACAATGTCGCAAGATCACCGAAAAAGTTCGTTCACCTGTCCACCTGGAGGCAGTGGCTAGCCGGGGTACGGATACAGACATCAACGGTGACGGTGCCGACCCGCATCAACAAAGCTTTACCGGCGATCGAGTGGCAGTCGCAGCCAATCAGGACAATAGGTCCTTCGACCGGACGGCCAACTCGGCGATCGACCGCGAAGCCCGACCTGATTTTGCATATTGCCCGGGTGGAGTTGGCAAGCAGAATCAATCAGATATCGTTCTTCGCGGCGTTCGCCTGTCGATAGACCTACGCTGTGGCCCGTTTCTTGAAGCCGATTCCCACCAGAACAATTCCGCAAGGGAACATGGTCGTGGGTTCCGGAGCTGCTGTTGTGCTGCCTTGACCGATAGGTGAAGGCGTAATGGCTGTGCCATTCAAATCAGATGTGAAAGAGGTATCCGACTTAATGAAGTAAGCCTGCGACTGTGTGTGGGGCGCGCTCGAGGTGAGTAGTGCGGCGAAATAGGTGGTGCCACTAGTCAGCGGAACTGGCGTTGTGAACAGGAACTGGTGGGTGTTGAATTGACTGCAAGCCGCCTGAGCGCAGAACTGAGTCGACATGAGCGTAATAGATGAGAGCAGGGTACCGGTATTGTCGAATCGAGAGATTGATATCGTGCGCGACGCTCCCGCCGGCCTTCATGGTGAACAGACCACCAGCGAAGGAGAAATCCACATTGGGTGTCAGTAGCCAGGTGGATGTCTGGGCAGTGTCGATTTGGGTTTGGGCACCCGTCTGTCCAGTGCTCAGGTAGTAGATAGGTGAGGCGCTGGCTAAGGCCGAAAGCGATGCCAGACAGAGGGCTGTTTCCTTCGGTAGATTACTTGGCCGCGATACGGAAGATTCCGTTGTCCATAGTTAACGCCGTTTTACTGCGATGATTACTCGTGGTACCGTACCTACAAAAGAGGGCTGAGCCAGCAACTGCACGGTGTTGCTTAGAGATCGTTAAGCCCTGGATCGCTGTGCGTGAATTAGCAACTCCGGTACCGTCACCAGTGATGTTGCCGGTATCAACTGCGGGAACACCTGCTCGGCGAAGTCCGGAACCGCCAAGACGTGCACGTTGACCGTAAACAGAAACGTCGCCGCCCAAAGCCAACTTCAGCAAATAGTTGTGGGACAGCGCTTCCGCCTGTCCATTCTTCGCCTATAATGCCAGTGGCCCCTAAACCAAGGCACTGGCATTTTGATTACTAACCATGGCCACTATCAACCTACTACTCTGTTGTCTTTTCCTCGCCGCAACCGCCTCCGCGCAGCTCCGCATCACCACCACCACGGTTCCCAACGCGACTCAGTATCAGCCCTATGCCACCACCCTCATCGCGACCGGCGGCACCTTGCCCTACCACTGGTCAGTCGACCGATCGAGCGGCGTCAGCCTGCCGGAGGGAATGAGCCTGAACGCCGCCACCGGCATCGTCAGCGCGACCCAAGTCAACGGCCAGGGAGGCTATGCCGTAACCGTGCAGGTCACCGATAGCGCCTCGCCCACTCCCGTCGTCGCCAGTACCACCCTCAACTTCGGAGTCCTCAGCGACAGCACTATGGGCGGCTGCCAGATGTTCCCTCCCGACTCCATTTACAACCAGCGCATCGATCAGTTGCCGGTCGATACCACTCCCTCCCACCAGATCCCCACCGCCTCCCTCGGCAGGCCGATCCATCCCGACTTCGGCCACGGCTTCTATCCCTCTCCCGGTGGCATTCCCTTCATGCGCGTCCCTGCCAACCAGCCGCTTCTCAATGTCAACCTCGCCTCAGGCGGCCAGATCGATTCGGACGGCACCTATTCGTGGCCCTTCCCCGCGTGGCCCAATTCCGTCATCGAAGGCACCTCCTACGGAAACGATGGCGACGATCACCACATCCTGATTCTGCAATCCAGCGTCAACAACATCAGCGGCCCGCAAGCCGGACCCTGCGTCCTCTACGAGACGTACCATTACATCGCCGTGCCGGACATGTTCGACGCGAATACCAAAACGTGGAACATGTCGGCGGGACTCCATTACGTTCTGGACAGCAATCGGATCGCGGCCTCAGAAGCCACCCTCGATAACGGCGCGCAGGACTCGGCTGGCATACCGATGATGCCGCTCCTCATTCGCTATAGCGAAGTGCCTCTCGGCGTGAAGCACCCGCTGCGCATTACCTTTCCCTCGCCTACGAATAAGTGGGTCTGGCCAGGCACGGGCTGCTGTGGCGGTAGCGGGCCGCCCCAAGGCCTCCTCTACAGGCTTAAATCCAGCGTCAATTGGCAGGCCATCTGCCCCGTGGCCGCCTATCCTCAAGCCGCCACCGTACTGCAGGCGCTGCAACAGTACGGTGCCTATATGAGCGACCACGGCAGCGCCGCCTTTGTGCAGGGGGTTCCAGACGTCCGATGGGATGATGACGACCTTGCGTGCATGAAGCAGTTGCACGCTTCCGATCTGGAAGTGGTCGATAATTCCATGCTCGAAGTCTCCGACCTCAGCGGCCAAACCAAGCCCTACGTCGTTCCGGCTACCCTCCCCTCAGCCGCCTCAGGCGCCTCCTACGCGGTAACACTCTCGGCAGTCGGGGGCAATCCCGCCACCCGCCGTTGGACTGTGTCGTCCGGATCTCTTCCCTCGGGCCTTCTCCTCGACGCCTCGGCAGGCGTCATCGCCGGGTCTCCCGGCTCCTCATCCGGACCCTTCGCCATCACCGTTACCGACACCACCTCCGGCTTGGCCTCGCAGCCGCAAGACTTCTCCATCACAGTTACCGGCGGCCTCCTTACCGTACCTGTCACCGTGACCTCGAACCCGTCCGGCCGCTCGATCATGGTGGATGGCAACGTCTTCACCTCGTCCACGACCTTCAACTGGGTGCCGGGATCCACCCACTCTCTCAACGCCGCATCGCCACAGGGCACCGTGACGCGCTACCTCTTCTCCAGTTGGAGCGATTCCGGTGCGCAGTCTCACTCCATCGTCGTCCCCGCCACCGCCGCCACCTATACGGCCAGCTTCGCGGCTCAATATCTCCTCACCACCAACGTCTCGCCCGTCAGCAGCGGCAGTATCGCCGCCAGCCCGCGGTCAGACGACGGCTATTACAACGCCGGCGCCTCCGTGCAACTCACGGCCATCGTCGTGGGAGGCTCCAACTTCTTGAACTTCAGCGGCGACCTCACCGGGAGCGCCAACCCGCAGACCATCCTGATGTCGGCGCCGCGCAACGTCACGGCGAACTTTACCGGTGGGTCCGCGCCGCCCTCGCTGCGCATCACCTCCACCCACATTGGATCCTTCGTCCAGGGACAGAGCAACGCTGCCTACACTCTGATCGTTTCCAACCCCGCTCCCTCGCCTGCGCAAGGCACCGTGACGGTCACCGAAACCATTCCCGCCGGACTCACCCTGGTATCGATGGCCGGCAACGGCTGGACCTGTTCCGCCAACACCTGTACACGCGCCGACGGCCTCGACTCCGGTGTCAGCTACCCGCCCATCGGCCTGACCGTAACGGTGAATAGCAACGCACCGTCCCAGGTGATCAACCAGGTGACCGTATCCGTCGGCGCCGCAGTCAGCGCGCCGGTCACCGACCCCACCACCGTCGTGCCGGCATTTACCGACGTCCTTCCCGCAGATCTATTCCTGCCCGCCATCAACCTCCTGCAGGAATACGCCATCACCCGTGCCTGTCAGGATTTGCCTTTCCAGTACTGCCCGACCGACACCATTACTGAGGCGCAGATGGCGGTCTTCATCGTCCGCTCCGTAATGGGCAGCGACAATTTCACTTACACCCAGACGCCGTATTTCGCCGACGTCCCCGCCACAAATCTCTACTTCCCCTGGATACAGAAGATGCAGGACCTGGGCATCGCGCTCCCGTGTCTGACGAATCAATTTTGCCCGGACGCCTCCGTAACGCGCGGGATCATGTCCGTTCTGATCGTGCGCGCCCGCTTCGGCATCGCGACGCCAACGGCGTACCCCACCGCTCCGAGTTTCACCGACGTCGCTGCGACTCATCCCTACTTCCCCTGGATACAGAAGATGAAGCAGATCGGAATCACGGCGGGCTGTTCGCCGACCACCTATTGCCCGGACGACCCAGTGACGCGTGGACAGATGGCCGTCTTCATCATGCGAGGCGCGTTCAACTTATTGCTCCCCGCAAACCTCCCGATTGTCACCTGGGCATCTCCCGCCACCGCATCGCCAGGGCAGAACGTGCTGGTGACTCTGATCGGTCAGAACACAAATTTCAGCAACGGAGTGACGCAGGTGAACGCCGGCACCGGAATCACCGTCAGCAACATCACCGTATCGAGCGCCACCGGCCTCACCGCGCAATTCACCGTTTCCCTCGGCGCAGGGTTGGGGCCGCGCTCGATTACCGTAACGACGGGCAGCGAAGAGGCCACCCTGCCAAACTCGTTCCAGGTTCGCTAGCAAGCTGTACTTGCCGCCACGGCATGCATGGGTACCCGACGTTTAAACAAGAGGATGTATCTTGTCGGGTTTAAAATCCAAGTTATAAAATTTGCCCGAAAAACGGCGAGTGATCGCTTAGTTAGTTTCGAATGGCGGATTTTTTCCGATCGGGATCGACGGACAGAAGCCGACTTATCAGTACCTGATCCCCGACGCCTTTCTGCGAGTGGCCGACCATCCGTCCGAACCGCGAGGGGATGGCTGCCCCGGCTGGTGGTGCGAAAAAGCTTGTTATATCCGGCTTTCAGGAGCCCCACACACCCGGGGGAGTGGCTAGTTACCGGCTGGAGCGAGCATAGCGACCCAGATCAACCCAATGAAACGTTGCGCAGCACATCCGGCCGGAGCCACTCATAGTTGAAGAGAGAGATGTCGAGGACCCACAATGCAAACGCCGTGTTATAGCTGAACCAGACGAAAATCCAAGATCGGGAAAATGACTTTGCAGAATAACCAGGCACCCCTTGTGCCGATCGAGGACGGAGGAGTTGTTCGCGGACCGTTCTGTGCGCTGAGCCGAGCGGGGTACATAAAAGATCGCTAGAGACCAAGAAAGACACCATATCCGATCAGTAGAAGGCAAAGTCGAGGAAAGTTTCCAGCAAGTTGGTAGCAAGTCCCGACGGACTCTAGCAGAGCCGCGTTGGGTATGATTCCGGCGTAGAGTGATGCAATGCGCCAGATCTCTTGGCCTCCCGTCAACGGCTCCGCTGCCATGGGTGCTTAGACCTGCTTAGACCCCGTCACGAGCATCATGGTTCCGGTAGGGATCTTATTCCAATCTGGGCAGGTGCCCTAGCCGAACTATGAGGCGGATCGATCGCGCCTGCCCGGGCGTTTTTTCGATGAGGCCATTGCGCTCTAGAGTTTTGACCATTTCGTGAATCGACGGAGCGGAGACCTGGAAGTATCGCTGGAGATCGGCTTCGGAAGGGGGTTCGCCGTGGATCTTCGTGTAGTTATAAATGAAGGCCAGGTACTGGCCCTGTTTGGCCGTAAACTTCGGTGCAACGGACGGATCGAGTTTCGGCGCGCGCTCTATCGTAACCTCAAAGTCGTAGTCGCCGAAACTTTCGATCTTGCGGGCCTTGAGGATGTAGACCTGTCCGGCGACGACGGTACGCACGGGCTTCCTCACTGCGTCGAGGAGGTTCTCGCGCAACTCTACCTCATCTTCGCTCGAGCGTGCGTAATTCGGGATCCTGAAGCCCGCATCGCCTTTGTAGGCGAAGACCCACAGGCGGCTATCTTTGTACCCTGCGCTTATCGATTCGGCACCGAATGACAATGCGTGCCCACACAGCCCTTCAAGTAACGTAGCCGACTTGCCCACTTGCGCCCAACTCCGGGTTAGAAGGGGACGTCGT
>Ga0105237_10003540_pt1 | contig 18513 bp, 12 predicted proteins | sample KBSC24metaG_FD_81520 | JGI IMG/M metagenome (GOLD analysis project Ga0105237, IMG submission 81520) | Corn rhizosphere microbial communities from Kellogg Biological Station, Michigan, USA - KBS C2-4 metaG | ecosystem: Host-associated > Plants > Roots > Rhizosphere > Soil | place: Michigan, USA... | reverse complement strand
GCAGTTTACCTTTGTTTCTCTTTGAAAAATACCTGGGCGCAAAAACAATCACCGTTCCTGTTGCTAACCATGACAACAATCAACATGCAGAGAACGAAAATATCCGGCTGGGAAACCTGTTTAATGGAATAGAAACAATGGCATCTTTAATGCTGATAAAATAAAGGTTTGATAAGCTTAAAACATTTTACATAAATGCGTATTTATACGCTTGTTTAGAAAACTACTTCATGTAACTTAATCCTCTTTTGTTTGAATTTCAATATTTTAATCTTTGAACAAATCATAAATTTATAGTTTTACTATTTAAACGGAGAAGACTGCAGAATTTTGATCTGTAATGAATGGCGTCAATATCCTAACGGAATTTTATGCATACATACAACGAAGTTGAAATAGTACTTGTGGAAGACAATCCAAGTGATGCCGAGCTAACTATAAGGGCACTGAAAAAAATTAACCTTTCCAATCATCTCATACACCTCAAGGATGGCGCAGAGGCACTTGATTTCATTTTTGCCAGGGGTGCTTATTCAGGAAGAAATATCAATCATAAACCCAGGGTAATACTGTTAGATATTAAAATGCCAAAAGTTGACGGTCTTGAGGTTCTTAAACAGATTAAAGAAGATGAACGCACCAAATCAATACCGGTTGTAATCATGACCTCATCAAGAGAACAGAACGATATTATCAACGGCTATAAGCTTGGGGTGAACAGTTATGTTGTAAAACCAGTTGACTTTGGAAGTTTTGCTAAAGCCGTAAGTGACCTGGGGCTGTATTGGATTTTGCTTAACGAAAAACCTATTGAATAATATTCTTAGAGCCTGGTAATTACCCTTCAAAAAAATAATTATGGAAAATATCAGCCTGGAAAAAAGGATTGATGAACTCACGCGCCAACTCCATATAGCCCATCAGGATTGGGAAGAATTCAGGCATGCCTTGTCGCATGATCTTAAAGCCCCTTTACGTGCAGTACAGGGTTTCTCTTTAATTCTTAAAGAAGATTACGGCAGCTTGCTTGATGAAGAAGCCAACCGTATTATTGAAGTTATTGTTGCAAATGCCAATAAGGTTAAACAGCAGATTGAGGACCTTGTAAATCTTTCAGGGATGGGTGCAAAACAGCTTAACCTGCAGGATGTAAACATGAAAGAGCTGGCGGAAGAATGCCTTAGTGAATTATTAACTGATGAGCAACGGGCAGGCTTTGAAATTTCTATAGGCACCCTTGATAAATGCAAGGGCGATGTGGGATTGTTAAAAGAAGTATGGCTGCAATTATTAAAAAATGCCATCAGGTATTCTTCCAAAAAGGAAAAGCCATCCATTGAAATTAATTACTCTGCAGATGCAACATCACGCATATACAGTGTGAAAGATAAAGGGGAAGGCTTTGATATGGAATACAGTCATAAGTTGTTTAAAATATTTCAACGGTTGCATAGCTATGAAGAGTTTGACGGAGCGGGAACGGGACTTGCATTTGTGAAAAGAATTATACTCAAACATGGAGGCAGCGTATGGGCAGAAGCTACTCCGAATAAAGGTTCCTGTTTTTATTTTAGTATCCCGTTTTAAAGTCCAATAAACATTTCCAGGGTTATCGTAAATAAATGAATGAACTCTTCTAAAAAATGATGACGGAATAATTTATTCCGTCATCATTAATCAAATGAATTAGCGCTCCCACATTTTAATTCTTTATAAACTTGATAGATTCTTTCTTCCAGCCATGTGCAATCAGCAGAATATAGTTTCCGGGTTTAAGGCTGTTTCCGTTCAGTTCAATCCTTCCTCCTGCACCGGGATGATATTTTGCTGTATTTAGCACTGTGCCGTTTATACTCAATATAGAGATAACTACATCCTCATCCGGAAAATCTGCTGTTACATAAAACATACCGGTAACAGGGTTAGGATATAAGGCAGGTTGTTTAGTTGTTACTTCTTGTATTTTCCCGGCCTTTACCATAGATGGGGCAAAGGTTGCGGTAACTGTTACTGATACCTGCTCTTCATCATATAAAGCAGGCGTACCATTATCGGTTACTCTTACTTTAAAACTATAAGTACCGATTGCGGAAGGTGTCCATGAAAAGGCGCCGGTAGATGTATTAATAGTTGCGCCTGTAGGGGCATTTATTAAAGAGTACTTTAAGACTTGCCCGGCATCAGCATCTGTTGCTGTAGCTGTAAATGTAAGCGGTTTGTTTATTGCGATTGTTTTTGAACCGATGGTTGCTAATACCGGGGTATCTGCTACAGGAGTTACAGTAATACTTACAATCGCCACAGGTGAACTTAAACATCCTACACTTACTGAAAACCCAAATTGATCAGTGCCATTAAAATTGCGTGCTGCAGCATACGTTTTTATGTTGCCTGTGCCCGTAAGTGTTCCTGATTTTGGAAGCGTATTAATAGTGTATGTAAGCGGTGAACCGCCAGAACCTGTGAGTGTGATTGTTTTTTGTGTGTCTTCCGGAAGACTTATTGATTGTGCATTTGCCACCAGGTTATTTTTGGGTGCAAGAATTAAACTGCCAAATGGTGCACCACCATCACTTGTAAGGTTCAAGTGTCTGAGCACACTAAATACATTGGAAGTATTTATTTTAAAGACTGTACCTGAACCATAAGTTCCACCAGAGTTTGTCATGCCATATAAACTTCCGTCACTTCCAACTAAAAGGTTGTTTTTAGGTAATCTGCCATCGGGTACAGTGTTCAGATGCTTTAGTACAGTAACTACTCCGGCAAGTGTCATTTTAAAAACAGTTCCCCCGTTATAAAGTCCGCCGCTGCTGTTTGTGCCGTAAAGTAATCCATCCTTTCCTGTTATAAAGCTTCCCAACGGGTAACTTCCTTCACTTGCGCTTAAGAAAGTATGCACTATGGTAAAGTTTCCACTCGTGGTTATTTTAAATGCTTTTGAGCCATTGGCAATAAGCCCGTAAAAGGTACTGTCATTCACTTGCAGCAGGCTTCCTTCGGGATTTGCGCCATCCGTTGCATAAGCCAACGGTTTTAATACAGTAAAGGTTCCAGTTAAACTTATTTTGAAAATGGTGCCACCACTTTTTGCACCACCACTTGATGTCATTCCATATAAAAATCCATCTTTAGCCTGGATTAAACTGCCTTGTGGAGTTGCTCCATCTGTAGCAGGCGCCAGGTGATGAAGCACCGTAAACACACCAGCGGGAGTGATTTTAAATATAGTGCCGCCACTATTGGTGCCGCCTTCAGTTGTAGTGCCATAAAAATTACCATCAGTTGCTCTTACAAGGCTTCCCTTAGGGTAACCGCCGTTAACACTACGATTGAACGAGAATAAAACTGTTGTAGAGTTGCCGCATACTTTTACTACTGTGCCATAGCCATAAAGTCCGCCTGTACTGTTGAGCCCATAATAAGCGCTGTCACTTCCTTTCACAGGAGTTTCAAGAGGTGCATTGCCAATAGCGGAGCCAGGGAAACTTGCCAATAAAGTAAAGGCTCCTGCAGTTGTTATTTTAAAAGCGGTACCGCCACGAAGTGTACCGCCTGCACTTGCAAGTCCGTATAGGTTGCCATCTTTTCCTTGTATAAGCCCGCCGTTGGCTGTAGTACCTTCTGTTGCTGCTACAAAAGAATGAAGTTGCGTGTAAACACCTGCTGTTGTTATCTTAAAAATTCCACCTGCGTTTCCGGCTGTACCGGTTCTTGTCATTCCATACAGGTTACCATCAGTATGTTGAAAAAGATTGCCATACGGAGAGCCGCCATCTTTAGAAGATGCAAAATGTTTAAGTACAGTAAATGCACCTGTTGTGGTTATTTTAAAGATGGTGCCATTTCCATAAGTGCCGCCACTGTAACACATGCTATAAAAATTGCCATCTGTAGCCTGGGTAAGATCAGACTGTGAGTATGCACCATCTGTAGCACTATTAAGATTACGTAAAACAGTAAAAGCGCCACTTGTGGTTATTTTAAAAATGGTGCCGTAACCAAGGCTGCCACCTGCATAGGTCATGCCATATAGATTGCCATCTTTTCCTTCCGTAAGACTGCCATAGCAGTTGCTGCCATCGGTGGTTTTATTAAGAGAACGTAAAACGGTAAAAGCACCGGCAGGAGTCATTTTGAAAATAGTTCCGTAACCATTTGCACCACCACCATAAGTAATGCCGTAAAAGTTGCCGTCTTTGGCCTGTACCAAATGGCCACGAGGGTTGCTGCCATCTGCTGAAAAAGCAAAAGTTTTGAGTAAAGTAAAAACACCTGCGGTTGTTATTTTAAAGATGGTGCCGTAGCTGGTACTTCCGCCACTGCTGCACATGCCATAGAAGCTGCCATCTGTACCTTTTATTAATTCACCATGAGGATAAGCACCTTCGGTTGTGCTGTTGAATTGTTTAAGTATCCTGATACTGCCAGAAGGAGACATTACAAAGATTGCGCCTGCATGCGTATAGGTTCCGCCATCGCTCGTCATTCCATAAAAATTGCCATCATCTCCTTGTAAAAGACTTCCATCCGGAGTGATGCCCCAGTCTGAAAAGCCTTTAATGACAGAAAAGGCATTGGTTGTACTGTTTATAGAAAATAGGGTGCCTCTTCCTTCAGGGCCGCCATTTGATGTAAATCCTGTAAGTATATCCTGGCTATAAGACTGGTTGATCACAAGAAGTGCCAGGCCAAGGCAGACTGCCTTGAAATTAGTGTTTAAGAAGGTGTATAAGTGTAACATGTTTTTTGGTTAAGCGCATCAAAGATTGTATAGAATTGAAGGCTTGTAAAGAAGGGATGGTATGAAGTGTGGAAAACGTGATATCAACTGAACCTGCAATGTTGAGGTAATCGTTTCAATGATTTTTACATACATGGATAGAGTTGCTGAATTTATCAACAAAATTATATGTGGCGCAATCAAGGCTTGACAAATAGTAAACCAAAGCTTAATCAGACCGTTTCTTAAAATTTCCTTTTGCCATCTATTGGAAGTGAAAAGAAGAATGTTGCCCCGTGGCCAGGCATACCGGTGGCCCATATGCTGCCTTTATGCTTATCAATGATTCTTTTGGCAATGGCAAGTCCAACACCTGTACCTTCAAATTCCTCCTGCCCGTGAAGGCGTTCAAATACTTTAAACAATTTCTGTTGGTATTGCATATCAAAACCACTTCCATTATCGCTTACAGAATAGGTGATTTCATTCCTTCCGGAAGAAGCACTGATTTTTATTTCGGGCTGTTCTTTTTTTGAAGAGTATTTAAGTGCATTTGAAATAAAATTAATGAACACCTGTTTTATAAGAGAGCTGTCTGCATTGACAGGCATTAAATCTCCTATATGAATATTTGCATGGTAGTTATCACCTGTAGTAAGTTCGTCTACAACTGTTCTTACTAATGTATTTACATCTACAATTGTTTTTTGAACTTCTTTTCTTCCAAGCCGTGAAAACTCAAGAAGATCATCAATTAAAGCACCCATTCTAAGTGCATTTTGCTGTATAATGGAAAGTAACCGTTTGCCATTATCACCAAGTAGATGATTATAGTCTTCTTCAAGCATTTTAGTATAGCCGCTTACAGCTCTTAATGGGGCACGCAAATCGTGGGAGACAGAATAAGAAAACGCTTCCATGTCTTTGTTTGCTATCTCAAGCTGGTGGGTTCGTTCTATAACCCTTTGCTCGAGTGCCATGTTTAAATCGGTAATTGCCCGCTGCGCAGTTTTTAATTCAGATACGTCAATTGCTACTATCAACGCCGCATACACATCATTGGTTTCGGTTTTTAAAGGAATGTATCGTGTTACAAAATCATGTTCTGCCCTGTGCTGTTCAACAATAAAATATTCACCTGAAAATACCCTTCTGAAGTTTGGTAGCAGTTCTTCATAAATCTTTGCCGGCAAAATGTCTTTTGCGTTTTCGCCAACAATCAATTTTGGCGTATATCCTATTTTCGATAGCATGTCCCCTTCAGCAACCATATACTTATAATTTGCATCCATCAGTAAAATCATTGAGCCGGGTATCCCTGCGGCAATGGTCTTATAAATTTTTTCACTTTCCATCAGAAACTTCTCATCATCCTTGCGGCGGGTAATGTTTCTTAATGTAAAAACAATACCATTTATGCCATCGATATCGTTAAGGTTTACGGCCGTTCCTTCCAGCCATTGCCATGTTCCGTTTTTATGCAGACATCTGAACTGAAGATTTATCATATCCCCAGGTTTTGAAAGTTCGTTCCATCGTAATGGCAAATCGTCCGGGTGAACAATAGCTTCAGGCACCAGTTTTGAATATTCCTCTTCTGTATAACCAAGCACTTCAGTTATACCCTTGCTAACAAAAGAAAGCCCCGCTTCATTAATCACAATAAAGGCATCTTTACTGTATTCTATCATGGCCCGAAACTGCTTTTCACTTCTTTTAAGCTCCTGGTTTAAAATGAATATTTTTTCTTCTGCCTGCTTGCGTTCCGTAATATCTGCTCTTATCGCCACGTATTGATAAGGCTTGCCTTCCTCATTTAAAAAAGGAACAATAGTCGTATCAACCCAATAATACGAACCATCCCTGGCTCTATTTTTCAATTCACCTTTCCATATTTTTCCAACGGCAATAGTCTTCCATAAGTTTTTTATAAATTCCTTTGAATGGAAGCTTGAGTTAATAATACGGTGGTCCTCACCAATTAATTCTTCCCTGCTGTATTTTGATATTTTGCAAAAGTTTTCATTCACGTGTGTAATAATTCCCTTTTGATTGGTTATAGCCACAATGGCAGAGGCATCCAGTGCATACTTATAAGCAGAGATTTCTCTTAATGATTCCTGAAGTTTTGCAGTTCGCTCAAGTATGCGTTGTTCAAGACTTGCATTAAGATTACGAAGTTCATTTTCAACCTGCACCCTATGCTCAATTTCTACCTGCATTTCAGACTTTGTTTTGAGTGAGAAAGCTAACGGAAGAATTTTGATAAGATGATAAACAGTAATCCAGCTTATCGTTGCTGTTATAAAACGAACAAGAGCACTAAGCCGGTATGCGGGCCACCAGAAGGCAATGGCGTCAAGAAAATGTGTAGTACCGCATGAAAGAATAAACATTGCAAAGAAGACATACAGCTTTAAAAATTTCAAGTGTTGCTTCTTTGAAATGTATTTTATTATAACTACAGGAATTGCAAAATAGGCTGCCCATATAAGCAAATCACTCACAATATAAAGCCAGCCATGAAACCCGCTCCATTTGCCGCAGTGCCAGCGTGGGGGCCAGTCAGTAATATCAAGTAGCTTCTTAAAAAAATCTATTACCTGCTCCATAGATATACTTTAAAAATGAACTAAGATAATTTAGATGTAATGCAGGATATAGGTGCTGGTACTTATAGTGGTGACTATAAAATCCATACAGTATCATAAACGGTTTTTATTTATTTTTTAAGTCAGAGATAATATGATGCGCCATTGCATAACGGGCCAGCTCATAGTTGTTGGAAACGTTTAGTTTTTTTAGCAACCTTGTGCGGTGTGTGCTTACTGTTGTTAAGGCAAGCGAAAGTGTTTTTGCAATATAGGAAAGCGACTTGCCAGAGGCAAGCATTGTAAAAATTTCAAATTCCCTGTTCGTTAAAATTTCATGTGGCTTTTTATCTGTGTCCACATTTGTCAAAAGTTTTTCTGCTATTTCCGGCGTAATGTATTTTCTGCCCAGCTTAATACGTTGTATAGCTTTGATTAACTCATATGGTGCCGCGTTTTTATTCATATACCCCGAGGCACCGGCCTTTAGTACTCTTACCCCATACGTGTCTTCAGTAAAAATGCTGATGATTAAAACCGGTAGCGATGGTTTGATTAATTTAATTTGTTCAAGTGCCTCGAGGCCGTTTCTTCCAGGCATGTCAAGGTCAGAAATTACAAGATCCCAGTCCGCTTTAAGTACTTCTTTAACGAGGGAATCTCCGTCACTCACTTCTTTTATTTCAACAGAAGGATATTCATCTTTCAAAATTTGAATAATACCTAAGCGAATAAAACTATGGTCGTCGGCAAGGAGTATGCGTTTCATGGTAAATGCTGCATTTAATTGGTTTTAGGAATAGCAGTCGATAACCTGATGGTTATGGTTGTTCCTTTACCGGGGGATGATTCTACTTTAAATGAGCCTCCAAGAGAATGCACTCTTTCTTTCATTCCCAAAAGGCCAAATGATTTTTTGCTTTCTACAGATGTTGTGTTAAATCCTTTTCCATTGTCTGAAATTTTGATAGTTATGATGTTCTTTGCAATGCTGAAAGAAGTGCGCACCCTTGTGGCTTCAGCATATCGTGAAATGTTGGTAAAAGCTTCCTGGTATGCTCTGAATATACAGGTGGCGATAGCTTCCGGCAACTTTATTTCTGTTTCATTCATTTTAAAAGTTACCGGTATTCCTGTATTGGCGGTGAATTGTTTTTCCAGCAATTTAACAGCATCAAAAAGACCATGCCTGTCAAGAACTGCTGGCCGTAATTCATTCAATATCCTTCGGATGGATAGATTACTTCCATCCAGCAAGCTGATGATATTTTGTAACTTGTTTTTTATAGCAGTTGTTTCAGCAGGTATGTTTTTATCTATCCATACTGTATCCATTTTTATAACAGTAAGCTGCTGTCCTAACTCATCATGAATTTCGCGACCTATCCTTTTGCGTTCTTCTTCACGCACGGTTTGCAGGTGTGCTGTAAGAAGATGTAATTCTTCGTTCCTGTTATTAATTTCCTGCTCCGCTTTTTTTCTGTCTGTTATATCTCTGAAAAAAACAGACAAGCCTGCAGGCGATGGATAAATATGATGTTCCAGCCATAGGCAGGAAGGAGCAAAGTATTCTTCAATGTATATGTAGCGTTGCGTTTTCATAGCCTTTTCATAAGCTTTATGTAAAACTGTTCCCAGTCGCTCAGGAAACTCGGTCCATACATGTTTGCTGATAAGGTAATCTTGCTGCCTGCCGAGAATTTGCGCAGCTTTTTTGTTAGCATAAGTATAGCGCCATTCTTTATCAAGCGCTACAAATGCATCTGTAATTCTTTCTACAAGGTTTCTGTACTTTACTTCACTCTCCTTTAATCTTGCTGTTGCTTCGCGGTTTTCTTTTTCAATTTGCTTTTGCTTCATTGCGGCTTCCATGGCACCCGGCAGCCTGGTTAACCTGTCTTTTATTAAGTAATCATCAGCGCCGGCTTTTATAATGCCTGCGGCAAACTCTTCAGAAACAGTTCCTGTAACAAGAATAAAAGGGATGTCTTTATAATCTTTCTTCGCAATTTGAAGAGCTTCTGAACCGGTAAATGTTGGCATTGAGTTATCTGAAAGAATAATGTCAGGCTTAAATTCTTCAAGAGCCTTTATATAGGCTTCTCTTTCCATCACTATATGAAACCTGCATAACATATTGTTGCGTTTCAAAATCCGTTGAATAATCAATGCATCTGTGTTGTTGTCTTCAAGCATTAAAACCTTTAGTAATTTTTCCATTGAAGTAGCTTAAGGGTGAAGTATAACATATGCATAACTGTTATGGCGGAGAGTGTTTCCTTGAAAGAATGCCATAAAGCAAAGCATACATTTCGGGCATTATAACAGCATTTGTTTTGAAGCAGAGCATAGCCATGTCAATTAGATGTTTTTGAAATCTATCAACTGGAAAGGCAGATGCTGACATTAAAAGCATTCAAAGTGTGCGGAATGATACGCAGAAGTATTTCTAAAACAATAAATTGGAAAACGTAATTTATAACAATCCTCTGCAAGTTTCAATTAAAATATACCGGAAAAATAAGTTATGCTTATTCTAAGTGATATATGTAAGCATACTATAGTTTAAGATGTTGCGTTTATGCAACCTGTTTCTACGGTAATAAATATTAGTTTGGGAAAAGTTTTTGCAAGTATGCTGTTGCAAATAGTAGCAAACGATAAATGGTTTTCCGGCCATGGTTAAACTGGTCTGGCTTGCAAAACATCTTCCAGCTTGCCACGAGTATAGTTTTATGGCGGAATGGATTTTATATTTGGGCATTCTTTACATCAATCTTTTGAAAATTAACTTATGATCAGGCCTTCCTTAGTGGTAATGTTGTTTGTTTTATTAAGTATGCATGCGACTGCCCAAAATACCAAAGCTTTATTTCGCGATACTTCATTGACTGTTGATGCAAGAGCCGATGATTTGCTTAAACAATTAACGCTGGAAGAAAAAATTTCTTTGCTGGGTTATAAAAGTAAGGCCATTCCCAGGCTTGACATTCCCGCATATAACTGGTGGAACGAAGCATTGCACGGCGTGGCAAGAGCCGGCAACGCAACGGTATTTCCGCAGGCAATAGGTTTGGCCGCTACATTCAATAACCAGCTGCTTACAGAGTGTGCCAATGCTATTTCAACAGAAGCGCGGGCAAAGTATAACCTTGGTGCTGCAAAAGGAGAACACCTTCAATACATGGGCCTTACATTCTGGTCGCCCAATATTAATATTTTTCGTGATCCACGATGGGGACGTGGCCAGGAGACCTATGGAGAAGACCCCTATCTTACGGCCACAATGGGTGCTGCTTTTGTAAAGGGTATTCAGGGTAACGACCCTTTGCATTTAAAAGCTTCCGCTTGTGCAAAACATTTTGCGGTACACAGCGGCCCTGAAAGTGAAAGGCACGGCTTTAATGCCATTGTAACTGAAAAAGATCTTAGAGAAACTTATTTATATGCTTTTAAAAAACTGGTAGATGCAGGTGTTGAATCTGTAATGTGTGCATATAACCGGGTGAATAATGAACCTTGCTGCACGGGTAGTACGTTGTTGCAAACCATTCTTCATAATGAATGGCATTTTAAAGGCCATGTTGTTACAGATTGCTATGCACTTCAGGATATTTACGCAACACATAAAACATACCAGAATGCAGTGCAGGTAGCAGCCGCTGCAATCAAAGCAGGTATAGATCTTGATTGCAGTAATTTATTGCAGGATGATGTGATGAAAGCCATTAACCAGCACCTGGTTACAGAAAAAGAAGTGAATAATTCGTTGCTGCAAATTCTTAAAACGCAAATTAAGCTGGGCTTTTTTAATGCATCTTCTCCTTATGCATCGTACAATGAAGACAGCATTGCAAATGAGTACCATCGTTCACTGGCAAGAAAAATAGCGCAACAAAGTATTGTATTACTCAAGAATAGCAATAGCATCCTTCCGCTTGATAAAAAGAAATATCCGGCAATTATGGTGGTTGGGCCAAATGCCGCATCGCTTGATGCTTTGCTTGGCAGTTATCATGGTGTAAGTAACAAAGCAGTGAATTTTGTAGAAGGAATAACAAACGCTGTTGATGCAGGCACAAGAATAGAATATGACATGGGTTGTGATTATAAAGATACTACCCGTTTTGGCGGAATCTGGGCGGCGGGTAACGCAAATATTACCATTGCTGTTATTGGATTAACACCTGTTTATGAAGGTGAGGAAGGCGATGCCTTTCTTGCTGAGGGTGGTGCAGACAGAAAGAATCTCAGCTTGCCTGCGGCACACATTGCGTACCTTAAAGCTTTAAGAAAAGGAACAAAAACGCCTATTGTTGTTGTTATTAATGCAGGAAGTGCCGTTGATGTTTCTGCTATTGCAGATTATGCTGATGCGATATTGCTTGCGTGGTATCCCGGCCAGGAAGGTGGAAATGCACTCGCCGATATTCTATTTGGAAAATTATCACCATCCGGTCATCTGCCTGTTACATTTTATCAGTCATTTAATGATCTTCCGTCTTATCGCGATTATTCAATGAAAGGAAGAACTTATCGTTACTTTAAAGGTAAGGTGCAATATCCTTTCGGGTTTGGAATGAGTTATTCCAGCTTTGATTATTCCTGGATAAATAAACCTGCCGTTGTAAAAGACAGCATCGTCTTTTCAGTCAAAATAAAAAACACCGGGAGCTATGATGCGGATGAAGTGATGCAGGTATACGTTCACTACCCGGATGCAGCGGATATGCCGGTAAAAGAATTGAAGGCTTTTAAACGGCTTTCTCTAAACAAGGGAGGTGAATCAATTGCTGCTTTCAGCATACCGCTGACTGAATTGCAAAAATGGAATATGCAAAAGAATGAATGGGAATTAAGCAAGGCCAATTATACTATTGTTGCAGGAAGCAATTCTGCCGATGAACGGCTTACATCTGTCATTAGTCTGCAGTAAAAAACAAAAATTAAGCGTATAGATTTTGAGCCATGTTTCAGCTAAATGTATTGTACAAAAACGGTGCAAAAACTTTCTCTTCTTGCAAAAAAATCTGTATTACTTTCGCAACGTTGTAAAATGTAACGTTAATGAAATTGCAGTTAACCCGTCCGCTGGCATTTATTGATTTAGAAACTACTGGCGTAAACATAGGTGCAGATAAAATTGTAGAAATAGCCATTGTAAAAATACTTCCTGATGGCACAAAGCAGGTGAAAAGAAAATTGATTAACCCGCAAATGCCCATTCCAAAGCAATCCAGTGATGTGCATGGCATTACGGATGAAATGATTAAAGATGCACCTACATTTAAGCAGGTAGCAAATGAAGTAAAACAGTTTTTAGATAATTGTGACCTTGGTGGATATAACAGTAACCGTTTTGACATACCAATGCTTGTGGAAGAGTTTTTAAGGGCAGGTATGGATTTTAATGTTGATGGAAGAAAGATGGTTGATGTGCAGAAAGTATTCCATTTAATGGAGCAGAGAACCCTGGGTGCGGCTTATAAATTTTATTGCAACAAAATACTGGAAGGCGCGCATAGCGCAGAAGTTGATGCTACAGCAACGTGGGAAATTCTTGAAGCGCAGCTTGAACGTTATGAGAACATTGGCGCAACAGTAGACACTATCTGTAAGTTTACCGGTGAAGATGATTTTGTTGATTTTGCCCGCAGGTTTATAAGGGTAAATGGTATAGAGGTATTTAATTTTGGAAAGCATAAAGGCAAGACAGTAGTGGAAGTATTAAAAATGGAGCCACAATACTATGATTGGATGATGAAAGGAGATTTTGCGATGCATACCAAGCAGAAACTCACCGAGATATTGAACCGCACCTTGTTAAAAAAATAATAAATACAAGGCTTACAATTAAAAGCTTACATGTATATTACATATTATACGATTGTTTAAATCTATTTTTGTGCCAGCGTAAGCAAGAAATCTGTGGAAAAATTAGTTATTATACCTACCTACAACGAGAAGGAAAATATTGTAGCCATATTGCGGGCCGTTTTTTCATTGCAGCAAGGTTATCACGTACTTGTAATTGATGATAGCTCACCCGATGGTACTGCGCAGGTGGTAAAAGATTTATTCGATATCTATCCTGGCGTTTTGTTTCTTGAAGAACGAAAAGGCAAACTGGGACTAGGCACTGCCTATATTCATGGCTTTAAATGGGCAATGGCGCGTGGCTATGAATATATTATTGAAATGGACGCCGATTTTTCTCATAACCCCAACGATTTAGAAAGATTATACCTGGCATGCAAAAACGGTGCAGATGTAGCTGTTGGCAGCCGGTATGTTCCCGGGGGAAGAATTGAGAACTGGCCACTCGACAGGCACATTTATTCCAAAGGCGGCGCTCTTTACACAAGGATGATTACATGGATGCCTGTTAAAGATCCTACCGCTGGTTTTGTTTGCTATAAAAGAAATGTACTTGAAACAATTGATTTGGATGAAATAACTTTCGTTGGTTATGCCTTTCAGATAGAAATGAAATTTGCTTCATGGAAGTTAGGTTTTAAAATTATTGAAGTGCCTATTGTCTTTATCGATAGAAAAATTGGTGTAAGCAAAATGAATAAAGGCATACTTAAAGAAGGTATACTTGGGGTGCTTAGTATTCAATGGCAAAGTATGTTTAAAAACTACCGGAAACGTGTAAGATCCAACACTATTACCAGCAGGCAAAACCTGGTTCAGGATGTTATGGCCGAAGGCAAATAGCTGGCACAGCTTTTATCACTCCTTATTTATAAAAACGCCATTCTAATTTTCTTCCTTTTTATAAACATTCATATTAAAACTAGGTTTATTCATCGTCTCTAACTGCCCATTTACTTGCATTTATTCAAAATTCTTTGTAATATTTGTGCACTCCTTTTTTCTTATTTAAATCTCAACTGTATGATAATGAACTCTACGAAACTGGTGTTGGGAATCTTTTTGTCTTTTTGTTCTACCGCGGCTTATTCCCAGGTTTGCACACAGGCTTTTAAGATAGTTGCAATAGGCTCTTCTACAACAGCGGGCAAGGGTGCAACGCCAATAGACAGCGCATGGGTAAACAGGTATACGGTTTATGTAAAAGGAATTAATGTTAATTACACCGTTACAAATTTTGGCGTCTCGGGGTATACAACATATAAAATGCAGCCGGATTCGTATACACCACCCGCTAACAGGCCATTACAGGATTTCAAAAGAAATATTACAAAGGCATTATCATTAAAGCCCGATGCCATCATCATTAATTTTCCAAGTAATGACGTTGTAAGTGGATATACAATCCAGGAACAGCAAGCCAATTTTATAAGGGTAACTGATGAAGCAAAAAAAGCGAATGTGCCGGTGTGGGTAACAACAACACAACCAAGAAATAATCTTACGGCACAACAGGTCGCGGATCAAAAAACAATGCGTGACTGGATAAAATCTTACTATAAAGAGAAGTCTATTGATTTCTGGACCGGCATGACTTCAGCAAAAGACAGTATTGCTTTTATTTATAGCTATGGTGATGGCATACATGTAAACAATACCGGGCACAGAATATTTTTTGAAAGAGTTGTTGCTGAAAATATACCAGATACGCTTTGCCTGCGTGTGCAAAATTGCCTGGCTCCTTCAGGGTTGAATACCGGCAACGTTACTATTTCAAAAGCCACTGTAAGATGGAACTCAAATGGTGCTTTAAGTTATAATGTACAATACAAGCCTTCTTCTGAGACTAATTGGCAAACCATAAATACTGCTGCTGACTCGCTAGTTTTATCTGGCCTTAATTGCAGTACCTCTTATTTATACAGGGTACAGTCGGCCTGCAGTGCAAATAATGCAAGTCCTTATTCTTCACAGGCAAGTTTTACTACACTTACATGCCCTGTTAATGCATGCGGACCATTGCCATCGGGTATTTCTACAATGGACGTAGGCACTGTGGCAATTGCTGGTTCTGCATGTTACATAACCTCAACAGATACTTATAAATTAAGCGGTGCAGGCGATGATGTTATCAAATACACAGACGATTTCAGGTATGTTTATAAAGCATTTACCGGGGATGGCAGTATAGATGTAAAGGTTGTGACGCAAAACAATTCTGACACGGCAAATGAAGCGGGTGTAATGTTTCGTGAGAGTCTTGCTACAGGTGCGAGAAATATTTTTGTAGGGCTCACAAGTTCTACAGGCGCGTTTATTCAGTCGAGAGGTACCACAAATGCAGCAACCTCCGTTAAAAGAATAGTTGGTCTTGAAGCTCCTTACTATGTAAGAATGACCAAGAGTGGTTCCACATATTCGGTTTTCACTTCTGCAGATGGTGTTACCTGGAAATTAGAGAAAAATATAATTATGGACGGAATGGGTACTAACGGGGCTACAATCTATGCCGGGTTAGCAATAAACAGTCATAAGAAGAATGTATTGATGACGGCTGAGTTTACTCAATGGCATATTAATGAGGCCACTCCGTTAATTGCAAGCCAGAGAACACTTAAAGCCGCAGTCGCTATGGAAGAAAAGAGTAGTGCATTAAAAGTATTTCCAAATCCTGCGGGCAAATCATTCTTTGTTGATTTTTCAATACCCAAACCGGAAAATATATCAATTGCAGTTATTGGAGTAGGGGATGGGCGAATTTATTATACAGAAAGTCTTTCCAACTTCAGTGGCAATTATCATAAAGACCTGGGTAATCTTAATCTTGCCGGCGGATCGTACATCGTGGCATTGAAAAGTAAGGCTGGAAATAAATCGGTGTTTCTTTTAAAACAGTAATAGAAAAATCAATTTATATAAATGGTCCGCATGCATTTAATACACGCGGACCATTTTTTATTCATTGTATTTACTTATTACTTTTTCCCAACTCACATTATTGATTGAATCTATAATAAACCATGCTGCAGTAAAAGACATTGCTGTAAGTATATAAATCACCAATGTTATTTTGTATAAAAAGAAATGCGTGATGGCAAGTATAGCTCCTAAAATCATAGTGGAAAATGCACGTAAAAAATTACTTCCCGCATTTGTTTGCTGGGGTGTTGAAAACGGTAACTTGTTATTGGTTGCATAAGCAGAAAGCCCGATGACTACCAGCATATTTGCCAGTCCAAACAAGATATTGGGAATAACAACAGGTCCAACAACTGAAACCAGCAGAACGAAAATGATGAGTATTACCGGAACAAAAAATTGAACAATAGCAGCCTTGATGGCACCGCATATAATTCTGCCTGGCTTATCAACAGGTGTGGTGAAAAATATCCATGCAGCTTTAAATTTTTCATGCATGGTCATCTGATTAAGCGCAGCGGAAATTGTAATGCTGCTAAAGTAAATAACCACAAGAGACAGTATAATGCCTTGATTTGTCTGATGGGCAATATCATCAAAAGAAATTTTTTTATTTTTCAAGAGCAGGATAACAAAAACGACAATAATGTAACCAATAGCCGGATAAACCTTCATTTTAAAATCGCGGCTGCGCAGCATTAGTTTCCATGAAAATAAAAAACCCATACGCTCTGCGCCTGGTTTTGTTAAGAGCTTTGCTAACGTTTTACTATAACCCGAAGAAGGGGTTTTAACTACCTGCTTTGTTGATGCATCTGTTTCTCCGGTGCTGCCTGTAATCATAGACAGCCTCCTGTTAAAGGATGGTGCGAAAAACTTTACAACTATCCACATGCTCGTGACAGGAACAATAAGTGTAAGCATAAGGCAAAGCCAAAGCTTAACTGTATTGTCCCATGCATAAAGCTGTTGCCATGCACCGGCAAACCAGTAAGAAGGCAGCGCCATAATACCATTGCGATCACTGATATCATAGGACTTTAAAACACTGGAATCAACCATTCTTGGCGCAAGCTGAAAACCGGCATAAAAAATAACAGCGAAAATGATTTGAATATAACTGATGATATTCTTGAACCTTGCAGGCGTTGTTACTTTAAGAATAATAATGTAACAGGCGTTAATTAAAAAAATAGTGAACAACGTGGCAAGTAAAGTAATAAAAAGAAAAATCAGCAAGCCTGCAATACCGGTATTATAGATTACAAAAACAGCGCCAGGCAAAGCCATTGGTATTACCAGTTTGCAAACATGGATAAAAATATGTAACAGCCTTGATACAACAAATGTTCTATCTGTTACAGGTTTTGGAAGGATGATATAATTGTCCCTGATATCAATTAATACGCTTGTAAAATCTGCAATAAGAATAGATGCCAGTATGGTAACGTAAAAAGTAAAGTAAACGGTGAAGTGTGTAATATAATTTTTGCCAACATAAAAGCTAACTAAAAATATGGAGCCCATTATTAGCGACCATAGCATAGTTAACAGTGTAGCAAAGTTGATTGGCTTGGTATTTTTCTTTTGTATTTGTTGAAAGGTATTGGGCCTGCGGTCATCCATAATAAGCTTTGTTGTTAGAATAGCTTCAAGATGATTGGTGTCTATGCCCAATTTTCTGTAAAGACCAGATGGCAGCAGGGTGAATTTTAAAAGGAGTTTATTTACAATGTTCATATCAATAATACGTTTGGGTGGGAGTATTGGTGAACAGCATCAACGCTGTTAATTGAATGCATCAATAAGCTGGTCTGCGGCAGTACTTAAAGATTCATTGGCAGTTAAATGGGCAAATATTTTTTCAAGGCTTTGATCGCCTTGCTTCTGTTTTAATTCTTCAAAGCTGCCGTCTGCGATAACGGTTCCTTCATTAATAAGAATAATACGATCGCTTACTTTTTCTACAACGTCCATCATGTGGCTGCAATAGAAAATAGTTTTTCCTTCTTTGGCTAGCTTGCTCAATAACTCTTTTACAATAATAACGCTGTTGGCATCAAGGCCGCTTAGTGGTTCGTCAAGAATAATTATATCAGGATTGTGGAGCAGACCAGATGTAATCAGTACTTTCTGGCGCATGCCCTTACTAAAAGTATCCATCCTGTCATTAAGATTTTTTTCCAGTCCGAATGCGGTAAGCATTTTGCGCATGCGTTCCAGTGCAAGATGCTCATCCATGTTATACAAGGCACCTATAAGGCTTAAAAATTCCACGGGTGTAAGTACATCGTATAATTCCGCGAGCTCGGGTATATAGCCAATAGTGCTTTTAACGGCAACAAGATTATCCTTAAGGTTCATACCTTTTATATAAACTTCTCCTTCATAATCCGTAATAAG
>Ga0105237_10003538_pt1 | contig 18513 bp, 36 predicted proteins | sample KBSC24metaG_FD_81520 | JGI IMG/M metagenome (GOLD analysis project Ga0105237, IMG submission 81520) | Corn rhizosphere microbial communities from Kellogg Biological Station, Michigan, USA - KBS C2-4 metaG | ecosystem: Host-associated > Plants > Roots > Rhizosphere > Soil | place: Michigan, USA... | reverse complement strand
TGATATGGCAGCGCGTCGCCATTTCGTGATCCCCGACTGTCAGGTTCGTCCGGGCGTCCCAACCGATCATATCGATTGGATCGCCCAGGCCATCGTGGACTACAAGCCAGATGTCATCGTGAATATCGGTGACTGGTGGGACATGCCTAGCCTGTCGTCGCATGACGGTCCTGGTTCGCTCGCCAAGGAGGGGGCCAGGTACGAGGACGACGTAGATACAGGGAACGACGCCTATGCCCGTCTCGTGGCTCCTATGCGGTCAGAGCAGGCGAGGCTGATCCGTGGTCGTCGCGGCGCCTGGAATCCTCGCTGCATCTTCACGTTCGGCAACCATGAGAACCGAATCAACCGGGCGATCAACAACGACCCTCGTTTCGCCGGCACGATCGGTGAGCACCATCTGGACACTCAGGGATTCGAGCGGCATGCGTTCCTCCGGGTGGTCGAGGTGGACGGAGTGAATTACTCCCATTACTTCCAGATGGAGAAGTCAGACCGCCCCATTGGCGGATCGATGGACAACCGGTTGAACAAGATCGGTGCGACGTTCGTGTGCGGCCATGAGCAGGGCTATTTGGTCCATCGACGGCCACTGCCTATCGGCCGGACCATCCACGGCATCGTGGCTGGGTCAGCCTATTTGCACGATGAGGGATACCGCGGCCACCAGCGAAACAACGACTGGCGCGGGATTGTGGTGCTGAACGATGTGCGCAACAACGGCGACCTGGAGCCGATGCCGGTCACCTTGCAGGCGCTGTGCCGGAAGTACGAAGGCATGGAGCTGCACGACTTCCTGCGGAAGAAGTACCCGAATGCTGAGCAGCGATTCACTTTGGCTAGGCAGCTCTAATGGACTTCAGAGTCTATCTCGGCGGATACCAACCGCATCCGGAGGTGCTCTATTTGAAGGCTGGCATGACTGGCAATTTGAAGAGCCGGATTAATAGCTATGGCGGTGTACTTCCAGGTGGAATGACCTTCATGTGGGCAGCAATTGTAAGTAGCCGTGGTGATGCGCTTAGGGGCGAAACTGAGCTTATGAGGTCGCTTGAGTCTCATGGTGGGTTTACGCCAGTGAGTGGCGAGTGGTTTAGCTGCGATCCGTTCTTGAAGAGCGTTGCAATAGATGAACTGTTCAAGATCGGGACAAGGCGGATTGAGGTCAGGTGCACGCATGTTAAGCCATTCTCAAGCGGTAAGCGGGGCAGGCGAAATGAAGGTTGAGGCGCACAAGAAGGAGCTCCATAGCTTCGATGTTCGCGGGATGGACATCGAAACGGTCCTCATCGGTCCTGTAACTCAGCAGATCATTGATGCTGATCGTCTCGTGCGGACCGAGTTTAGGAATGGCTTCCCAAACTGGATGATGTATCGCACCGCTCTTGCTGGAGACTCCATTTTTCTGCCACGTTTGCGGGAGTGGGCCATCGCATTCACCTGGGTCTACTGCCTGGATGGTGCCGTCAAGCGCAAGACGCTAAGCGATGAGTTAATTGGATGCGTGTCACTGGATGTTCTTTCCCGCCTAGTGTTCAGTCGGTGGCTCGCGCCGCACAGTGACATAGCGGCGACGATTAGCGTTGACCGAAATACATACAAGAGGCTTCGCGACCGCATTTATGCCAGGCTGGCGGCGAGTCTCGATGAGTACTGGATTCGCTTAATCATTGCCTATCGCGAAGTGCGCAGACATGAACGGTCTGAACATGGACGATATCGGCGGTAAAATATAACTGTGGTCGAAAAGTGGTGACGAACCACCGGCCTCCGCCGCTGCGACCTAACGGCCGGCGGCACCTACAAGTTTTGGGTGGCAGCAGGCTAGATATCGGCCATGCGGGTCCGGCTGCATGGCGAGGTCGGGAGAGGTCCGAAAGGTTAAAACCCTCACAACCTTGGGAACCCGTGGCCTGTAAAGCCGACGCGTAGGCGTTCTGCCACCCAGATTCATTCGGAGCCAGCCATGACCGACGAAACCGAAGTTGATATTGTCGGCGAGATTGACCTTGAAGAAGACCACGGCGATGCCGATTGGGTCGTCTACAGCGGCGGTGGTACGGCCAACAGCGGTCAGTACATCTTTCCACTGGGCGTGGGTGAGTTCTGCAAGTCTCGCGGTTTCGAGGCGCTGCACATTCCAGACAAGCCTGGGGACATCTACGGCCTGAGCGCCGAAGAGGACCGCTGGGTCGTTATTGGCAAGGGCAAGAGTAAGACCAACCTAACCGCGGTGAAATGACATGGCAAAGCTGACTGGCAAGTAGAGGAAAGGTCTCCTTTCCAGTGATTTCGGCCTTCCCGGCCAGCGCAAGTATCCGATGCCGGATGCTAGTCACGCCGCCAACGCTAAGGCTCGCGCTAGCCAGCAGGAGGCTAAGGGCAATCTGTCGCCCGCAGCTAAAGCCAAGATCGATAGCAAGGCCAACAAGATCCTCGGCAAGAAGAAGTAACCATGTCTCAGGGGAATGAAGTGCTTCGTGATGCTGCTATGGCGTCTCCGCTGGCAGCGTTCTTCGGGGCCAGTTGGATCGCCGACATTCCCTGGGGGCCAATCTCCTATCTGCTGGCAAGCATCTACACCTCGATGCTCATCGTCTAGCTTGGATACAAGGGCATCAAGTGGGTGAGGGCTAAGCGCCATGGCAAGCACCCGTCTTAAGGTCGGAGCCGGAGCCGCCAGTCTGGTTCTGAGCCTGGCCGCTGGTGTTGTCGTGCATTTCGAGGGCTATGTCCCCGAGACCTACGCCGATCCGGTTGGCATACCGACTATCTGCTACGGCCACACGGGAGACGATGTAAGGCCCGGCGAGAAGCTTGGCCTGTCGCAGTGCGAGCAACTACTGCGTGGCGACCTGGCGGCAGCCTATGGGGCCGTACAGCGTTGTATCCATGTTCCGCTCAAGCCTTATGAGGCTGCGGCGTTTACCTCCTTCACCTACAACGTAGGCGCTACCGCTTTCTGCCAGTCCACGCTGGCCCGCAAGGCCAACTCCGGTGATATGCCCGGTGCCTGTGCGGAGATGAGCCGTTGGGTCTATTCGGACGGCGAGAAACTTCCTGGTCTAGTACGACGTAGGGCCGCTGAGCGAGCCCTGTGCAAGGGTAAGCAGTCATGAAATCCTTGGTACATCTCCTGGTCATCAGCTCCCTCCTGACCTTCGCGGGATGTGCCACTAAGCCGTTAGAGACCATGCGACACACCGCAGTCCATCTACATTTCAGTGATGGCGCATGCTCTGGGACGGTAGTAGGCAAGCGATCGATCCTCACCGCAGAACATTGCTTGGACGGATCGGATGTCATCTCGGTGGACGGGGTGGATGTCAAAGTCACTCAGGTGATGAAGGACGGCAAAGATCACGTCCTGCTGCTGACCGACCATGTGTTCGCGCAGTCGGCCGATGTGTCCGATGAGCCTGAGCAGGGCGCCGCAGTCTATGTTCTCGGCAATCCCGGCGAACTGGAGAGCTTCTACCGCCAAGGCTATATCGCCGGTTACAAGGACATCCGAGGCCAGCACGTCACGCTGTACGACCTCAACGGGTTCTACGGCGACTCTGGTGCAGGTGTGTTCGATAGCGATGGCCGAGTGGTCGGCGTGATATCGGTCCTCTATCAGCAGGTAGACAACGGATACATGAAGTTCATGGGCTCGTATGGGCTGGCCTTCACTGATAAGCAGTGGCGGGCCGCCCAATCTATTCAGTGAGGTCGCTATGAAGCTGATTCTGTTGGCAATCGTGGCGATTTATCTATTCATCATCTGCAAGTACGGGAAGCCGTGCGAATGAGCCGCATCAAGCTGATCGTGATCGCCGTACTGGCAGTCGTCCTTCTTCTAGGTGGCTGGCACTTCGCCCGCGTCCACGACGAAGCCAAGCAATCCAAGGTTGAAATCAAGACTCAGAAGCAGATCACCAAGCGCGCACAGGTCCGAAGCCATGTTGAGCAGGAAACCCAAAAGCTTCCCGATGCGCCTATCCAGCGGATTGGCGATGCTGCTCCTGATAGCGCTGCTGGCAAGCTGCAAGACTGGGCAAGAGATTAAGCCGAGCAACGGTTGCGAATGGGTAAAGCCCATCTTCCCAAGCCGGGACGACCAGCTTACAGACGGAACCGCCCGGCAGATCCTAGATCACGACGAAACCGGCAGGCAGATTTGCGGCTGGTCTAAACCCACCAAGGAGAAGAAATGAGCGTTCCCACCTGGCTTGCTGGAAGCACTGTTGTCATTTAGCGCTCGGCCAATGGTTACATCTGCATGCCCCGTGTTGGAGCAGATCCGAGCGAATGCGTGGTGTTTGAGACCTTCGCTGCGCTGACGTATTACTTGGGCGTCAACTACCAGCCTCCTGGTCCGTAATGAGCAAGGGTAGCGATCGCAGGCCACCGGCTGTCGATGACAAGACGCTGGCTGACAATTGGTCGCGCATCTTTGGCAAGCATGATGGGGCGTAGCATAACGGTAATGCCACGGACTCTAACTCCGCCCAATCTCCGTTCGAATCGGAGCGCCCCCGCCATGAAGAAGGCTAACTGGCGTCGCTTTAGAGAGTAGGTGCCGTAGCGTGAACGTTCTTGAGTCCATTGACGAGCAAGTGGCCGGCATTGTCCGCACTTACGCCCAAGAGAACGAGCTAGCCGTCCTGGTCAGAACCAATGGCAATGATGTACGTGTCATCGCTCCGAATGCTCAGCGCGATGTGTTAGCGAAGATGCTTCGTATCGCCGCTAGCATGCTGGAAGAGCCGGCGAGCAGGCAGTTCAACTAAACGTAGACTGAATTTCAATCAGAGGAATCCTTATGTCTCGCGGAGGTAAGCGCGAAGGCGCGGGCCGTCCAAAGGGCAGCCTCGACAAGAACAACAAGTAGCTCAGGGAGATGATCCTAGAGGCGCTCGATCGAAAGGGCGGCGTTGACTATTTAGCCAAACAGGCGGAAGAGCATCCTGGACCATTTATGAGCCTTCTAGCCAAGGTCCTACCCATGCAGGTAACTGGCGAGAACGGCGATCCGCTTAAGGCTAGCATCACGGTTACCTTTGAATGACGGACGCTAAGTTCCCGGCCAAGCTCAAGCCTCTGTTCCAGGCTTGCCGCTACAAGGTGGCTCATGGTGGGCGTGGGAGCGCCAAGTCGTGGAGTTTTGCCCGCGCATTGCTTATCCAGGCAGCGTCGAAGCCGCTGCGTATCCTGTGCACGCGAGAGGTCCAGAAATCCATCAAGGATTCGGTGCACAAGCTTCTTGGCGACCAGATCCAGGCATTAGGCCTTGGCATGTTCTACGAAGTGCAGTAGAGCGTCATCAAGGGCGCCAATGGTTCGGAGTTCATATTTTCGGGCCTGAGTGATCAAACGGCCGAGTCAATTAAGTCGTTTGAAGGCGTGGACATTGTTTGGGTGGAAGAAGCCTAGGCAGTGAGTGATCGCAGTTGGTCGATCCTGATCCCCACCATTCGAAAGGATGGATCGGAGATTTGGGTCAGCTTCAACCCCGAACTTGACACTGATCCAACATGGGTGCGGTTTGTGGAGAATCCTCTACCCGGCGCCTGGGTGATCGATGTCAACTACCATGACAACCCATGGTTCCCTGAGGTCCTGGAGAAAGAGCGCAGACACGCCAAGTCGACACTACCAGAATCAGATTACCTGAACATCTGGGAGGGCAAGTGTAAGCCAGCCATTACGGGCGCCATCTACGCCGACGAGGTTGCTGCAACGCTTACCTCGGGACGCATATGCGAGATTCCATACGAGCCATCCATGAAGGCTCATGCCGTCTTCGACCTGGGTTGGAACGACAAGATGTCGATCATTCTGGTGCAGAGGCATATCAGCTAGCTCCGGGCTATCGAGTACATCGAGGACAGCCATAAGACGCTAGATTACTACTCGGCTGAGCTGAAGAAGAAGAACTGGAATTGGGGCACCATCTGGTTGCCACATGATGGTCAGCACAAGGACTATAAGTCAGGCAAGTCGGCCGAACAGATCATGCGAGAACTTGGCTGGGATGTGCGGATCATTCCCAACCAGCCAATCGAAGATGGCATCCGTAATGCTCGCCGCGGGTTTGCTAAGACCTATTTCGACAAGGGCAAGACAGACCGTCTCGTGCAGTGTTTGAAGCGCTATCGACGCAGCGTACCAACTACGACAGGAGAGCCTGGCGCGCCCGTCCATGACGAGTGGAGCCATGGCGCAGACGCCTTTCGCTACCTTCACATCGTTGCCGAATCTCTGTCTAACGACAGCTGGGGCGGTAAACTCACCTACAAGAGCCTGGCAACCGCATGAAACAGTCACCCATGACCGACTCGCAGCTGTGCGCTGTGATCGATTATGAGCGCTCCCAGGGCATCGGTATCGATGATGAGCTATCGGCCGATCGTGCCAAGGCGGACGCCTTCTACATCGGCTACGCCACTGGCGTACTCGCCCCGCCGGATGTCGACGGTAGGTCCAAGGTTGTCAGCAAACAGCTTATGGAGGTGGTCGAATGGGCCATGCCATCGCTGATGCGCATGTTCTGCGCCGATGACGACATTATCCGGTTCGAACCGTCCTGCCGGGGAGATGAGCAGGTCTGCAAATAGGCCACTGACTACTGCGCCTACGTGCTGCACCGCAAGAACGATGGCTTCACGGTACTACACGACGCTATCAAGTCGGCCCTGATTACCCGATGCGGTTGGGTCAAGGTCTACTGCGAGCACACCTGGGATGTGCGCCAAAGCCATTATCAAGGAATGACAGATGTCGAGGTGCAGTCGCTTGAGGCTAATGAAAACCTGACGATCGATGAGGTTGAGTAGGTTTAGGACGTTCAAGTCCCCGTTGTCAACGGCCAGCCGATGGGCGCTCAGCAGTAGCCTGCCACGTTCAACGTCCGATGCTCCATCCGCAACAAGAAGACCAACTTTCGCGTAGTTGGTGTTCCACCGGAGCAGATGTGGGCCAGCAAGGACAGCCGTAATCTCGATGAGCTGCGCTGTATAGGCCAGGATACGCCGCGCACGGTATCTGAGCTGAAGAGCCTTGGCTACGACCCGGAACTCGTGGATCAGATTCCTACGGGGACGGAGAACGACACCTATGGCGAGCGTTACGAGCGCGAGAAGTACGACAACTCGTGGACCACGAACAACTACGAGACGCAGGACGCCAGCCAGCGCATGGTGATCCTTTAGGAGGCATACCTGCGGGTAGACTATGACGGTGACGGCGTGGCCGAATATCGCCGCGTGGTGAAGTCTGGACCCATTGTCTTCGAGAACGAGGTGGTAGACGACCACCCGTTCGCCTTCTTTACCCCGTTCCTGATGCCATACAAGCTGACTGGCATCAGCCTTTACGATCTTGTCGAGGACTTGCAGCGCATCCAGACGGCAATCAATCGCCAGTATCTGGACAACTTGTACCTCGCCAACACACCCATGCGTGGCGTGGTTGAGGGCATGGTTACGCTGGACGACCTGCTCAATCCTCGCCCGGGCGGCATTGTCCGTATGAAGGGTACGCAGGTTATCCAAGACCTGACTGTGCCAGATATCGGGCCGTCTGCCATGGCGGGCATCTAGTACTTCCAGAGCGTCCGTGACAGCCGAACTGGCATCAAGGAGTTCTCGCAGGGTCTGGTGGGCGATGAGCTGTCAAAGTCAAATATAGGCTCCCAGGGTGTTGCGTTGCTCCACGATGCTGCCGCCCAGCGCATTGAGCTGATTGCCAGGGTATTGGCCGAGACCGGCATCAAGCGCATCTACAAGCTTCTTCTGAAGCTGATTTGCCAGTACCAGAGCGGTCCCGTGGAAGCTCGCATCTCCGGTCAGTGGGTGGAATTCGACCCGTCGACCTGGCAAGACGACTATGACATGGTTGTATCGGTTGGCATGGGCCAGGAAAGCAAACAGGTTCGCATCCAGAACGCCATGATGATGCTATCTGCCTAGCAACAGGCTGGTCAGTATGGCTTTGTCCAGCCGCAGAACGCGTTCAATGGCCTGGAAGACCTAGCCCAGGCCATGGGGAAGAAAGATCCTACGCGGTACTTCACGCCACCGCAGAACATGCCACCGCAGCCCCAGCAGCCGTCCGAGGCTGACAAGCAGATGCAGGTGGAACAGTTCAAGGCTCAGTCTTCGGCTCAGCTCCAGGCCCAGAAGCATCAGCTTGACGCGCAAGGCGAAGTACTTAAACAACAGGCCCAGGCCGCCCAGCAGCAGCATGAGAAGGAGCTTGAGGCATAGCGCAACATGCTTCAGATGCAGCAGGACGAGCGCTTGGCAACTGTCAAGGCACAGCTGGACGCTGAATTGGCCAGGTTTAAGGCCGAGCTATAGGCTCAGACGCAGATTGAGGTGGCCCGCATCAATGCTGAGGCCAAGATCGCCGCCGCCAAGACGATGGGCGCTAAGGATGCTTCTACTGCTGATGCCGACGTGGCCTATGAGCAACGAAACGAGACCCAGTGATGGATGAAGTCGAACGCGGTTATCGGGACAAGCTTGAAGATGAGTTGCGTCAAGGTGAAGCAGCCTCTCAACTCCTTCGGCATCCCTTGTTTGTCTCGGCTTTCGAGACGCTTGAACAGGAAATCGTTGACCAATGGAAACAATCAACCAGCCTAAGCGCGGACGGCCGAGAAAAACTCCACAATATGCTGTACTTGCTAGGCAGGGTGAGGATGCATGTGGAGAAGCATGTGGAGACCGGAAAGTTGTCCGAGGCGACGTTGAAGCAAAAGCTGGCCCGAATGGTTGGAAAGAGCTAGACGCCACTCTGAACCGGCTGGCACTAGAGCTTCGCCCCAAGACCATCTGCCGCGTGTGGGTGGATTTCGAGGCTCCCGAGCATTGGAGCGGACATTTCTGCGGCGCCAAGGTCGACAAGGGGCCTTGGAAAGTGCTGCTTAATACTGGCGAGTCCATTTCGCCCTAATCACAACTTAAGGAAACACCATGAGCAACCCGATCGATGGGACTCAGCCCGAAGGCGGCATGAGTGAAGAGGACATCCTGGCCCGACTGATGCCGCGCGAGGAAGAAGACCAGCAGGAGGCCACGCCACACGAACAGTAGTCCGTGGGCGGTGAAGAAAATGGAGGCGACCAAGGACAGGAAGCAGAGCATGAGGAAGAAGCTCGGGACGAACAGCACGAAGAGGCGCCCGAAGAACTGAAGTGGCTTGCCAACAAGCACAAGATCACGGTTCAGGGCCAGGAAATTGAAGTAAGCGCTGACGAGGCCTTCAAGGGCTATATGCGTCAGCAGGACTACACCCGCAAGACTCAGGAAGCAGCAGAGCAATCCCGAAATGCGGATGAACTTTTTCAGCACGTACAGAAGGAATACGCATCGCGTATTAACCAACTGGATGTTCTGGGTTCTTCGTTGTATAGGGAACTGGTTGGCGACCAAGCGAAACTTGCGACTTTGATCGAAACTGACCCGCAGGAATATCTGCGGCAGCAAGCAGCCATGCAAACCAAGGTGAGCATGTTGCAGCAGGTACAGCAGGCCTAGCAGGAGCATAGGGATCAGCAAGCCAACCAGGCAGATCAGCATCGCCAGGAGCTTCTGGACCGTAGCGAAAAGGCCTTGCTCGAAGCACTCCCCGCATGGCGCGATGCCGATAAGCGTACCGCCGAGCAGAAGGAGGTTGCTTAGTTCCTTCTCAGTAACGGTTACTCAGCGGCTGACATCAATGGTCTTTATGATCATCGAGCCGTCCTGCTTGCCCGCAAGGCAATGCTTTGGGATAAGGCTCAGGCCGCACGTCAGAAGCAAGTAAATGCCCAGACAACCCCGCCAAAGGCGGTGAAGCCTGGCGCATCAAATCCAACCAACACTAAGCAGAACCAGACCCAGCAGGCATTCGCCAAATTCCGGAAGTCCGGACGAGATGATGATGCCGTGGCCTATCTGCTCTCTCGCTCTCAATGAGGATTGAATCATGGCTGTGATCACCAATACTTTCACGACCTACGCCGCGATCGGCTAGCGTGAAGACCTGTCGGATGTCATCGACAACATTTCTCCGACCGAAACCCCGTTTCAGTCGGCCCTGAAGAAGGTCAAGGCTGAGGCTCGTTTCCACGAGTGGCAGACCGACTCCCTGGCCGCCGCCGCCAACAACGCCCAGATCGAAGGCGATGACATCTCGTCCTTCCAGGCCGTCAGTCCGACCACGCGCTGGGGTAATTACACCCAGATCAGCTACAAGAACTTTGTCATTGCTGACACTGAGGAAGTGGTAAACAAGGCTGGCCGCAAGTCGGAAGTGGCCTATCAGAAGGTCAAGCGCATCAAGGAGCTGAAGCGCGATGCCGAGGTTGCCCTGATTCAGAACCAGACGTTCAACGCCGGAGCTCTGGGTACGGCTCGTCAGGCCCGAGGCCTGGCCGGCTGGATCACTCAGGGCTCGGTGGGCGCTACGGGCTCCTTCCCGGTACCGTCGACCAACACCGCTCCCGTGGCAGGTACGGCCCGTGCGTTCTCGGAAGCGCTGGTGAAGGCCGCGATGCAGACCGCCTACACCTCCGGCGGTGCGCCCAACCTGATGCTTCTGCGTCCGTCTGATAAACAGGTGCAGTCGACCTTTACGGGCAATGCTACCCGCTTCGAGGATGCGGACAGTAACAAGCTGCACGCCGCGTTCTCGTTCTACCTGACGGACTTTGGCACACTGAAGTGCGTGCCGGATCGTTTCATGGACGCTGCGGCGTATCTGATCGATCCGGAGCACGTCTCCCTCGCCACGCTGCGCCCGCTGGAATACAAGCCGCTGGCGAAGACGGGCGATGCGGAAAAGGCCCTGTTGACCTGGGAATACACGCTGCGCATGGACAACAAGGATGCCCATGCCCAGATCCGCGACTTGTCGTAATCCTGACTGAAACTTGGGGCCGGCATCTCGTCGGCCCCATTCTTCCGGAGCTTCCCATGGGCTATCAGTCCCCGATATTCTCGGTGGATGTCAACGTTACTGGCGTCAACATTACGACCGGTGCAGCGTCGGCCTCTGCCTCCATCCCTAACAACTCGGCCGGTATTGTGGCCCGCTATGTGCGCGTCACCGCCACGCAGTACGCCCATATCAAAGTCGGCAAGGGATCAGCCACCGCGCTGGCTACTGACACGATGGTCATTCCTGGCGAGGCGCTTATCTTCTGCTGCGCTGGTGCTGACACCATTGCAGCCATCCAGGATACGGCGTCTGGCACCGTCAATGTGGTGCCCCTGGAGTGGGCATGAAGACAGAGCTTCATTTGCAGGGCGATGATCTAGTTGTGCAATACCAGCAAGATGTAGAGCCAATCCTTGAGTTCTGCAAGGCGCAGCACAATGCTGGCTTCCATGGTACATCAGAGATGCGCCATGCGGCTCTTGTGCCTGACATTCTCGTGTATGCCTACATTGAAAGAAATGGCATCACATTTCATGAGTTCATTGCCAATGATGAGCACATGAAAAGGTTTCTTGATGATCCATCTCTCTCACAATTCCGTATCTGGAAGGGCAAGCTCTAATGATTAACGACTACGCCACGCTACAGGACGCAATCGCCCGCTGGCTTGCGCGTACCGACCTTTCACAATCCATTCCAGATTTCATCATGCTTGCTGAGGCAAGGATCAATTCTGACCTTCGCACTCGCTCGTAGCAAACACAGGCTAGCGGCACGTCGTTAAGCCAGTAGGTTGATCTTCCCAGCGATTTTAGGCAGATGGAAGCTTTCATCATCTAGCTAGGTGGCATCGAAACAGCTTTGCACCCTCAATCTCCTGAGCGCAGCACCAACGCATCAATTACGACTGTGCCAAGCGGCTACTGGATTGGTGGAAATACGCTGTATCTCAACTGCAATACAGATTATGCCTATCGGATGGTCTATTTCTCAGGCGTACCCTCTCTAAGTGCATCATCCACGCAGAACTGGCTCGTCGTAGCGAACCCTAATGTGTACCTGTATGCGTCACTTTTGGAGGCTGCTGCATACATGCAGGACGACGACCGCATTCCTATCTGGCGGTCAGGCTATGAGAACGCCATGGACGCCCTCAGGCGACAGGATGACTATGCACGCTATAGCCCTACGCCGCGGTAGCGCGTTGATTTCGTGGTGCACTGATGCGCATTGAGTTGCTAGGTTTCGCGCCAGACCTTGACCCAGCCACGCCTGGTGTCATTACGGACTGTGACCTCATTGTCCCATCGACATAGGGGTTTACAGCCGCCAACAACCGTGTAGATGTTGGGCTGGCAGCCCTGGATAGCGCCTGTAAGGGCGCCTATGTGGGTACGCTTCTCGACGGCTCTAAGCGCATCGTGGCCGGCACACAGGCTAAGTTGTGGGATGTCACAGCTAGCGCGTGGGTGGACAGAAGCCAGGCAGGCGGATATACCGGCCTTAATCGCTGGCGATTCACCATGTTTGGCAACAATGTCCTAGCCACGAACCGAGCCCAGCGCATTCAGTAGGCTGCACCAAGCGCTAGCTTTGCAGATATCGCCACTGCACCCGCTGCGTCGGTGATGTGCTCCGCGTCAGGCTTCGTCCTGGTTGGCGATGTTTCTGACCTTACTGGCTCATTCGGTGACCAGCCTGATGGGTGGTGGTGCTCTGGTTTGTTTAATCAGGCCGTGTGGACGCCTTCTGTTGCTACACAGTGTGCCAATGGTCGACTAGTAACGGCACCCGGCCGTATCACGGCTATGCGAGAGCTTGGCGACGATGTGGTGGCTTATAAAGCCCGTTCGATGTTTCTTGGCCGCTACGTTGGGCCGCCCATTGTATGGAGTTGGTAGCGGATCCCTGGTGATATCGGCTGTTCAGGGCAAGAATCGGTCGTGGTGGTTGGATCTTCTCATTTCTTCATTGGGCCAGCCGATATATACGTCTATGACGGCACGGTTCCTCGATCGATTGGTGCGCCCATCAGGCAATGGTTCTTTCAGTCACTCAACGGTTCCCAGCGAGCCAATATTATCGGTGCAGCCGACCTGGCCCGCGATCTGGTGTACTGGTACTACCCGTCAGTAGCCTCAGCCACCGGTACTTGCGACAGCTGCATTGTCTATAACATCCGCACGAATCAATGGGGAAGGGCGTCGCAGAGCATTGAATCAGCCGTCGAATATGCCTCAGGCGCTGTCACCTATGATGGCCTTGGAACGCTCTATTCAACCTACGATAATCTGCCCAATATCGCCTACGATTCGCCGTTCTGGATCAGCGACTAGACCGTTCCTGGCGTCATTGGAACAGACCATAAGCTCTACTCTCTCACCGGCAACCCGGGCGCGTCATATCTAGTATCTGGCGACTTTGGCGATGAGACGAATTGGAGCATGTTTAAGCGTGCCACCCCACGCTATCGCACGCAGCCATCATCAGGCACCGGAACTAACTATTACCGAGGAAACCTCGGTGTCACGCCGACCCAAGATCAGACGATTGCACAGTCTTCATAGGCTCGCTTCGACTTTCGACGCATTGCGAGGTGGCATCGAGTGCGTTTTGACTGGACCGGCCCCGTCTCTCTGAACGGACTGGACGTCGATCTGCAGCAGGCTAGCAGGGAATGAGAATTTAGACCGATCCCCGCCTGCCACAAGATCTGCAGCAGCAGGTATTGCGCCTAACGCAACTACTTCGGGACGTGACATTTCAGCTTAATGCCCTATCAGAGGGCTAGATCTGGGCCGTCACCAACGCCTATACGGCAGTTCCGGCGTCAGGCAAATGGAATCAGGGCGACTTTGCCGCCAATAGCGCGCCCACTGAGCTTGGCACAGCCGGTTCGAAATACATCATTAGGGGTTGGAGATGCACTGTTTCTGGTGATTTTTCCACCACAGCCCCCACCTTTGTCCAAGAACGCGCACTTACGGGAAATTGAATGCTTCCGATGATCTCTGGCGTCACCGCCGATGGCAAGATGAAGTTCCAGGCCGTAGCCATTCATCAAATTAGGCATTATTGGCCCTAGATCTTGCCTGGCATTCAGCAGATTCGAGACTCCAACGGCGAACCGTGGATGCCGGAAGATGTATATGCGTCCCTTTAGGCCAATAAGGCAACGCTTTACGCCTTCCATGCAGAAGACGGCCATTTGGCTGGGTTCGTTGTGTGCGAGATCGTTGTCATGCCATTCGGTAGTGGCGCTGATCTGAACATCTGGCTTGGATGGTCTGACAGCAAGGGGCAAGGTCATTACGGCGTGGAAGTGGCGAAATATGTTTAGGACGCGGCCGGCCTCACGCGAACTTTATTTTGGACACCGCAGGAAGCGTCTTGGGTGAACAAATACCGTCGCATCACGAGCCTTTACGAGGTCTAATCATGGGTGGCAGCTCGCAACCGAAGAACACGACGACCACGACCTAGGTGCAGTTGCCTTAGTGGCTGTCGACGGACTACCAGAACTACATCAATCAGGCTCAGAACATCAACAACAAGCCGTATCAGCAGTACGGCGGAGAGACGGTCGCTGCCCCCACCGAAGACCAGTACAAATCTCTCTGGCTAGCCCAGCAGGGAGCAGCCGGTCAACTCGGCAGCCAGCAGAACCAGCAGAACGCCCTGCAGCAGATCTTGGGCGGCTAGTACAGCGTCAATCCTGGTGCTAATCCCCTCACGGGATAGACCACGCAAGTGGGGACGAACCAATACGCCGGGCAGAATCCATACCTCGGCCAGATGGTGAACTAGGCGCAGCAGAGCATCGTGGACAGCTACAACAAGAACACCTCTCCGGCTCTGGCGGCTTAGTTCGCCTCCAACGGGGCGTTCGGTGGTAGCGCCTACAACGACGCCATGCAGCAGTCCCAGAACACTCTTGCCTAGAACCTGGGCCAGGTGTCTACGAGCCTCTACGGCCAGGACTACCAGAACCAGCAGCAGTTGGCTGAGAACGCCCTCAATCGCAATGTGCAGGCCCAGCAGACCGACTTGGCACGTAACGCCGGCCTCTATCAGCAGGACATCGCCAACCGCATGGGGGCGGCCCAGTAGAACGCGGGACTCATCCTCAATGCCTCGCAGGGCGTCACGGGTGCAAATGCCCTGCAGAGCCAGTTCTTGGGGCAGTACGGCAACCTGTCGCCTACGGTATAGAACTACAACCAGGGCGTTATGGATCAGGCCGCGAACAATTGGTACAACCAGACATATGGGTATGATCAGCAGCGCCTAGCGAATATGGGGCAGGCACTCAATTCTGTGCAGGGTGCGTTCCAGGGGCAGCAGACAACCGGCTTGAATCCTGCCTATAGGGGCCGAACTGGTGGAGGAGCACTTGCATCTGGTTTGGGCGGTGCTGCAACGGGCGCAGCTCTTGGCAGCGTTGTTCCTGGCATTGGCACTGCGGCTGGCGCGATAGGTGGCGGAGCCATAGGCCTGCTTGGCTATTACCTCTAAGGAAACCTCATGCCTGGATTCAATTTCCTTTCTGGAACGCCGCAGCAATTCGGCCAAGGATTCCCTTACCAGCAGCAGTTGTATGCACCATAGATGCCGCAATGGCTTAACCAAGGGTTGTCCACTTAGCAGCCCATGAGTCTTATGCCGGGCGAACAGGGTGGTATCCCCTCCTACCTGCAGAATCCCCTGAGCAACTAGGGTGCTGCCGGGTTTAGCCTTGGCGATAGATTGCAGCGGTTCAAGTCTGCTATGGGCGAAGGGAACATGAATCTTGGCCTTGGCGGCCTGCAAATGATGCTTAATGGCTGGGGGAGTCATAGCTAATGGCTTGGTATAGCGGTCTATTCGGTGACACCAGTGGCCTGAGCGATCAGGATCAGCAGAAGATCGCCAACTAGGGCCTGCTTCGCGCAGGTTTGGGCATCCTCTCTGCGAACGGCCAGCCTGGCACCACACCATTTCAAGCCATCTCTGGCGGCCTCCTTGGAGGCCTTGATAGCGTGCAGCAGGGTGCCACCAATCTGCAGAATTCTCGGTATCGCCAAGCGGTCATGCAATCAACTATGGCCGACATGCAGCGCAAGCAACAGATGTAGGCTATCGCAAAGAAATATCTCAAGCCTGATGGAACATTCGACATGAATGGATACCAGCAGGAATTGAGCGGCCTCGATCCTGCGGCGGCTATGGAGCTTCACCAGAATCAGCTGCGGGGCTAGCTGTATGAGGCTCAGGCAAAGGATGCGACTGCTAAGGCTAATGCAAAGATGACGCGCGAAGTCAAATCCAACAGCAATGTATTGACGCAGGAGTTCGATCCAGCGTCAGGCAAGTGGAATACGATTGCCACATCTCCCGAATGGAATCCGCGACAGATGGGCGAGGTTGGTGGTGGCAGCCGCGGCGTTCTTGGGCCTGGCGCATTCCAGCTCATTTAGGGCCAGGACGGCCAGTATTACAACGTCAACAAGGTGACCGGAGAAATCACTCCGATTTCTGTAGGCGGCCAGGGCGTCACGGGCGCTAACGCGCTTCGTAACCAGCAACAGGAGCTTAAGAACGCCGATGCTTCTTCATCAGCTGAGGGTGGCGTCGCATCGTTCGACATCGCCATGAAGTCGCTCAACAATCTGAAAACAGATCCAGGCCTGAATAGCGGAACGGGACTTACTGGCGTGGTTGCACGTAATGTACCTGGCACGGACGCATTTACATTCGCTCGCAATTTGGAGGCCTTCAAGGCCCAAACCTTCCTTCCACAGGTATAGAACCTGCGTGGCATGGGTCAGTTGTCTGATGCCGAGGGCAAGAAGCTTTCCGACTCCATCGGAGCGCTTGATCCAGGCATGAGTAAGAAAGCTTTTCTAGATAGCATTGACAACATCCAGAGCACGCTTGAACAAGCTCGTCAGCGAGCGGCCCGAAAATCTTCTCGCGTGCAATAGGTGACTGGTGGAACCGGTGCTGCATCAAATCCATAGCAGCCCACCGCTTCACCCGATCCACTTGGAATCCTTAAATGAGCGTACTTGACGACTTCAGGAAGCAGAATCCGCAGTATGCGGATATCTCTGATGGAAAGCTCGCATCGGCGATCCGCAAGAAATACTATGCGGATATGGACCCAACGGAATTCTACCGTCGAACCGGTCTTAACCGTCTTGTTGGTGTGGACAATTCGCCAGGTGGCCTGACTGAGCAAGATACATAGCCGGGCCTTACTGCATAGTTTGGTCGATCCATGTTGCGCACCGGAAAGACATTCGGTGAGGGCGTGACAGGTACGCTAGATCTCCTTGCCACACCATTTCGTGCTGGCATAAATGCCATCGCGCCAGATGGCTATAAGGCTGGAACGGCTACCGACTTGCTCGATAATGCCATCCAGAATGCTACCCCCGGAATGGACTTGCAGCCATAGGGTGCTGCTGAGCGCTATTCAGACGCCATTACTCGCGGTGTTGGTGGCGCAGCAACTGGAATGGGGGTCGGCGGCGGCTTGGCAGCCAGCGCGTCGCCTGTCGCCGCGGCAGTTGGCCGTGGTCTTCTGGCAAATCCCGGTGGTTAGTTGGTCGCTACCACGACAGGCTCAACGGGTTCACAGATTGCCAAAGATGCCGGATTTGGTCCGCTTGGTCAGTTTGTGGGAGGGCTTGGTGGTGCACTCATCCCGACCGCCCTAGGGGCCGGTGCAACCGGAGCGAAGAATGCTATTGGTGCACTGATGGCCCCCAGTGCCGAGCAGCAGGCGCTCGCACAGGCCGCGCTGCAGCGCGGCATTCCGCTGAAGGCCTCTCAGGTGAATGGCGGTCAGTTCGGCAAATACCTTGATTCTGTTACGGGTATTGTCCCTGGATCGGGTTCTAAGGCTTTCGATCAATCGCAGCGTGACGCTTTTAATCGCGCCGTTGGTCGTACCATTGGTGCTGATCCGGCAGCCAGTAAGATCACAGATACCGTGTTTGCTGGCGCTAAGCGCGATGTATCCAATACCTATGATGATCTGTGGAACAGAAATAGTCTTAACTTCACGCCTTAGCTATAGCAGGACTTCCAGAGCACAATCGCGAATGCCGCATCTGCCAAGCCGGAGATCCTTTCCAAGATCCAGGGCTATTGGTCTCGCATCACTAACGGCATCTAGCAGGATGCCAACGGCAATATCGTGCTTCCTGGCTCGCGGTTTAAGCAGATTGATACCGACATGGGGCGTGATGCGATCAGCTCTGACCCCGAGGTGCGCCACTACATAGGACAGCTTCAGGATGGCCTAAGGTAGGCGATGGGGCAGTCCATGAATGCGCAAGACTAGGCTCTTCTCGGCCAGGCCAACCAGCGTTGGGGTGCCATCAAAACGCTTGCCCCGGTGGTCGCAAAGGCAACGACTGGCGATGTAAGCCCATCGTTGCTCTAGTCGGCCGTGACGAACAATGCCTCTTCCAAAATGGCGATGGCGACAGGGAGCCGTGGCGAGCTAGGCACGCTCGCTAGAATCGGTCAGGGACTTCTGAAAGAGCCCCCACAATCCGGCACCGAGCCGAGGATGATGGTTAGAAACTTCCTCGGCGGCATTGGTAGCTTGGG
>Ga0105237_10003537_pt1 | contig 18517 bp, 16 predicted proteins | sample KBSC24metaG_FD_81520 | JGI IMG/M metagenome (GOLD analysis project Ga0105237, IMG submission 81520) | Corn rhizosphere microbial communities from Kellogg Biological Station, Michigan, USA - KBS C2-4 metaG | ecosystem: Host-associated > Plants > Roots > Rhizosphere > Soil | place: Michigan, USA... | reverse complement strand
TTCACGTCGACCATCTTCGCCGACGTTTGCATAGGAACGCGTCAGGTTGCGCGCAAATGTACGAGAAAAGGACCATGCGCGCAGCGGATGTCTCTGACTGCCGAGCTCCGTCGGGTTGTTAACTATGAAAGTTGTCATTTATTAGCTACAACTCACTGCGCCGTAACGCACGGGCGCCCCTCAGCGCGCATTTGGCGCACCTTCTTGTGCGCCAAATGCCGCTCGGGGGGAGAAACCGCTAGGTGGGGACGAGCCGTCCGAGGTCGTCGAGGTGAAACGAGCCCCTGAGTCGTTGGGCGGCTCTGGCAGGTTCCGCAAGCGCGACAGCAGCGTCTCAGGACGGGCCGTCACCGACACGAGCCGGCTGAGCGCCTCCCCAGCGCTCAGCCGTCTCGCCCCCTTGCCCCCGCTGCCCGAGCCTCGAACGCCCGGACCAAGCTCTTCGCCGCCCTGGCTAGGCCCAGCTCGCCGTGTGCCGGCGATCTCCACCTTCTGTCGGCTGTTCGCGGCGCACGCGACGATCCGGGCGCAGCACCGGGCCCACTCGCCCGCCCACCATGCGCAGCACGTATGCGTCGCGCCGGCAGTCGTAGCGGAACGCCGGGCTGAGAAGCATCAGCCAGTGCCGGGCAACATAGTGGCGTGGTCGTCTAACGGTCCGCAAATCTCGTCATCCCTGACAGGGAAAGCTTGTGCAGTTTTGCACATCTGCGGCCGATTTGTGCTCTTAGCGCAGCTTTTGCGAGGCTCGCGCGCTGAACGGCTTCTCCTCGTCGAGCGTCCCCGGCCCGGACAGCTCGAAGGCGCTGTGCAGGAGCTGCACGGCCTGCTGCACGCGATCGTGGTCGATCACGCAGGAGATCTTGATCGGCGAGGTCGAGATCATGTCGATGTTGACGCCCTCGCGGGCGAGCACGCCGAACACCTTCGCCGCGACTCCCGGGTGCGAGCGCATGCCGGCGCCGACGATCGAGACCTTGCCCATCTCCTCGTGCGCGTGCAGCTCGACGAAAGCCTCGCCCGTCAGCGGCTCCAGCGCGGCGCGGGCCGCGCGCAGGTCCTCGCGCGGCAGCGTGAAGGAGATCTCCGCCTTGCCGCCCGCCGAGGAGGGCTCGTTCTGCACGATCATGTCGACGTTGATGTTCACGTCGGCGAGCGCCGCGAAGATGCGCGCGGCGGCGCCCGGCTCGTCGGGGACGCCGATCAGCGTCATCCGCGCCTCGGATGTCGAATGGGTGACGGCTGTGATCAGCGGCTGCTCCATCGTTTCTCCCTCTGCGACGACAACGGTACCTGGCGCGTCTTCGAATGACGAGCGGCAGTGGATGCGCACGCCGTGGTTGCGCGCGTACTCGACCGAGCGCAGCTGCAGCACGCCGGCGCCCGAGGCGGCCATCTCGAGCATCTCCTCGAAGGACACCGTCGCCAGCTTGCGCGCGTCGGGCACGAGCCGCGGGTCGGCCGTGTAGACGCCAGAGACATCGGTGTAGATCTCGCACACCTCGGCGCCGAGCGCGGCCGCGACGGCCACGGCCGTCGTATCGGATCCGCCGCGGCCGAGCGTCGTCACGTTGCGCGCCGTGCCCGAGACGCCCTGGAAGCCCGCGACGAGCACGACGCTGTTCTCCTCCAGCGCCGCCTTGATGCGGTCGGCGCGCACGTCGATGATGCGCGCCTTGGTGTGCGACTCGTCGGTGACGATTCCCGCCTGCGAGCCGGTCAGCGAGATGGCGCGATGGCCGAGGTCGTTGATCGCCATTGCGCACAGCGCGCAGGAGATGCGCTCGCCGGTGGACAGCAGCATGTCCATCTCGCGCGGGTCGGGCGCGTCTGACACCTCGTCGGCCATCGCGATCAGCTCGTCGGTCGTCTTGCCGCGCGCCGACAGCACCGCGACGACGCGATGGCCGAGCTCGCGCTTGTCGACGATGCGACGCGCGGCGCGCTTGATGCGCTCCGCGTCGGCGACCGACGTGCCGCCGAACTTCATCACGACCACTCCAGACATTCCCCGCAGGATATTGGCGATCAGAGCGAGCGACGGCCGGCGAGCGCCTTGCCGAGCGTGACCTCGTCGGCGTACTCCAGGTCCGAGCCGACCGGCAGCCCGCTGGCCAGCCGCGTGACCGTCAGCTCGGGCGCGCGAACGCGCAGCTCCTCGTCGATGTGCAGCGCCGTCGCCTCGCCCGTCGTCGTCGGGTTCGTCGCCAGCACGACCTCGCGCACGCGCTCCGCGCCGGCGTCCGCGCCGGCGCTGGCGCCGTTGGCGTCCGGCGCCACGCGCGCGAACAGCTCGGCGATCTTCAGGTCCTCGGGATCGATTCCTTCGATCGGCGACAGCGCGCCGCCGAGCACGTGGTAGACGCCCTGGTACTCGTGCGTGCGCTCCATCGGGATCACGTCGCTGGGCTCCTCCACGACGCAGATCACACCGTGGTCGCGCCGCGAGTCCTGGCAGATGCGACAGCGCGGTTCGTCGGTGAGGTTGAAGCACACGTCGCACAGGCCGATGCGCTCCTTGACCTCGCGGATGGACTCCGCCAGCGCGGCCGCGTCGTCGGCGGAGGCGCGCAGGATGTGAAAGGCCAGGCGCTGCGCCGTGCGGTTGCCGATGCCGGGCAGCTTGGACAGCTCGCTGATCAGGCGCTGGACGGGCGGCGCGTAGGAGGTGGACACGGGCGAGCGAGCTCTACAGCCCCGGCAGGCCGAGGCCGCCGAGGTTGCCCATGTCCAGGCCGCCCGATGCGCCGCCGAGCTTGCGCGCGGCGAGCTCCTGCGCCATCCGCAGCGCCTCGTTGACGGCCGCGAGCACCATGTCGCAGAGGATCTCGACGTCCTCCGGGTCGACCGCCGCCGGGTCGATCTCGATCGACTTGACGTTCAGGTCGCCGGAGATCTTCACCGTGACCATCCCGCCGCCGGCGGACGCCTCGACGATCTCGTCCTTGAGCTGCTCCTGGGCGAGCTCCATCTCGTGCTGCATCTTCTGCACCTGCTGCATCATCTGCTGCATGTTCGGCATGCGCGGTTGCTTGGGCATGTCAGACGCCTTTCTCCTCGCTGGTCACGGCCTCGGCGCCATCGGCATCGCCGCCATCGCCATCGGCGTCCGCGCCATTGGCCTCGCCGCCATCGGCCTCGCCCGTCAGCTCCTCGGCGTCGAACTCCTCGATGAAGCGCTTCAGCCACTCCTCCTCGCTGCCGCTCGGCGGCGGCGCTGCGTCCTGCGCCACGATCCCGTCCTGCAGCTCGTATGACAGCCGCCAGCGCCGCCCCGTTATGTCGTGCAGCGCCGCCGTGACCGCGGCGCGATTGTCCGGGTTCTCGGCTTTCTTCTTCAAGAACGGCGCCGTCGCGGAGAACGCCACGACGAGGTCCTGGCCCGTCACCTCGACCGGGCGCGCCTCCTCGATGCACGCGCCCAGCAGGGCGTTGTCGGTGCGCACGAGATCGACGACCGCCGGCCACCACGCCAGCAGCGGCGCCAGGCCCTCGGCGACGCTGGCGGCCGACTGCGCGTCGGGTCGTGACGGCTCGGGCACGGCGGCCGCCTGCTGCGGGCGATCCGCGCGCTCGGGCACGTCCGCCGGCTGCTCCAGGCGATCCGAGCGCTCCGGCACAGCCGCGATCGAAGCGACGGACACCGCCGCGGGCGATGCGTCGACGGGCGCGTCCGTGCCCGACGCGGACGGCGCGGAGTCCACGCGCGCAGGCGCGGGCGCGGGCGCGGCGGGCGCGGGGGACGCGGCGTCGACGGGCGCGGACGTGGGCGCGGCGGGCGCAGGCGTCTGCGCGGCGGGCGCTGCGCGCGCGTCGGCGATGGCCACAGGTCCGCGAGGTTGGCTCGGGCTCGGGGCGACCTCGCGCGGGGCGACGTCGCGCTGCGCGGCGACGGCGCTGACGTCGCCGCGCTCCAGGCGCTCGATGCGCGCGAGCAGCGCGCCGGTGGAGGAGTCGACGTCGGGCCTGGCGCTCTTGACGAGCGCGAGCTCCAGGCGCGTGCGCCCGTCGGCGCCTGCGCGCACGGCCTCCATGGCGGCGCCGAGCGCTTCGAGCAGGCGCACGACGACGGCGCCCGGCACGCGCTCGGCCTGCGCCTGCAGCGCTGCGTCGGCCTCGGGCGTGAGCGACAGCTCGCCGGGCACTTCGCCGAGCGTCTGCACGACGAGCAGCTCGCGCGCGCGCACCTCCAGATCGCCGGCGAACGACGATGCGTCGCGACCCTGCTCGGCGCACTCGGCGAGCACGACGAGCGCGCGTCGCGCGTCGCCGGCGGCGACCGCGTCGACGGTCTCTTCGAGCAGGCGGGCGTCGGCGACGCCGAGCACGGCCAGCACGTCGGCGAGCGCTATCTGCGAGCCGCTGTAGGTGACGATCTGCTCGAGCGTGCCGAGCGCGTCGCGGAAGCTGCCGGTGGCCGAGCGCGCGAGCGCGGAGACGGCCTCGGCGGGGATGTCGATGCCTTCGGCCTGCGCCGTGCGGCGCACGACGCTGGCGATCTGCTCGACGGTCGGGCGGTGGAAGTCGAAGCGGTGGCAGCGATCGACGACCGTCGCGGGCACCTTCTGCGCCTCGGTCGTGGCGAGCACGAAGACGGTGTTCGGCGGCGGCTCCTCGAGCGTCTTCAGAAAGGCGTTCCAGGCGGCGGTGGAGAGCATGTGCGCCTCGTCGAGGATGTAGACCTTGCGCTTGCCGCTGACGGGCGCGTAGGCGACGCTCTCGCGCAGCTCGCGGATGTCGTCGACGGAGTTGTTGGACGCGGCGTCCATCTCGATCACGTCCAGCGAGCTGGCGCGCGCGATCGACAGGCACGACTCGCACTGGCCGCACGGCTCGATGGTCGGTCCCTGCTCGCAGTTCAGGCACGCGGCGAGGATCTTGGCCATGGACGTCTTGCCGGTGCCGCGCGAGCCGACGAACAGGTAGGCGTGGTGCACCTTGCCGCGCGCCACGGCGTTGCGCAGCGTGCGCACGACGGGCTCCTGGCCGACGACCTCGGCGAACGTACGCGGGCGGTGCCTGCGGTACAGCGACCGCTGCGACTGTTGTGGCTGCTGTTGCTCAGACACCTCCAGGCTGAGTCTACCCACGCCCGCGACCCCACCCGAGCGGCCGCGCGAGCGGGTAGCGTGCGCGCTCGTGACCGCCTCGATCAAGCCTCGCGTCGAGCGTCTGGCGGCGCTGCCGGCGGTGATCGCGGGGGCCGTGGCGCTCCGCCTGATCGCCGGCGTGGGCTTCGCAAACTACGACACGCTGTACGCGCTTACGTGGGGCGGGCAGCTGGCGCGCGGCGAAACGCCGGCATACGACCTGCCGATCGCGCCGACGCCGCATCCGCTGGTCGAGGCGCTGGGCGTGGTGCTCTATCCGCTGGGGCCGCGCGCGGTCGAGCAGATCGCCGTATGGCTGGGCTTCGCGGCGCTGGCGGCGTGCGGCTGGGTGGTCTACCGCCTGGCCAGCCTGTGGTTCGGGCGCGCGGCGGGCGCGCTGGCGGCGCTGATCCTGCTGACGCGCGTGCCGCTGCTCTCCTACGGCGTTCGCGCCTACGTCGACGTGCCCTATCTGCTGCTCGTGCTGGGCGCCGTGCTCGTCGAGGCGCGCCGCCGCGACGCAGCGCGCGCGCCGGCGGGCGCGCCGGTGCTGGCGCTGCTGGCGCTGGCCGGATCGCTGCGGCCGGAGGCGTGGGCGTTCTCGGGGCTGTACTGGCTGTACGTGGTGCTCTACGAGCGCCGCGCGGGGGCGTCGCGGTGCGCCGCAGCAGGCCCAGCGCAGGGCGGCGCGTCAAGCGCCGAGCGATCGCAACGCGAAGCCGCGCGCCCGCGCTCGCGCCGGGCGCTGGCCGGGCTGGCGCTGCTCGCCGCGGCGGCGCCGCTGGTGTGGCTGCTGAGCGACCTGGCGATCACGGGCGACGCGCTGTGGTCGCTGACGAACACGCGCCACACGGCGCAGGCGCTGGACCGCATCACGGGCATCGCCAACGTGCCGGAGTACGTGCCGCGACGGGTCGGCGAGATCCTGCGACCGCCGGTGCTGGCCGGCGCGGCGCTGGGCGGCGTGCTGTCGCTGCTGTGGCTGCGCCGCCGCGCGATCGCCGCGGCGACGGCCGGCGTGGCCGCGGTGCTGGTGTTCGTGGCGGTGGCGGCGGCGGGGCTGCCGATCAACACGCGCTACGGCTTTCTGACGGCGGCGGTCCTGTGCGTGTTCTGCGGCGCGGGCGTGTTCGGCTGGACGCGCTTGGACGCAAGCGACGCGCGCCGGCGCTGGTGGATGGCGGGCGGCGCGCTGGCGCTCGTGGCGCTCGTGGCGTTCACGCCGTCGCAGTACAAGAGCGCGCACCGCGAACTGGACAAACTGGCGCGCCAGCAGGAGATCCAGGACGACCTGCTGGCGCTCGTGGACAGCCACGCGATCAGCTTGCGCTGCGGGTCGGTGGAGGTGCCCAACCACGCGCCGGTGCCGCTGCTGGCGCTGTATCTGAAGACGAGCCCGGCGAACGTCGTCAGCGGGCAGGTCGGCACGGTCGCCGACGGCGTGTACGTCGACCCGGCGAGCAGGGAGGTCGAACAGGACTACGTGCTCGACCCGCACGACCCGCACCGCCCGGTGAACGTGCCGCCCGGCTTCATGGAGTCGCACGCAAACGTCTCGTGGCTGATCTTCCAGCACTGCGCCTAGCGCCGGCAGGCCTGGCCGCACAGACGCAGAGGCGCATCGAATAAATAAATAAATAAATAAGAGAGAACGAGTGCGCACGAGCGGAACGTGCGCCATCGTATCTACAGGGTATATACGATGGCTATCGCGCTGCGCGAAGCGAAACAAGCGCGCGCAGCGGACCGTGCACCCCACGTCGAGACACCGCCTGCCGATCGCCTGATCGACGCCCGCGACTCCGGTCCGGGAACGCCCGCTGCGCCTGCCGGGGATCGCTTAAGGCTGCTTCCTTCCGGACCTGACCTGGTTCACAAGCCGACACCGCGCGGGACCCGGACCATCGACGCCCCGGACGACGGAGCGACCGGAGCGAATCCCTCGGAGGGGAGTTCAGCCCCGCTAGAGCGGATTGCGGATTCAGGGCACCGCTACCTCCCCGCCTAGCACGGTCCACGGCCGATCCTAGCGCCGATCGCCGCGCGCGCGGCGCCGGACGGCGAAACGAGCGCCCGCCGAGAGACAGCGGGCGCGTGCGCGCGCCAACTCCGTTAGGCTGCGCGACCGTGAACTACTTCAGCGACCTCTCCACACGTCTCCCGCGCGCTCGCTCGCGCGCCACCATCGGCCTGGCGACGCTCGCCGCGGCGGGCCTGATAGCAGGCTGCGGCGGCAGCGGATCGAGCAGCACGATCGGCGTCGGCAACGAGAACAAGTCCGACGAAGCGCTGGTCAAGGCCGGCGAAACGGCCGTGGCGAAGACGCCCACGAGCGGCCCGCTGGCGAGCGAACCGAAGGTCACGCCGCCGAGCGGCCCGGCGCCGGCGAAGCTTGAGAAGAAAGACCTGGTCGTGGGCACGGGCAAGGAAGCGAAAGCGGGCGACACGGTGACGGTGAACTACGTCGGCGTCCTCTACAAAGGCGGCAAGGAGTTCGACGCGTCGTGGAAACGCAAAGAACCGTTCCAGTTCAAGCTCGGCCAGGGGCAGGTCATCAAGGGCTGGGACCAGGGCGTGGCCGGCATGAAGGTCGGCGGCCGTCGCGAGCTGGTCATTCCGGCCGAACTGGCCTACGGCAAGACCGGCTCGCCGCCGGCGATCCCGGCGAACGCGCCGCTGGTGTTCGTGGTCGATCTGCTCGGCACGTAGGCTCGCCGCCGACGATCCGCACGATGGCGCGCGCGCGATCGCCCGGGCGCCGGTCCGGCCGCCCGCGCGCTTCGGCGCCGGCGGCGCTGTGCGGCGTCGCGCTCGCGCTCGTGCTCGTGCTCGCCGGCTGCGGCTCCGCGAGCAGGCAGTCGACGCCCGCGGCGCTGAAGCTCCAGCGCGAAGACCTCCTGACGGCCAGCCGGGCGCTGCAGCGAGCCGCGGGGCCGACCGCGCGCGAGGTGGCGGCGGCGAAGGCGGCGTGGCCGCTGATCGCCAACGGGCTTCCGGCGAACGCGAGCAGCGTGTCCGACGCGACGGCGTTCGGCCAGGCGACGCTGGCGGCGGCGCGCCTTCGCATGCCGGCGCTGTTCGGCGAAGCGCAGGCGCGCTCACTGGCCGGTCCGGCGGGCCAGCTCGCCGGGCTGTTTCGCAGCTACGTGCTGCTGAGCGCGCGCGGCTGGAAGCTGCTCGGCGCGCAGCTCGCGCAGATCGAGTCGGGCTCGCCGGCCAGCGCGCGCTTCGCCTCCGAAAACGCGCCGCTGTACATCGAGAGCATCTACGACGGCCACTTCACGCTGGCGCAGATCGGCAAGAAGCTGCTCGCCGCCTACGACAAGCTCGGCGGCGCGGCGGCGTTCGGCGCCGCGCTGACGCGGGCCGAAGTGGACGCGCTCGCGCGGACGTACTCCGAAGCCAGCGACCGGCTGCACCCGCACGTGGCCGTGCGCGTCGGCTCCTAGCCTCGGCCCGAGCGCTCGGTGCGAGCGCTCGGCGCGAGCGACGACCTGACAAGATCGGACCAGCGACGCGATCCGGCGTCGCGTGCAACTGCAACGGGAGGAAGCGAACATGGCCGAGCGAAACCGCCGCCTGGTGCTGGCCGAGCGTCCGACGGGAATGGTCGACGACAAAACCGTGCGCCTGGAGCAGGCCGACGCGCCCGAGCCGGGCGACGGCGAGGCGCTGGCGCGCGTGCGCTACATCTCCATCGACCCGACGATCCGCACGTGGATGGACGACGCGCCGGGGTACCTGCCGCCGATCGCGATCGACGAAGTGGTGCGCGCCGGCGGCATCGTGGAGGTCGTGCGCAGCAACTCCGATAAGCACAAGCCGGGCGACCTGCTGTTCGGCTTCAGCGGCTGGCAGGACTACGTCATCGCCAGCGAGGCCAACGGCTACCAGCCGCTGCCCGACGGCGTCTCGCCGACGCTCGCGCTGAGCCTGTTCGGCATCACCGGCATGACCGCGTACTTCGGCCTGATCGACGTCGGCAAGGTGAAGCAGGGCGACGTGGTCGTCGTCAGCGGCGCCGCCGGGGCGACCGGCTCGACGGTCGGCCAGATCGCCAAGATCAAGGGCGCAGGCAAGGTCATCGGCATCGCCGGCGGGCCGCAGAAGTGCGCGTCGATCGTCGACGAGCTGGGCTTTGACGAGGCGATCGACTACAAGTCCGAGAACGTCGCCGCGCGCCTGCGCGAGGCCGCGCCCGACGGCATCGACCTGTACTTCGACAACGTCGGCGGAGAGATCCTCGACGCCTGCCTGGCGCAGCTGGCGCTGCGCGGGCGCATCGTGCTGTGCGGCGCGATCGCCAGCTACAACGAGTCGGGCACCGGCAAGGGCATCGCCAACACGTCCAACCTGATCGTCAAGCGCGCGCGCATGGAGGGCTTTTTGATCCTCGACTACTTCGACCGCCTCGACGAGGGTCGCGCCGCGGTCGCCGGCTGGCTGGCCGAAGGCAAGATCAAATCCTCCGAGCACATAGTCGAGGGGCTGGAGAACGCGCCCGAAGCGCTCAACCTGCTGTTCACGGGCGGCAACACCGGCAAGGTCATCGTCAAGGTCTGAGCGAGCGTCTGCGCGGCGCTGGACGACCTTCGATCGGCCGGCGCACCGCGCGCTACGCGCCGGCGGCGTCGCCGGGCAGCTCGGGCGCGCCGTCGGCGTCGGCCTCCTCGCGAACCAGCCACTCGGCGACGGCGCTGACGACCAGGCCGTCGGCGGCGTGCGGCAGGCCGACCAGCGTCTCGCCGAGCTCGGCGGAGACGAACGTGACGTCGCCCGGCGCGAGCAGCCGCGACCAGTCGTCGTGGTCGTCGCCGAGCTCTTGCGCCGGGCCGCCGGCGACGCGGCGCGCCATCTCGGCGACGATGCCCGGCCCGTGCGCATCGTCGGCCTCGACGCGCGTGCGCACGACGCCCAGGCGCGCGGCGTTGCCGCGCACGAGCGCCACGGGCGGCGCCGGCGAGTCGCGATCGGCGGCGGCGGGCGACGCGGCGGCGGCGCGGTCCTGCTCGCCTGGCGGATCGGCGACGAGCACGAGCGTCGCTTCCTGCGCGCGGCCGACGCGCAGCGCGCCGTGCAGCACGGAGCGGTCGACGATGGTCATCAGCTGACCGTCGACGCCGACGGAGCTGACGACCTCGCGCAGGCGCGCGAGCGCCTGCTTGGGCGCGAACGGCGCCGCCTCGGGCACGACGAGCACCGGGTGCACGACGCCGCCGTCGGCGCGCGCGATGCGGTGGGCGATCGTCAGTGCGCCGGCCGCGGCGTCGGCGTCGGCGACGCCGACGACGACGCGCGTGCCGAGCGGGCTCGGCCCCTGCGGCGAGGCGACGTGACCGCTCGCGCGCGCGCCGACGATCGTGGAGGCGAGCACGCTGACGAAGATGACGACGAGCACGGCGTTGACGACGGCGCTGCTGAACAGGCCGAGCTGGAAGCCGATGACGGTCGCGGCGAGCGTCGCGGCGGCCTGCGCGGCGCTGAGCGAGAACAGCAGGCCCGCCTGCGCGCGCGAGAACCCGAACAGGCGCGCGGTGATCTGCGCGGCGAGCGCCTTGCCGCCGAGGCAGGCGAGGATGAACAGGCCGGCGAGGCCGAGCGTTTCGCCCTTGACCATCACCGCGGGGTTGAGGATCAGGCCGACGGACACGAGGAACACGGGGACGAAGACGGCGCCGCCGAAGAACTCGATGCGATCCATCAGCTCGCCCTCGTTGGGAACCAGGCGGTTCATGCCGAGCCCGGCGAAGAAGGCGCCGACGATGCCCTCGATGCCGAACAGCTCGGCGACCGTCGCGGCGGACAGGAAGGCGGTTATGGCGACGACGTAGCGGACGGCGCGTTCGGCGCCGAACCAGCGAAAGGCGAGCCGGCGAGCCGCGGCAGGACGAACAGGCTGAAGCCGATCAGCACGACCAGGCCGACGACGATCTGTGCGCCGACGTCGAGGCTGGAACGGTGCCCGGCGACCGAGCCGGCGACGGCGGCGAGCACGACCAGCGCCAGCGTGTCGGTCAGCACGGTCGAGCCGACGGCCGTGGCGACGGCGGCGTCGGAGGCGAGCCCGGCCTCTTTGACGGCCGGGTAGGTGATCAGCGTGTGCGAGCCCAGCAGCGCGCCGAGCAGCAGCGCGGCGAGCGTTTCCCAGCCGAGCGCGACGCCGACGATCGTGCCGAGCGCGAAGGGGATCGCGAACGTGAGCAGGCCGAACGTGACGGCCGAGCGGCGGTGCTTGCGCAGCAGGTTCAGGTTGAGCTCCACGCCGGCGACGAACATCAGGTACAGCAGCCCGAGCTGGCCGAGATCGGGCAGCGTGTTGTTGCCGGCGCCGATCAGCGACAGGCCGTGCGGGCCGATCGCGTAGCCGCCGACGAGCAGGCCGATGATGCCGGGGATGCCCGCGCGACGGAACAGCACCGGACCGAGCAGCAGCACGGCGAACACGACCAGGAACTCATACGGCGCGCCTTTGGGCGTCGATATGTCGATCAGCGCGGGCGTCATTCCTCGGCCCTCAGCACGGGGATGTCCTCGGCGGAGCCTTCTTCGAGGTCGGCGTGCAGCCAGCGCCGGCCGAGCCGGTCGATCTCGCCTTCGGCCTTCAGGCCGCGAATCGCCGAGTCGACCGCTTCGACGTTGTCCGAGCCCGACGGCAGCGCCACGCCGAGCTCGGCTTCGCTCGGCAGCTGCGCGGCGACCTCGTAGCTGCGCGGCGCTTCGCGCGCATACGCCAGCGCGACCGGGAGGTCGAGCATCGCGGCGTTGGCGCGACCCGCGCGCAGCGCCGCCAGCACTTCGCCCTGGTGCTCGAGCACGAGCGGGCGGCTCGCCGGTTCGATCGACGCTTCGAGCGCCGTCTTGAGCGTCGTGTCGCGCTGCACCGAGAAGCGCAGGTCGCGCGCGGCGTTGACGTCCAGCACTTCCGTGCCCGGTCGCACGACGATCGCCGGCGGCGCCTTCAGGTAGGAGGTCGAGAAGTCCAGGCGCTCGGCCCTTTCGTCGGTGATCGTAATGTCCGACAGCGCCAGGTCCGCGCCGTCGAGGCGCCCGCGCACGAGCTCGTGGAAGGGCACCGCGACGACCTTGATGCGCGTCAGGCCAAAGCGTTCGGCGAGCGCCCGCGCGAGGCCGTACTCGAAGCCGCCCGTCGGATGCGCGAACGTGCCATACCAGAAGCCCGGGTCGGGGATCTGGGCGGTCGCCACCGTCAGCGTGTCCTTCACGCGCGGCGTGAACGTCCCTGCCGCGCTGTTGCTCGCGCTCGCGCAACCGAGGCCGCACAGCGCCACGGCCGTCAGCGCCGCGGCGAGCGTGCCGAGGACGAGCATGCGTGGCGGGCGTGCTGTGAGCATGTCGGCACTCTAGGTATCGGAAGCCGTCGGGCGTTTCGCGAAGGCGTCGCGCATGACCGCATCCGGCGGCGCGCGCCCATTAGACTCGCCTGCTCAGGGCGCGTAGCTCAGTGGGAGAGCGCTCGCTTCACACGCGAGAGGTCGCAGGTTCGAAACCCGCCGCGCCCATCACGAAACGCGCTGCTAATACGCGCCGGGAACGTCCGCGAAAGACCGCAGCCCGATGCCCTCCTCCCGCAGCACAGCCACGACCGCCGGATCGCACAGCGCCTTCAGCTCGAGCTCACGCTCGCGCCCATAAGACGACCCCGCCGCGTCGCCGATTCCCGGATGGCAGCCGAGCTCAGTCCACCCCGCGGGCAGCGCTCGGATGAGCGAGACGAGCGCCTGTGCGGTGATCCCCTGCGGCAGCGGCTCGCCCTTTCCGGTCTGTCCGTAGAACGCCCCCTCGTAGCGGATGCGGCGACCGCGCAGAGGCACGCCCAGCTCCTCGGCGATCGCCGTCATGACCGAGGAGACGGGCTCGGAGTCGTGGACGTGCTGGTGGGAGTCCAGGTGCGTGGGCTCGCGTCCGAGCAGCGCGCGAAACGCATCGAGCTGCGACCGGCACTCGGCCCCGACGGCGAGCTCGTCCTGCTGGTCGCAGCGCAGGTAGGCGGCGAGCCATTCGCCGTTGGCGTAGTCCCACTGCCCGAGGTCCAGGTGCAGGCCGATCGCCAGCCGCGGATGGGCGGCGGCCAGCGCGACCGCTTCGCCGGCGCCCGCCTGGCGCACCATCAGGCTGGCGCTCGTGACGATCCCCTGCGCGTGCGCGCGCAGGATGCCCTCGTTGACGCCGCCGGCGAGACCCAGGTCGTCGGCGTTGACGATCAGATGCCGCGCGTCGCTCACGTCAGATGTCCAGCCTCTGCGCGAGCGTCAGGGCATCGGCGAGCCAGTCGTGGCGGTGCCCCTCCGGGACGACCCAGTCCGCCGGCGCCCAGCCCAGGCACTGGACGGCCAGCTGCAGGCGCGCCAAGTCCAGCTCGCGCGAGGAGAACGGCGCTACCCCCGGCCTCGACGCGTAGGCGGCCGTCATCTGCTCGCGCTCGGCCTCGGTCCAGTCGCCGCTGACCAGCGCCGCCAGGTCCGTCAGCCCGGAGCCGACGGCAGCCATCTCCCAGTCGACCGGCGCGACGCGAACAGCGCCTGCGCCGCCGGCGACGAGCACGTTCGAGGCGAAGAAGTCTCCGTGCACGAGCGTTCTCGGCAGGGCAAGCAGCGCTTGCACGATCTCGTCATATCGCTTGGCGAGGCCGTCGAGAAAGCGTGCGGCGTCGCTCGCAGCCCCGGCGGCCTTCGCGAAGCGTTTCGCGCGTGCGATCCAACGCTCGTAGTAGGCGGCGTCGTGCTCGAGCAGGCGCGCCTGCTCGACGCGCCGCTGCAGACCCGGCGCGAGCGAGCCGTGCAGGTCGCCAAGCCAGCGCGCGGCGTCCACCCAGAGAGCTCGCTCGCCGACCTGGTAGAGCTCGCGACCGTCCACCCACTCAACGAACAGCCAGGTCTCCCCCGCGTCCTTGACGACCGAGCCGAAATAGCGGGGCGGCCCGGCCGGCGCGTCGGGCAGAACCGTGCGATACACGGCCGGCTCCCGGGCCGGGTCGAACAGGAAGCTCGGCTTGGCCAGGCGCGCCTGGCGGCTCAGCCCCTCGCGCTGCAAGCGCTTGAAGGCAAGCCGCAGACTGCCTCCGTGCGCCAGCGTCACGCGCAGGTCCTCCAGCGGAAACGTGCTCCGATACTCCGAGCGGCCGCGCTGGATCTCCAGCGCCACGCCGGCGTCCGCCTTGGACAGCACCGCGCCGAGCGCCCGGCGAACCTCGTCGTCTGTCGGCACGGACAGCGGCGCGGCCTTCATCGCGGGCAGCTTAGGCGTCACGCTGTTGCTCCCAACCGCTCGAGCAGCCTCGAAAGGACCCTGCCGGCGTCCAGATGCTCCTCGGCCAGCGCGCGCGCCGCGAGCCGATGACGGCGCGGGTGCGCCTCGATCTCCGACACCGCCTGCGCCGCCTCGGCGGTCGTGGCGAAGCAGATCAGTCCCTCGCCGGTCGGCAGGAGCTCGGCGAACCCCGTTTCCTGCGCGGCGACCGGGCGCCCGCTGGCGAGATAGCACGCGCTGCGATCGCTGAACCAGCCGCCGCGCGAGGCGACATAGCCGCTCTTGGCCACGCACAGCTCGGCCTTGGAGCCGCGCACGAAATCGCGATAGGCGCCGGGCGTGCCCGCGACCTCCAGCGGGTCCACCAGCAGCCAGCCGCTGGCCGACAGCGCCTCGAGGTCGGCCGTCTCCTGCGGGTGGATGCCGAGCGCGAGCTCGAAGCGGGCCTCGACATGGCGGGGCAGGTCGTAGAGCTCGCGCAGCGAGTGCGCGCGCTGCCCGTAGCGGATGCCCGCGTGCTCCGGCGAGCCGTAGCTGCGCCAGTTTCCGACCGTGGTGAAGGCGTCTCGCCGCGGCTGCTCGGCGGCTGGCGGCCAGTGCTCCAGCGCCACCGGCGGCAGCGTGGCGATCCAGCTCCGTCCGCAGGTGGGAATCGGACAGCCCGGCGTGCCGACGAGCCCTCCCACGGTGACGAAATGGGTGTGCAGGTCGAAGCCCATGTCCTCGCCCTGCGCCTGCCAAACCTGGTTGAAGCCGGGGTCCAGATCGACGAACGCGCGCACCTCGATCGATTCCAGCAGCCGCTCGTCGCGCAACATGCCCGAGACGTTCAGCAGCAGGTCGGCCTCGCCGGCGAACGCCGCGACCTGCGAGAAGGGCACGCCGAGCGTCTGGCTGCCGCCGGTCGCGATCAGCGCCAGGCGCCCTTGCCCTCGGCCTCGCCGGTCCCCGGCCCCCACATCGCCCGCGGGCACGGTCAGGGACTCGAAGTACGCGCGCACATCGCTGTCGCGATCGAGCGCGCCCGGCGGCGCCGGCTCGAGCGCGAGCACGTCGTGCCCCAACGCCGTCAGGCCCGCCACGTACTGGAGCACGGCCCAGGTCGCGCCTCCTTGCCGGGGATCTCCGGCGAGCATTCCGCACAGCAGGATCTTCAGGCGTTCGCCGCTCATCGGCTCAGGGCGCGACTTCCAGCGGCTCTCGCATCAGGTCGCGGTCGGGCGTCTGCTTACAGGCCGCGTAGCGAAACTGGGTGAAATACAAAAAAGGCCGCGCGCCACTGGTGGCGTATGTCCGCGAGGCGCTTCGCGGATCGAGGACCGACGGGTAGGCGATCGGCGCGGGTCCGCCGCAGACATAGCTGTGAACGGAGACGGCCGGCGCCACGAGCGTGCGCGGCGTCCAGTGCAGCAGATCGCGCGACGTCGAGAAGTAGATGCCTGTGACCTGGGCGCCGACGCTCAGCGGGCCGGGAGGGGCGAGACCGACGAGCAGGTAGCGACCGAGCGCGGTGTTGTACGTGAGGCTTTCGGTCATCTCGGCGATCAGGCCCGGCTGCACCAGCGCGCAGGGCGCACGGTCGCGGGGCGGTGAGCTGTAGGGATCGGCGAAGGCGCCGGTGAACCCCTGGCCGTCCCAGGCTCGCCACGCCCCTGGCGAGCCGACGTTCGTCGTGCGCAAGAGGCAGTCGCCGCGCGTGCCGTCCGGGTTGCGAACGCGCACGAGCGCGTAACGAGCGCCGTCCGGGCCGGTGACGATGTTGCTCGGCGCAAACACGCCGACCGGTTCGCTGCCCTGACGGTATGCCAGCGGCGGCGCGGCGACGAGCTGGCGGGGCGCGGCGGAGTGAGCGTAGGAGCGACCCCCGTCGGTCGAGCGGACGAGCGTCACGGAGTTGTACCAGCAGTCTTCATAGGAGCCGCTCGGGCAGCGACCGGGATGCGTGTTGCCCTGGTACTCGTCGTGGACCAGCGCCCAGACGGTGCGGCCGTCGGTGGTGAAAACCGACGCGAGCCATTCCCTGTCTTCGAAGCGACTGGGTACGGAGCTTTCACGCGAGCGCAGGACGGCGCGGCAGTCCCGACGCAGCCGTTGCAGCGACCGTCCGACCATGCGGAAGTTCTCGTAGTGCGACAGCAGCAGCTGCGTTCGGTTGCGGTAGTCGCGAAAGGCGCGGACGGGCAGATCGGGCGCCTCCGCCGGCGCGCACGCCTGCCTGCGCCAGTCGAACACCGTTCGAGCGCCGCCGACGATGCGCAGCCGCGCCGTCGGGGCCGACGAGCGCGCCGAGCTGGGCGCCTCCAGCAGCATCGCCAGCGAGCAGGCGAGCGTGGCCGTCGCGAGCAGCGCGAGACGTCCGGCGAGCGCGCCGATGGTCAGCCGCCGATCCCCAGCGCCTGCAGCAGCCTGGCCAGGACGCGGTCGGAGTCGAGGTGGCGCTCGGCGAGACTGCGAGCCGCCTGGGCGTGGGCCACCGGATCGGCGACGATCCGCCGCGCGCGCTCGGCCGCCTCGCGCGGCGTGGAGAACGTCAGCAGCCCCTCGCCGAGCTCCAGCGTGCGCCCGACGCCGGTGTCCTGCACCAGCGCTGGTCGTCCGGCCGCCAGATACGCGGCGGTGCGATCGCTGAACCAGCCGCTGCGCGTCTGCACGTAGGCGGGCTGCGCTACGGAGAACTCGGCGAAGGAACGGCGAACGTAGTCGCGGAAGTCATCCGGAGTGCCGGCGACGCGACGCGGCGAGACGACGCTCCAGCCGTGCGTCTGCAGCGCCCGCAGGTCCTCCGCGTCGGCGCGGTCGATGTCGAGCGCGAGCTCGAACTGCGCGCCGTCGACCAGCCCGGGCAGCTCGATCAGCCGGCGAAACTCGTGGTGCTTGAGACCCAGCGAGCGCCCGCCGATCTCGATCGGCCCGTAGGGGGTGCGCCACGTCGCGACGGTCGTAAAGCGATTGGCGTCCCGGTCGGCCTGCTCATCGGTCTCCCGGCCCGGCCGCCCGCCGGTCCACTCGTCGAGCACGATCGGCGGCAGCGTCGCGATCCACTGCACGCCGGCGACCGGCACGGGGCAACCGGCGCTTCCGACGTTGAGACCGACGGTCACATATCGATCGTAGCCCGACAGTGCGAACGCCAGCGACGGATCGGCGTGCCACGCCTGGGTGAAGCCCGGATCGAGGTCGACGTACACGCGGCGTCTCGCGCGCGCCGCCGGCGACATGGCTCCGAGGTGTCCGCTCACGTCGAACAGCACCTCGGCCTCGGAGATGACCTCGCCGAGCTGTGCGGCGTCCAGCCCGTACAGCCGCTCGCCGCGCTCGTCCAGCAGCGACGTCCTGTCCCGCAGCGCGAACTCGCCGACCACCCCCTCCAGATGCGCCCGGTTGACCGAATCGGCAAACGCCGCGGGACGACCGGCGGCGTCCACGCACGCCGCCGCGCCGAGCACCTCGGCGAAGTACACGTCGAAGCCCAGCCTGCGCAGTCCGAGTATCCACGACAGCCTGACCCAGCTCTCGCCGCCGTTGAGCGGCTTGTTGGCGATGGCGCCTGCCACGATCGCGATCGCCACCGCCGGCTCCTCAGCCCGACCGCGGGCGCCCGGCGCGCAGCAGCCGCCACACGCCGCGCGGCCAGTTGCGAGCCAGCAGGACGAGCTGACCGAGCGCGTCGCGGCGGCGGCCGTCGCGCAGCGACTCTCGCGCCTGATCGGCCAGCGCCTGCCCCCAAAAGCGCTTCCAGTGGCCAACGCCGTCGCGATAGGCGCGCCTGAGCTCGCGATCGCGCCGGACGTGTCGCCGTTGCCGGCGCATCGCCTCCAGCGTCTGGACCAGCTTCTCGGCCGGATCGCAGCCGCCGTCGCTCCCGCGCTCGCGGCATTCGGCGACGAGCGTCTCGTGGCGGGCGATCTGAAACTGCCGCGCGATTGCGAGGTTGAAGGCGAAGTCCGCCACGGCGTCCAGGCTTGGCTCGAAGCCGCGCACGTGCTCTAGCAGCGAGCGGCGGTAGATCGCGCGCGCCGAAGACCCGGCCCAGTCGTCGCGCATCAGCCGCGCGTACTGGTCGTGCGCGACGGCGGGCCGGGCACGCGTGCCCGGACGCCCGCCGCCGTCGTGCTTGGCGACGTGGCCGGCGCCCACCGCCGCGGCGCACGCCGGGTGCT
>Ga0105237_10003536_pt1 | contig 18519 bp, 21 predicted proteins | sample KBSC24metaG_FD_81520 | JGI IMG/M metagenome (GOLD analysis project Ga0105237, IMG submission 81520) | Corn rhizosphere microbial communities from Kellogg Biological Station, Michigan, USA - KBS C2-4 metaG | ecosystem: Host-associated > Plants > Roots > Rhizosphere > Soil | place: Michigan, USA... | reverse complement strand
GTCGATGCGAACTCGGCGGCAGCACGCGATTGATGAACGACGTTTCAGACCGCAGCTCGACTTCGAGGCGTGCCGCCCGTCCCAGCAGCCTCGATACCATTCGCGACGGCAGTCGCTTCATCGGAAACCGCCAATACAGGCACGACGCGATCAAGTCAGCGGAGGACTCGATCAGTTCCTTGCAGAAGAAGTACTTCCCGGTGCGGTTGTTGAGCGCCAGCGTGAACTCGCAATCAAACGTATCCGCGGCGCCGTTCACAATGACCTCATCCGAAATCTCGCGATCCAAATCCATTCGCCAAGGCCGCGGACCTGTTTCCGGTCGTGTGCTGTCGCAAGGCCATCGCAATCCGAATGTGCCCACCATCTCCCGGACGTCTTATAGTCGTTTGGAGCTCAAGTAAAAGGGTGTGGTGATCGAGCGTGAACGATCCGCGTGAACTGTCAATCAACCTTAATGATCGAGCGCGCATTTGGATTGAATCGCTGAGTTTACGCCATTGACAAGGGGCACGATTGATATAGTGCAATCATGATATTCGCCTTTCGAATACCGAGCTTGTTGCGCGAGATTATTCTGGATCCGAGGTCGTCGCGGTGATTGGTCAAGCCCCTGCATTGCCGCTGGTGGCGGTTGTTACGCCCGTCTACAACGGCGCGGGGTTCCTGAGCGAGACCATGGACTGCGTTCAGGCCCAGACCTACGGCAACGTCGTCCATGTGCTGTTGGACAACGCCAGCACCGACGAGACGGCGGCGATCATTGAACAGTATCGGGATCGTCGCGTGCCGCTCGTCGTGGGGCGAAATCCTGAGACGATCGACGTCAGGGACAACTGGGAAGCCGCGGTGCGGTCCAGTCCGCGCGAAGCACGGTATTTTCTGGTGTTGTGCGCCGACGATCTGATCACGCCGGACGCGATCGAAAAGATGGTTGCCCTGGCCGAACGGGAGTCGTCGATCGGCATTGTCGCATGCCTCTGGACCAAGGGTACGGATCCGAACAGCCGGACTGAAGGCACTCGATTTGGTCTGCCTGCGGACATCCCGGTCTTTGACGGCCGCTGGTTCGTCAAGGCGTATCTGATGCAGCTGCATCTGGCGACGTCGCCGCAATGCCAGCTGATCCGCCGCGATATTCTTGACGAGATCGAGCCGTTCTACTCCAGCGACAAGATGCTGATGGACGTGGATGCCTGCTTGAAGGTTGCTATCCGCCGCAAGGTTGGCTTCGCCTATGATCGGCTCGGCTTTACCCGCATTCACGGCGGCCGGATCACCGACAGGCTGATGCAGCCGAACAAGATGTATGAGGCCAACTGGCTCACCTTGATTGATCGCTATGGGCCGGGCGTGATGGCGACGGCGGAACTGGAGGCGTGCCGAGCCGCCTACCTGCGCTATTACTTTCGGCGATTGCTGCTGTGGCGGTTTCGGGACGGCGACAAGTCTCTCTATGATCGCCATGTCCGGTTTCTGCAGGAGCGTGGTTGCAGGCCGAGTCCCTTTGATTATGTGAGGGCGCTTGGTGAGTGGGTCTGGCTTGCCCTCCGCAATCGCCGCAATGAGGTCGGCGTCGCCAAGGCGTTGTGGCCGGATACCTGGGCTGAGCTTCGCTTGTCTCGAAGTGGGGCGAGGGCCGACGGCGTGAAGCAGGTCCGTTATTGAACCTGCGCCAATGCGGGCCAGCTTCCGGGCGCGGAGCTTGGCATGTGCGCCTGGAGGGGAGGCGGGCTTCAGGCCATTTGCTCGCCCCGCGCGATGGTTACTTTTGCGGGCTGCTGTGCTGGCAGATCGGTGTCCGGAGCCGGCGTCACCTTCTCGAGCCAGGCCTCTCGCCACCAAGCATAAATGGCTCTGGGGCAGAACAGCCGGCCTTCGCTATAGCGCGACCGGCAATACACGCCGTCCAGGATCACGGCGGGCGTTTTCATGCGTCTGATGTAGCCGTTCCGCTCGTCGACGAATTTTTCGACGCGCGTCTGCACGCGGAACAGCTTGCCGCAGTAGGGAACCATTTCGGCATCGAAGCCCATGCCCCGGTTCTGGTTCTTCGCATCGATGGTCTGCAGGATGTCCTGGTAGGGCCGCACCCTGACGACGTCGCCGGGCTGCAGACCGAGATCGACGAGGGGAGCGTCCTTTCCGGAGCTCAAATGTCCAGCTCGCCGTGGAAAGGGTACGCCGCCCCAGAGCGACTGGATCTGATCGTAAAGCCAGCGCGCCGGCCGTCCGAGCGTGCGCCGCCGCGCCAGTGTTGCGCCGGCGTACGCGAAATAGAGCAAGCCGCGAAACATGCGCGGCAACGTATTGTTGCCGGACGCCAGATCTTCGACATATTGCCGCGCATCCCACCATTTCAGCGGCTGCGTGTAGGTGAGCAGCTCTGTCGCCTGGCAAGTGTAGCGGATATTGCCGCCGGGCGGTTGGTCAGGCGCCTGTGTTCCGCGCTGGACGTCAGCCTCGGTACAACCCGGCGACGCTGCGACGGGAGAACGGGGCGGTTCGGCGGAAATCGGAGCGCCTTGCTCGATCGGCTTCAGCCAGGCCTCCTTCCAGAAGATCAGGCAGGCCGCCTGGCAACCTTCGTAGGCGGCTCCATCGCAGCGGAGGTCCAGATGGATTCCCTTCGGAAGCAGGCGGCCGACGTAGTCGCCGCTGACGGTGTCGCAGGTCTTGTGGGCCCGCTTGTAAACCTGAAATCGCTGGCCGCACCACGTGAACATCTGCGGCATGAACGGCAGACCCTCGAGGCGTCCGCTTCTGTCGAGTGTCGCGAGAATCTCGTCCTTGCTCCGGACTTCGACCCAATCACCCGCGCACAGCTTCATGACAAATTTTTCCTTGTTTCTCTCAACGGTCGAAGACTAAAGGTTGTTGAATGTGACCTGGATGCGGGCTCGCGTGAGAAGGTATGCTTGCGGCGCCGCGCAGCCGAGCCACCGGCCGGTGCAATGATCCTCTATAGCCTCGTCGTTGCGGGTCAGATACATCGCGCGGCGGGAAAATTGCATGGCGAGCTTCCGACAGATACGAGATGGTTAACGTTGCGGACTTCCCGCGCGCGGGAATCCTCCTCGACATCACTGCTATTCGAACAATCGGGACCGGAATGGAAATTCTGAAGCAGCGCGCAATCCGAGGCGGGTTCGCGAAGCTGATCGGGCAAGCCGCGACCTTCGTTCTCCGCCTGCTCTATATGATCGTGGTGGCGCGTTTGCTGACGCCGGCCGAATTCGGCCTGGTCGCGATGGTGACCGCGGTGACGGGAGTCTACGACCTGTTTCGGGATGGCGGACTTTCCGCGGCTGCGATCCAGCAGGTGAATGTCACCGAGGAACAGAAATCCGCGCTGTTCTGGGTCAATATCGCGATCGGCGGACTGCTCTCGCTGCTGTGCCTGCTGACCGCCCCGATCCTGGTTCATTTCTACAACGAGCCCCGCTTGTTCTGGGTGACCATCGCGTTGTCAGCGGGGTTCATCTGCAACTCCGCGGGTGTGCAGCATTGTGCCATTCTTCAGCGGGAACTGCGCTACGAGGTTCTCACCGTCATCGATATTCTCAGCCTCCTCATCAGCACCGTGGTCGCCGTCGTCATGGCCATGGAGGGCTTCGGGTACTGGTCGCTGGTGGTGTCGGCGATCGTCTCGCCGGCTGCCTATACGGCGATGACGCTGCTGGTCGTCAGGTGGAGACCTGGGCCGCCGCGCCGAACGGCGGGGGTCGCCTCGATGCTGAGATTTGGCGGCACGGTGATGCTGAACAACCTCGTCGTCTATGTTGCCTACAACCTCGACAAGGTTCTGCTGGGGCGTTTCTGGGGGGCTGATGTGCTGGGGCTCTATTCGCGGGCCTGCCAGGTCATCAATATTCCGACGGCCCAGCTCAATGCCGCGGTCGGCGGCGTGGCATTTTCCGCGCTGGCGCGCCTGCAGGACGACGCCATGCGCTACAGGAACTATTTCCTGAAGGGGTATTCCCTCGTCATTGCCATGACGGCGCCGATCACGTTGTTCTCGGCCGTCTTCGCCGACGACATCATTCGGGTCGTGCTCGGCCCGCAGTGGAGCGACGCCGCGACGACCTTTCGCCTGCTGACGCCGACCGTATTGTTTTTCGGCGTCATCAATCCGCTGGGATGGCTGATGATGTCGAGCGGCCTGCAGCGGCGAAGCCTCAATGTGGCGCTGGTGCTTGCTCCGCTCTGCATTGCCTCCTACATCATCGGGCTGCCCTATGGCCCCAACGGCGTGGCACTGGCCTATTCGACGACGATGGTATTGTGGCTCGTGCCGCACATGATCTGGTGCCTCCGGGGAACGGGGATCTCGCCGGCCGACCTGTTCCAGTCGATCTGGCGACCGCTGGGGTCGGCCGCGGTGGCGGCCGCCGTCGGATATGCGGCGCAGACATCGTTGGGACATTTCGAATCCGCTGTCCTGCGGCTCGCGCTGGATAGCTGCGTCATGGGCGCGGTCTATACCTTCATGCTGCTCGTCGTGATGGGGCAAGGCGGCTTCTACCTGGGCCTGGTGTCGCAGTTGAAGACGGCGCGCGGACGGTAATCCGATCCGCTGCGTGCCGACAACATCATGCCGCAATCAACGCTTTCAAGGAGAGGTTGGCGAATACAACCTCGTGATATCATTTGCGATCGGACGGCGTATTAACCTGAACGCGCGAAAGGCGGCTGGCGCTGCGGCCGCGCGTTTCGATCATCGATAGTATTTGCTAGGAAATCGCGCCTACCGAAGGAGATCCTTTGAAAATTTTGATCACCGGAAACATGGGATATGTTGGTCCCGAAGTCGTCAAGTATCTGCGTACGCGGCACCCGGACGCGACGTTGCACGGCTTTGACAATGCCTATTTCGCGCACTGCCTGACCGGCCCGCCGGTGCTGCCCGAGCGGCACCTCGACGAGCAGTTCTACGGCGACGTCCGCGACGTCGCTTCGCTCGATCTGACGAGATATGACGCCGTCGTGCAGCTGGCCGCGATCTCGAACGATCCGATGGGCAACCGGTTCCAGGCCGTCACGCTGGATATCAATCAGAACACCACGGTCTCGCTGGCGCAGGCGGCCGCGGCCGCCGGCGTGAAGAATTTCGTGTTTGCGTCGAGCTGCAGCGTCTACGGCATCGCCGACGGTCCGGCCCGCAAGGAGACCGATCCGCTCAATCCGATCACGGCTTATGCGAAGTCGAAAATCGGAGCCGAACGGGAACTCGCCGAAATCGATACCGGGATGGTCGTGACCTGTCTGCGCTTTGCGACCGCGTGCGGAATGTCGGATCGGCTCCGGCTCGACCTGGTGCTCAACGATTTCGTCGCCTGCGCGCTCGGTCAGGGCCAGATCACGGTGCTGTCCGATGGTTCGCCATGGCGCCCGCTGATCGACGTGGCCGACATGGCGCGCGCGATCGACTGGGCGATCGATCGTCCCGTCAGCGCGGGTGGCCGCTATCTCGCCATCAATGCGGGATCGGACGATCGCAACTATCAGGTCAAGGATCTCGCCAATGCCGTCGCCAAGAGCGTGCCCGGCACCGGTGTCTCGATCAATACGTCGGCGCCCGTGGACAGTCGTTCCTACAAGGTCGATTTTGCACTCTATCGTTCGCTGGCGCCCGATCATCAGCCGGTCGTGAGCCTAGACCAGTCGATCCAGAACCTCATTGCCGGCCTGAAGGCGATGAATTTCAAGGACCGCGATTTTCGATCGTCGGGCCTGATGCGCCTCAAGGTGCTGCAGGACCACATCGAGAGCGGTCGGCTCAACGAAAATCTCGAATGGAAACAGATCTGACCGGCGGCGGTGTCATAGCGCCAGACTCGGAGAAGTCATGAATATGAGTATTCCGGCAACGTCCGGCGTTGCACCCAAGTGTCGGCATTGCGGTGATGCCCTGTCGCTCAAGTTGATCAGCCTCGGGATGTCGCCGGTGGCCAACGACTATGTCGAGCCGGCAAACTACATGAAGGCGGAGCCTTTCTATCCGCTGGAGGCGTTCGTGTGCCGCGACTGCAGGCTGGTGCAGACCCGCGACCTGCTGGCGGCGTCGGACATTTTCCGCGCCGACTATGCCTATTTCTCGTCGCACTCGACGTCGTGGCTCGACCACGCCAGCACTTATGTCGACTATATGGCCGAACGCTTCGGGCTTGGCGCGAACTCGCGGCATGTCGAGATTGCGTCCAATGACGGCTACCTGCTGCAATACTCGATGGCCAAGGGCATCAATTGCCTCGGGATCGAGCCTTGCGAGAGCGTGGCGCTGGCGGCCCGCAAGAAGAACATCGAGACCCGCGTCGAATTCTTCGGTTGCCAGTATGCCGACGTCCTGGCCGGCGAGGGCTGGACGGCCGATCTGATCACCGCCAACAACGTGTTGGCCCACGTGCCCGACATCAACGATTTCGTCGGTGGCGTCAAAATGCTGCTGGCGCCGAATGGCGTCGCGACATTCGAGGTGCAGCATCTGCTCACCCTGATGCAGCGGCACCAGTTCGATACGATCTATCACGAGCATTTTTCCTACCTGTCCTTGATCGCCGGGCAGCGGATCTTCGCCAAGGCTGGCTTGCGGGTGTTCGACGTCGAATTGCCCCCGACGCATGGCGGATCCATTCGGTTCTTCGTCTGCCACGCGCAATCCTCGCATGCCGAGAGTCCGCGGGTCGCGGAGGTTCTGGCCAAGGAACGAGCCTACGGTCTCGACAGCGACGCCACCTACATCGCCTGGAACGAGTCGGTGAAGGAAACCAAGCGTGATCTGCTCGAACTTCTGGTGTCGTTGAAGCGTCAGTCGAAGACTATCGTTGGTTACGGCGCGCCGGCGAAGGCGGTGACGCTGTTGAACTATTGCGGGGTCGGCGTCGACTTCCTCGACTTCACCGTCGATCGGGCCCCCTCCAAGCAGGGACGCTACCTTCCCGGCGTGCGGATTCCGATCCTGCCGCCGGAAGCCATCATCGAGGCCAAGCCGGACTACGTCCTGATCCTGCCGTGGAATATCAAGCAGGAGATCAAGGAGCAAATGGCGGAGATCCGGTCATGGGGCGGGCAGTTCATCGTGCCCGTTCCGAAGGCGACAATCGAGGAGTGACGGGCCGCCGCGGCCTTGCGATCGGCCGGGGTCAGAGTCGAAGTTTGTGACGGCGCCGCGCGAGCATCGTGGCAATGTCCGGTCGGGCGTTCGGTGCCGCGGCAAGTCGAGAAGGCATGTTGTGATGAAATTCATTCCGCTCGGGAAATCCGACGCGCGGTTGATCGAGCTGGTCGTTCGCGTTGACGACCGCGGCAGTTTTACGCGGACCTGGTGCGCCGACAGCTTCGCCGAGCATGGCATCGACTTCCGCCCAGTCCAGGGCAACAATTCGGTCACCCGTGTTCGCGGCAGCGTGCGCGGAATGCATTTTCAGGCAGCGCCGAAAGCCGATGCCAAGATCGTTCGGTGCACGGCGGGGCGGATCCACGACGTGATCGTCGACATGCGTCCGACGTCGCCGACGCGGGGGCAGGTCTTCGCCAACGAGTTGGCGCCGTCGCTTGCGACGATGGTCTACATTCCCGCCGGCTTCGCGCACGGGTTCCAGACCCTGGCGGATGACTCGGTGGTGGAATATCTCATGGGTATCGAGTATGTCGCGGAGCTGTCGGACGGATTTCGCCACGACGATCCCATGATCGGGATCGCGTGGCCGGAGCCGGTGACGGTGCTGTCGGAGAAGGATGCCGCCTGGCCGTCGCTCGCCGACCGCAAGCTGTGGTGAGACCGTCGAAATATCAGATGCAGGATCAACTGACACCATCGGATGGGCGGCCCGCCATCGAGCTTCATGGCCTGGTCAGGAAGCTGTTCCCGATCAATCGCAGTCTGACCGGCGCGGGAGTTCGCGAGACCCTGAAGATCGTCTCGAAGCATATCGATCTCACCATCAACGAGGTCGCGACCGGCACCGCCGTGCTCGACTGGCATGTGCCGATGGAATGGAACATTCGCAGTGGCACGATCACGTCGCTGTCCGGGCACCGGCTGGTCGATTTCGCCGACAACAATCTTCATGTTCTGGGCTACAGCAAGCCGGTCAGCGCCGTCCTGAGCCGCGATGAACTCGCGCAGCACGTTCATACGCTGCCCGACCAGCCCGATCTGATCCCGTATCGGACCGGATATTTCGCCGACAATTGGGGCTTCTGCCTGCCGCACAATCTGTGGCAGGGCATGACGGACGACGCCTATCGCGTCGAGATCGACAGCGACATTGCGCCGGGGTCGCTGACCTATGGCGAGTTGTTCCTGCCCGGCGAAACGCCACACGAAGTGCTGGTGACCTGCCACATTTGCCATCCCAGTCTCGCCGATGATAATCTCTCGGGCATTGCAATCGCAACGGCGCTCGCGATGCGGCAGGCGCGCCGGCCGCGGCGGCTGGGATACCGCTTCCTCTTCCTTCCGGCGACGATCGGGGCCATCACATGGCTGGACCGCAACGAGTCGCGGCTCGACACCATCAAGCACGGCCTCGTTCTGACCTGCCTCGGCGATGCCAACGCCTTTCATTACAAGCAGAGCCGCAGCGGGGCGATCATCGATCGCGCCGTGGCCCATGTGCTGCGTCATTCCGGCCACCCGTATGAGGTGATGCCGTTCAATCCATATGGCTATGACGAGCGCCAGTTCTGCTCACCTGCTTTCGATCTGCCGGTAGGCTGCCTCATGCGTGGCGTGCACGGGACATTTCCCGAATACCACACCTCGGCCGACAATCTGGATTTCGTGACATCGGAATCGCTGGGTCAATCCTACGCCATGATCGAGACGCTGCTGGACCTGCTCGATGGCGACCGGACCTATCGGCGCGTCGATGGCCGCGGTGAGCCGCAGCTCGGCAGGCGCGGGCTTTACCGTGCGATCGCGGGGCAGCGCGAGGCCGGCGGCGCAACCCAGATGGACTTGCTCTGGTTTCTGAATCTCGCCGATGGCCGCCACAGCCTGTTGGACATGGCCATTCGCGCGGACGTTCCGTTTGCGCGGCTCGAGGCTGCCGCTCGGCTGGCCCTCGATGCCTCGCTCGTCGTGGAATGCGACTAGTGCAACGCTGGGCCATCAATGGCCGTTTCCTGACCCAGCGCATGACCGGCGTCCAACGCTACGCCCACGAGATCGTTGCCGCGCTCGATGAGATCCTTGCGCAGGACCGCGATCGCGCGAGCCCGGCGGCCATGCGCTTGATCGTTCCGCCCGCTGTCCGGAAGCCACCTGATCTGTCGACTATCGCGATCTGCCGGACCGGTTTCGGATCGGGTCACGCGTGGGATCAGTTCGTGCTGCCGTTGCACGCGGGCGCCGGGATTCTGAGCCTTGGAAATTTCGGCCCCGTCGTCGGGCGCAATCACATCGTCTGCATCCACGATGCGAATACGTTCATCGAGCCGAAGAGCTATTCGCGTGGCTTCGGCCTGGCCTATCGCACCTTGCTGCCGCTGGTCGGCGCGCGCGCCCGAAAGGTCGCCACCGTCTCGCAGTTCTCGGCCGACGCGCTGGTTCGCTACGGCGTGTGCCGGGCCGAGAAGATCTTCATCGCGCCGAACGGCCATGAACATGCTCTGCGGTGGGACGCGACACGGGCGAAGAGCCCATTACTCGGCAAACTGATCCGTCCGTATGTCATGGTGCTGGGCAGCCGGGCAAGGCACAAGAACGTCGATGTCATCCTGAAGCAGGCGCGCGGCCTCGACGCCGCCGGCATCGACATCGTCGTTGTTGGCGCGGCCTCGACCATCTTTGCTGCGGATACCGAAGCCACTCGTCAATCCAACATCCATGATGCCGGCTATGTCGACGACGACGATTTGGCCGCACTCTATGATGGCGCGCTATGCCTGGTGTTTCCCTCCAGGACCGAGGGCTTCGGAATCCCGCCGCTGGAGGCGATGGCCAGGGGATGCCCGGTGATTTCGTCCGACGCAGCAAGCCTGGTCGAGGTCGGTGGTGACGCGGTGATCTACGTCGCCCCCGACGACGGCGCCCGCTGGCGGGAAGCAATCATCGGCTTGTCGGCCAATGCAGATCTGCGTGCGGCAATGGCTGCAAAGGGCCGCAGGCGGGCCGAGCTGTTTTCGTGGAAGCGGAGTGCCAGGCTCTATCTCGATGAGATGATGCGTCTGAGCGCGACTGAACGGACGGTTTCGGCTGCTGAGGGCTAGAACAATTTCCAGATCAGCGCACCGATGCCCGCCCACAGCAGCAGGCTGATCATGATGGCGCGCACCCACGGCCAAGGCGAGGAGAACCTCAGACCTGGAGCCATCCGGACGCCAAAGTCCGAGGATCGGTAGGCGCTATCGGCGAGGCTTCGCGATAGCTCCGGATCAGAAAAACCGTACTTGTCATCTGACATCGCTGTCCACCTCACCCCCAGGAAGCACGCGTGCAGTGCGCTTGCGTATGTGTATCAAGAATTGAATGACTAGACAAATTTCAACTTCGGATATGCGTAGAGCACGGCCCAAGCCACAACGAATAAACGCGCAGCCTTGGAGCAAGTTCCCGAAATTATCTATCGTTATCGGGCACATGTCCCCGGGAAGGCGGATTAATCAAGCTGTGGGTTGAGGCTTGGCGCGACGAAAAATAGGCTTGACGGTCGGGATTGGTGATGCTGCAGTGCACCACTTTTATCGAGCGCAAAGAGGTCCCGTGAAGGACATCATTGATCAGGCCCTGGGCACGTATGTATTGGCCGGCAAGATCGACGCCGCGCAGGTCGCGCAGTCGCGCGAGAGAATGACCCAATACATCGACACGCTGATCTCGGCGGGACAGAACGACCCGCTTCAGCTGACGGAATATGCCCGCGCCTATCTGCAGGAAATGCACGAAGGACGTGACCCGCGCTTTACCGGCTGCTGATCGCGGCAGCCGCTCGGCCTCAACGATCGTCGCGCACCAACCGCACTCCATAGTGCCAGTCGGAAATTCCCATCGGAAGTTGATGTGCCAAACGACTTGATTCTTGCGCAGCACTCGAGTGAATTGATCTACAGCGGTGTCACGGACCGTTGATCGACGATGATGATCGAAGGCTGCCCGCGCAGCCAGCGATAGACAGGCCTCAAATGACCGATGTGCCAGACAGTCCGCGGTCGATCAGCGAGATCGCGAGTTTCCACGCTCACGTCTATTATGACCCGGCTTCGACGCGGGCCGAGGCGGAACGGCTGCGCGCACACATCGGCGAGCGCTTTCTGGTGACGCTGGGGCGCTGGCACGACGTCAAGGTCGGCCCGCATGACCAGGCCATGTATCAGGTGGCCTTTGCCAACGACGTCTTTGCCGAATTGGTGCCCTGGCTGATGCTCAACCATGGACGCCTGAGCGTTCTGGTCCACCCCAACACCACCAACCCGCGCCGGGACCACCTCATCGATCCCTTCTGGATCGGAACGCCTCTTCCCGTTCACGGCGAGAAGCTGCCGGAAGAAGCAGAGCGCGAACTGGCGCTGCCGCCGAACACGCAGCCGACGCGGCGGCCGTAACCGGCCGCTCACAGCACAAGGCGCGTGCCGCGACGACATCTGCATGAGCGATGCTGCTTTCAGAACGGCTTGGTGACGACGAGTATCGCGATCATCACGACACCAAGGATGGCCGCTGGCGCCGCATAGAGCAGGATTGCTGACGGTTGGTCGGCGCTGCCGTTCAGGCGGAGCAGGGTACCGGATAACACGCCATGCAGCGCCGCGAGGGCGCCGACGATGGCGAGCTTGATCATCAGCCAGGGGGAGGAGAACCAGCCTGCCTGCATGGCCATCACTATTCCGAGTGCCCAGGCCAGGAGCATCGCCGGGAGCGAGACAGATCGATCCCAGCGACGAACCACTGCAAGGAAGGACCGATCTTGCTCGGCCTGAATTCCTGCGCATGCCATGCGGCTGGCGACCGCGAGACCGGCAACCACCGTGCCGCTGATCCAGGTCATAGTGGCGGCAACGTGGAGGGCCTTGAGCCAGAGATAAACCTGCATGCGTGTTTCATCCACTCAGGCCGAGGCGAGCAGGGCCAGCCGCGTGCGCAAGGTGTGCGCGTTGAGGAACGCGCCGAAGGGAATGAAGGCGGCCACGATCATGCGAACGACGTCCCGCGTTGGGAGGTCCACGGCGGACACGGTTTGTATCAAGGTCCAGACATAAAGCAGGAAGGCCATGCCGTGGACCGGTCCCATGATCGTCGTGGCGATCGCATGGCCGCCGAGATGCTTGATGGGTACGGCGACGAAGACGAGGATAAGCAACGTGACGCCCTCGACGACCGAGACAAGGCGCATGCGGCGCAATTGGCCCAGTTGCTCCGCCGGATCTGAAGGCATGATCATTCGACCTCCTTCAAGATCTTTTCGACGGAGGCAAGGCGCAACTTGATGTCGGCGAGCTCGGCCCGCACGGAGGCGAGCGCCGCGACCGCTTCGGATTGAAGCGCGGTGGCTTTTTCCGCCAAGTCGCGAAACGCCGTGTCCGTAGACACCCGCGCGCGCACCTGTCGCGCGGCGGAGAAATACTTCATGCCGAAGATCAAGAGGATGGTCACGAACAGCAGGATCGTGACCAGCAGGAAAGTATTTGCGTGTTCGGTCATGCCGATCTCCTTGTCTTTCGCGAGGGTCTAGTCGGATTTGGTCGGGGTGACCGCGAGCGATCTGACCGCCTTGACGATGGTGGAAGGGGTGAGCGGGACGTTGAAATCCACCACTTCGAAGTAGTTGAGCGCCTTGCCGTCGCTCGACAGTTCGAGCTTTGAGGCGACGAGGCCAGCCTCTTGCAGTTTCTGCAGATGGAGATGCAGCAACGGCCGGCTGATGCCGACGTCGCGCGCGAGCTGGCTGACATAGTTGCGCCCGTTCGCGGTGAGCGCCGCCATGATCCGCAATCGCTGCGGATTGGCGAGCGCCGCCAGCATCGCCAGCAACTGATCGCCGCCGATCGCCAAGTGCAGCTCCATCTTTCATATGTAATAAATTTATTACATGTGAAAGTACGAAGTGTCAATTGGCGTTTCGTTCAACAGATCGGCGCCCAATCCGCCGAAACCATCTCGTGCGATGCGATGAAGACGATGCGGTCGCGCTTTCCGGCCGGCCGCGGCTGCCGAGCACGCAAGCCGTCGCTGCTGCGGCCGTGGTGGATGGTCACACGCTGGCGTCGACCTCGGCGGCTGTCGGCAGGTCGGCGCCGCTACGCGAGACCGTGATTGCGGCGGCGGCCGTCGCATAGGCGAGCAGGTCGCCGATCGCAGACAACTCGAGTGCGGCGATCGTCTGCGGGTCGAGGCGACCGGTTCGCGCCAGCTGCGCGAGCAGGGCCGCGTGGAACGTATCGCCGGCGCCGACGGTGTCGCGCACCACGACGGCACGACCGGGCACCGACACCTGGCCGGCCGCGGAAAACGCCGTGGCACCTTGCATTCCCTCGGTCACCACCACGAGACCGGCGCCGCAGTCCAGCCAGTAGGCGGCAGCATCCGATATCGACAGGCGTCCGCCCCACGCCACGCGGATATCCTCGTCACTGGCCTTGATGATGGTCGCCGTGCGGTAAAACCGTTCGGCCGCGCTGGCCCAGACCTGCATGTCGCCGACCACGGTCGGACGCAGATTGGGGTCGACGCTGATGACGCGACGCCCGTGCTCGCGTTGCGCGAGCGCGGCCAATGTGCTGCCGACCGGCTCCACCACCATCGTATAGGAGCCGAAGGTCAGGGCCTTGATCTCGTCGGGCAGCGCGCTGGGCAGGTCGCCAGGATGAAGCGAGCGATCCGCGGCACCCTCACCGTGGAACGCGTAGCTCGGTTGGCCGTCCTGCGCCGTGGCCACCACCGAAATCGTCGACAGCCGATCGGTGCGCAGCAGATAGCGATCATCCACGCCTTCTGCCGCGAGCGCATCGGCGAGGAACGCGCCGAAACGGTCGCGCGAGATGCCGCCCAGGAACGCGCTGCGAACGCCGAGCCGGGCGAGGCCGATGGCGACGTTGAACGGAGAACCTCCGGCCACCGCACGGGCCGGCATGGTCCTGTTCGCGGGCGTATCGACAAAGAGATCGATCAGGGCTTCACCGCAGACGAGAATCATGACGCGATATCCTCCTTCGCCGCAGGGGGGATGGACAGCACAGGGGCGACGGCCGTTCGCCCGTCGCATCGCGCAGGTGCGTTCGTGCCCATGCTTACTCCTTGAACAGCACGTCGTGATCGCGCGCGAAGGCGGCGAGCAACGGCAGCGCCGCGCCGCCGATCGCCCGGGCATCGCGTCCGATCGAGCCTTCCACCACGACGGCATCGGTGAGGCCCTGTCGATCCATGCCTGACCATTGCGCGTTGGTGCGCGCGACAAGGCGCCGGCGCACCTCGGCCGGAAAGGCGCCATCGATGATGATGGCCTCGAAGTCGATCACGGCCAGCAGGGTGACGATGGCCTGGGCAAGGGCTTCGGCGGCTTCCGCAATCCAGGCCTCGAGCGGGCCCTCGAAGGAGGACCAGTCGTCCGGCGAGAGCCAGATGTCGGCGCCGCGTCGGCCGGCGGCGATCAGTCGGCGTTCGAGACGGTAGATCGAGGCGGTCCGGATCAACTGCTGCAGGCTTGTCTCGCCATTGTCCTCGCGTCGCATGATCGGCATCGAGCCGAGCGCGCCGGCATTGCCGCTGCGGCCGGGAAACAGGCTGCCGTTGAGAACGATGCCGCCGCCGATGAAGGTGCCGACGTAGAAATAGGCGAAATCGCGATAGGCCGCGCCGGCGCCGAAGGTGAGTTCGGCGGCGCAGGCCGAAGTGGCATCGTTGCAGACACGGACCGGCCAGGCCGGGAAGCGGCGTGCCAGTTCGGCGGCGACGTCGAACTCGCGCCAGGGACCGAGCGCCCCCGGCGGCGTCTTGAGATCGGCTTCCCAATTCCACAGGTCGAACGGCATCGCCACGCCAAGGCCGCTGATCCGGGCGTGCTGAGCTTCGGGCAATTCGGCAAGCAGGTTGGGCATCTCGCGTTCCGCAAAGGCAAGAATGTCTTGTGGAAGCGGAAAAGCATAGATCATTCGGCGTCGCGTCCGGATGCCGGCGGTGAAATCCATCAGCACCAGATCCGAGCTGCGCCGGCCGATCATCAGGCCAAGCCCGAAGGCGCCGTCGGGATTGAGTGTGTAGGGCACCGAGGGCTGACCGATGCGGCCGCGTTGCGGTTCGCCGGCCACGAGCAGCCCGTCCGCTTCGAGCCTGTTGATGATGACCGTCGTGGTCTGGGCCGAGAGGCCGGTGAGGCGTGCGATCTCCACTTTGGCGAGGCCGGGATGGCGTCGGATCAGGGAGAGGATGAGGCGCTCATTGTAGAGCCGCACGCCGGTCTGCGAGGTGCCGCGGCTTCCCCCCGACACCGCCGTCGTGCTGCCTCCGGCCCCTGGCGACTTGTCTTCCATCCCTGATTCCAAAGCTGGACGCTTCCTTGCGGGCAGGTTCCAGGAGCAATGCGCCGATCGGACGGCAGTCGTCAATAAATAAATCGGAATGATTTATTTATTGACGACTGATCGCGGTTCTCGTAGGATTATTCAACATGCGGTCGAAGCCGCAGACATCAACAACTCGTCCCACGGGAGGGAAACCAATGCGTCAGTCACTCGGACTTTCCGCCGCGCTCATGCTTGCTCTGGGGGCCAGCGGCGCCTTCGCCGCCGACAAGCCGATCGTCGGGCTGATCACCAAGACCAACACCAACCCGTTCTTTGTGAAAATGAAAGCCGGCGCCGAGGAAGCGGCGAAAGCAGCCGATGTGGAACTGCGATCCTTCGCGGGCAAGGTCGATGGCGACAATGATGGCCAGGTCGCGGCCATCGAGAATCTGATCGTCGCCGGGGCCAAGGGCATTCTGATCACGCCCAACGATTCCCGCGCCATCGTCCCGGCGATCGAGAAGGCCCGCAAGGCCGGCATCCTGGTGATCGCGCTCGATACCCCGCTCGATCCGCCAAATGCGGCCGATGCCACCTTTGCCACCGACAATTTCGCCGCCGGCGAACTGATTGGCCAATGGGCCGCCAAGACGCTGGGGCCGAAGGCCGCATCCGCCAAGATCGCGCTGCTCGACCTCAGCGTGAATCAGGTCTCGGTCGATGTCGGCCGCGACCAGGGCTTCCTGAAGGGTTTTGGCATCGATCTCGGCGATCCCAAGAAGATCGGCGACGAGAAGGATCCCAGGATCGTCGGGCATGACGTGACCGCGGGCAGCGAGGAGGGCGGCCGCAAGGCGATGGAGAACCTGCTGCAGAAGGACCCCGGCATCTCGGTGGTCTACACCATCAACGAGCCGGCGGCGGCGGGCGCCTATGAGGCCCTGAAATCAGTCGGCCGCGACAAGGACGTGATGATCGTGTCCGTCGACGGCGGCTGCCCCGGCGTGCGCAATGTGAAGGACGGCGTGATCGGTGCGACCTCGATGCAGTTTCCGTTGCTGATGGCGGCCAAGGGTGTCGAAGCGGTGAAGACCTTCGCGGCGGGTGGCGGCAAGCCCCAGCCGTCTCCGGGCCTCGACTTCTTCAACACCGGCGTGGAACTCATCACCGACAAGCCGGTCGCCGGTCTGACCTCGACCGACAGCGCGGCGGCCCTGAAGAAATGTTGGGGCTGACGGCTCGACAACGGGTATTACTTCCGTATCCTGCAAAGACCGGCGCCCGGGGACCGGGCGCCCAATAAAAGCAAGATGGCCTCGCCGCCAACAGGGTCGGCACGCTCCGCGCGTGCAACGAGGAGACGTCATGACCGATATCGGCAACGCCCCCGGTGTTCAGGCCTTCGAAGCTCCGCTGCAGAAGAGCGACAGCCGCGTCGCTGAATTCGATGTGCGGGCGAAATCGCCCGTCCAGAAGCTGCAGCATTTTCTGCATGCCAATCCCACCGCCGTTCCGGCCATCGTGCTGCTGCTCGGCGTGGTGGTTTTCGGTGTGATCGTCGGCTCCCGCTTCATGTCGATGTTCAACCTGTCGCTGATCATCCAGCAGGTCACCATCATCGGCATCGTCGGTATCGCGCAGACGCTGATCGTGATCACCGCGGGCATCGATCTGTCGGTCGGCGCCATCATGGTGCTGTGCTCGGTGATCATGGGCAAGCTCGCGATCATGGCGGGACTTCCGGCGCCCCTCGCGCTTGTCATCGGCGTCGCCGCGGGCGCAGGCTGCGGCGCGGTGAACGGCGTGCTGGTGACGCGGCTCAAGCTGCCTCCGTTCATCGTCACGCTCGGCACCTGGTCGATCTTTTTCGCGCTGAATCTCTGGTACTCGGCCTCCGAGACCATCCGTTCGCAGGACGTGGCCAAGGCCGCGCCGTTGCTGCAGGCGCTGGGAACGCCGGTCGACGTGCTCGGAGCCCGCTTCACCTATGGCTCCTTCTTCCTGCTCGGGCTGGTGGCGCTGACCTGGTACATCCTCAACCGCACCGCCTACGGGCGTCACCTCTACGCTGTCGGCGACGATCCCGACGCGGCGCGCCTCACCGGCATCCGCACCGATCGTGTGCTGTTCTCGGTCTATATCGGCGCCGGCGTGATCTGCGCGCTCGGCGCCTGGGCCCTGATCGGGCGGATCGGCTCGGTCAGCCCGCAGGCCGGCCAGACCGCCAATCTCGACAGCATCACGGCGGTGGTGGTCGGCGGCGCCAGCCTGTTCGGCGGCCGCGGCTCGATCATCGGAACCTTGATCGGCGCGCTGATCGTCGGCGTCTTCCGCAACGGCCTCGCATTGTCCGGCGTCGACGTGCTCTGGCAGGAGTTCACGGTCGGTTGGCTGATCATCATTGCGGTCGCGCTCGACCAATGGATTCGAAAGGTCTCGGCATGAGCACCGACAACACCATGTCCCAGGCGGCCCCGCTGCTGCAGGCGCGCGATCTCGTCAAGCGCTACGGCCGGGTGACCGCGCTCGATCATGCCGATTTCGACCTCTATCCAGGCGAGATCCTGGCGGTGATCGGCGACAATGGCGCCGGCAAGTCGTCGCTCATCAAGGCATTGTGCGGCGCGGTCATTCCGGACGCGGGCGAGATCCGCCTCGGCGGCCAGGTCGTGCGTTTCAACTCGCCGATCGAGGCGCGCGAGGCGGGCATCGAGACGGTCTACCAGACGCTTGCGTTGTCGCCGGCGCTGTCGATCGCCGACAATATGTTTCTCGGTCGCGAGCCGCGGGCGCCAGGCGTCATCGGGCAATGGTTTCGCGCGATGGATCGCGCGGCCATGGCGAAATTCGCCCGCGAGAAGCTCAACGAACTTGGCCTTGTCGCCGGCGCTGTCGATCGCCGACAATATGTTCCTCGGCCGCGAGCTGCGCAAACCGGGTTTTGCCGGGCAATGGCTGCGCCGGCTCGACCGCTCGGCCATGGCGCGCACAGCCCGCGAGAAACTGTCTGAGCTCGGGCTGATGACGATCCAGCACATCAACCAGTCGGTCGAGACGCTGTCGGGCGGTCAGCGCCAG
>Ga0105237_10003530_pt1 | contig 18533 bp, 15 predicted proteins | sample KBSC24metaG_FD_81520 | JGI IMG/M metagenome (GOLD analysis project Ga0105237, IMG submission 81520) | Corn rhizosphere microbial communities from Kellogg Biological Station, Michigan, USA - KBS C2-4 metaG | ecosystem: Host-associated > Plants > Roots > Rhizosphere > Soil | place: Michigan, USA... | reverse complement strand
GAAGCCGGAATCAGTCGGCGGGGTGCGGCACGTGGAGCAGCAGGGCGTCGCCTTGCCCGCCGCCCCCGCAGAGCGCGGCGGCGCCGGTGCCCCCGCCGCGTCGCTGAAGTTCCAACGCCAGGGTCAGGACCAGCCGTGCACCCGACATGCCCAGGGGGTGCCCGAGTGCGAGGGCGCCGCCGTTGACGTTGACGATGTCTTCGCTGACGCCGAGTTCATCGATGGAGTGCAAAGCGACGGCGGCGAAGGCTTCGTTGATCTCGATGAGGTCCAGATCGGCGATGCCGAGATCGGCTTTGCGGAGGGCGTCGATGATCGCATCGGCGGGTTGGTGCAGCAGTGAGTTGTCGGGGCCGGCGACGTTGCCGTGCGCCCCGATCTCGGCGATCCAGGGCAGGCCGAGGGTGACGGCGGTGGATTTGCGCATGACGACGACGGCTGCGGCTCCGTCGGAGATCTGCGAGGAGGTTCCTGCCGTGATGGTTCCGTTGGGGGTGAACGTGGCAGGCAGTGTGGCTAGTGTCGCTGCGGTCGTCTCGGATCGAATCCCTTGGTCGGCGTTGACGGTTGGCCCTCGATGGTGTGTGAGGGTCGGGCCGATGGGCACGATTTCCGCGGCGAACAGTCCAGCGCTTTCGGCGTGTGCGGCACGTGCGTGTGATTGGGCGGCGAAACGTTCCTGATCCTCGCGTGCGATCTCTGCCCGGTGTGCGTAGTGGTCGGTGCTGGCTCCCATGGAGACGTGGTCGAACGGGTCGGTGAGCCCGTCGTGAGCCAGTGCGTCGACCACTGCGAGGTCGCCGTACTTGACCCCGGCACGAACGCGCGGGAGAAGGTGTGGCGCGTTGGTCATCGATTCCATGCCGCCTGCGACGACGACGTCGAACTCGCCGGCGCGAATGAGTTGGTCGGCCAACGCGATTGCGCTGAGCCCGGACAAGCAGACCTTGTTGATCGTGACGGCGGGAACGGTCAAGGGAATTCCGGCGCCGTAGGCGGCTTGGCGCGCGGTGATCTGCCCTCCGCCGGCCTGGATTGCCTGGCCCATGATGACGTGCTGCACCTGCTCACCGCGCAGGCCGGCGTTGTTCAGTGCTGCCGAGATGGCGATGCCTCCGAGTTCTGTTGCCGAGTAACCCTTCAACGCGCCCAGGAATCGCCCCATCGGAGTGCGGGCGCCGGCCACGATCACCGATTCAGCCACGACGTGTCCTCGGGTTCTTGGCATGCGATGCAGACCGTCGGCTACCCAGGAACAATGAACTCACCACAGTCGTCTCGTTTCTCGTGCGTCGTGGTGCTGGCCGGCGGTGGGGTGCGCGATGCGCGCGCCGAGCGTGGCGACGCCATCGCCGTCGAGGAAGGCCAGTGCGTGGGGACGGCCGGCCAGCGCCGAAGCCAGATGGGCGGCGTGGCCCTCGACGACTCCGCGCGTTCCGCGGCCGGCGGAGAACGTCCAGCCGGTGTCGGTCGCGCGCAGGGTCAAATCTCTGGCGTTGCGCTTGGCGGGCACGAACGGATTTGGAATCTTGACCTCGGTGTCGAGGACGGCGTTGAGGACGTCGTCGGGGATTCCGGCTGGCTTGGCCAGCGCCAATGCGATGTCGAGGTGGTGCAGGACATGGTCGCCCACCAGCAGGCGTGGTGGGAACAGCTTGCCGATGCCGCGTTTGTGATCGATGAGCAGTTCGAAGGAGTCGACCAGTGCCTGAGGGCTGTGTTGAGCCGACAAGCGTTGCGCCAGCGCGGTGTTGGTGTCATCGAAATTCAGGTGGTGTGTCGCCATCCCCCAGCACAGAGCGGGCACGGACAGGCTATACCCGATCATGAGGTGGGCGAGTACCTCCTGGTTCGTCCATTGGGTGCACAGACTCGGCTGGGCCCAGTCCGCAGGCGCGAGTGAACGGGCGAAGTCGACGAAATGGTGGCCTTGGCGTTGGAGGAGATCACGGCTGGACATGCAGTTCCTTGCGTAGGAACGCCGTTTGGTCGGCCACCAGGGTGGACACCAACGGAGGGTGGTAGATCTGGAAGTGATCGCCGTCGTAGGAGTGGACGGTGGCTCTGGGGGCGGCGCCGGCGACGTCGTAGACGTGCCGGACGTCCATCAGATTTTCGTTGGCGGATACGCAGATCAGCACTGGCGCAACGATCTTCGACGCCTTGCGCTTGGCGCTGATCACTGCCAGACCCAACGCGTTGGCCGCGGCGATCCGGTTGTCGAACGGGGAGTCCGGCGGCGCGGTGGAGTTCCACCCCTGCAGCGCGCCCGGTGCGGTGACCACTGCCCGGCTACCCGGCGCACCGACAATGGGAAGGTATTTGCGCGGTGATCCGATCGCCGCACGGACCATGTCCTGCACGATCGGCGGCGTCATCCGCAGCACCGGTGCGATCCCGGAGTGCAGGGCAGCGCCGGGACCGTAGACGATCGGACACTGAACCACGACCGCAGCAACATCGGAGCGTTCCCCGGCCACGCGCAGCGCGTGCATCGCACCCAAGCTGGTACCCCACAAGCCCACCCGCTGAGGGTCGATGCGTGCGTCGGATTGGAGGAAGTCCAACGCAGCGATGACGTCGGCGTGCTGGCGACGCATTGCCAGTCGCTGGCGGGGTGAGCCGTCGGAGGCTCCGGTGGTGCGGTAGTCGAATGCCAGCGTGGCAATTCCCGCTGCGGCGAAGGCCTGCTCGTATTGGGCAAGCATCATCTCGTGAGTCGCGCCCAGACCGTGGACGAGCACGACCGCCGGATGCGGTCCGGGGCCCTCGGGGTAGGTCACCCACGCCGCGCATCGCGTGCCGTGGGAATCGAAGCTTGCGTCGATCGTTGGCGTCATTGTGGTCTTTCCGTCTCAACGGGCATCACTATCAAGTACGTCGTACCTATGTGATGAGTACAGTGTACGTTTGTCTCGTTGTCAAGCCCTCCAACGTCGTCCGTGCCCTGTGCGCGTGGGATCGCTGCACCCGGAGCACGGGGTCGGTGTTGCACCGCAGGTGACGGGCCGACATCTCCACGGGGCGCGCCTGTTTGAGGGCGTCACCGGGTGCATGCCCGGTTGGCGTAGCGCCGTTCCCGAGGTGGCGGTCGCACGTCAGCGAGTTGCCGTGGACTCGGATCTATGACAGCTCGTTGGGGTTCGAACCAAATTCCCCACGTACCGCACCTGTTAGTGCTAGGCGACTCGACGGCCCCGCGAGCGACGAAATGGGCTGTCCCGCAGCGTGTTCAGTTACCGTGACCCCAGTCCGGCCCGTGACTGAGTTGCCATCCACGCCACCGAGCCAGCAGGCAGAAAGCGGAGCCGACGATCGCGCCGGTGATCGCACCTGCGGACGCGAACCCACAGTCGGTGAAGATCACGACCAGGGCGCTCGCTGCGGCTGCGCATGTGGCGTAGAGCGTGTTGCCGCCAAAGACTTGAGGGATGCGATTGACTGCGACGTCGCGTAGCGCGCCACCGCCCACGGCGCTGACTGTGCCTAGCAATATCGCGGGAAGCCAGCCCAATCCGATCTCCAAGGTCTTCTGAGACCCCGCCGCCGCCCAGGTGCCGAGCGCCAGCGCGTCGACGACGGGATACGCCGAGCGCCACACTCGATGACCCACGGGGACTGCGAATGCGGCCGCAGCGCCCGCGACCGCGGCGACTACATAGAGTGAGTTTGTTAGCGCAACGGGCGGTCCGTGCTGCAGGAGCGTGTCTCGAATGACTCCGCCACCGAGTCCCGACACCATCGCGAGCGCCACGAAGCCGACCGGGTCCATGTCGTACTCGCGGGCCACCACGCCCCCCAGGACAGCGTTGGCGATGACGCCGGTGAGGTCGATCACGCGGGACAGGTCGGCCAGGGCGGCGTTCACGGGCACTCCGGTGGACACGGCTCTCGTACGGCAGTGCGCCGTACTCCGTCATGTCCCATGGTGTCCGACCAAAGAGGATCGACTACGCATGCGGAGATGGGCTTGCGACGGCGCTCGGCAGGCTGTTCTTCACGACCACGCCGTCTTTGATGAGGACCGCGATGTTCCGGGACGGATCGCCCAGCAGAGCAAGGTCGGTGGTCGGATCGCCGTCGATGAGCAGCAGGTCTGCCCACGCACCCTTGCGGATTTCCCCAAGTCGGGCCGCCCGATATGGGTCTCGATCACCGGCAAGGCGCAGAAGTTCGGCGTTACCGGAGGTCACCATCTTGAGCGCCTCGATGGTGGTGAAATGCTCGCCAAGGCGCACCATCATCTCGCTTTGCCGAGCGGCGTTCTGGGGCTCGAACAACAGATCGGTGCCCCAAGCTACCTTCACGCCGTGTCGTTTGGCCCATTCGTAAACCTGGCCCGTTCCGGCGCAGATTTCCCTGTTCTTCTCGACGCTGTCGGGACTCGCGAACGTGTGGTCGTGTTCGACGAACGGCTGCATCGAGAGCCACACCTCGCGTTCGGCGAGCAACGCGATGGTCGCCTCATCTGCCAAATGACCATGCTCGATTGACTTCACCCCGGCCGCAACGGCCCTACGTATGCCCGCGACGTTGTACACGTGCGTCGCTACGTACGTGCCGTAGTCGCTCGCGGCAGCGACCGCCGCCTGCAGCTCGGGCGTGGTGAATTGCAACGTGTAGAGCGGATCGTAGAGGGATGCCGCTCCGCCGCCCACCATGAGCTTGATTTGGGACGCCCCGAGCTTCAATTGTTCGCGCACGGCCGCCAAGGTTCTGTCAGCCCCGTCGGCCACGCGCATGAACCCAATCTGTTCGGCGCGGGACTCGTTGCCGCCCAACGCCGTCGGGCGTTCATAGACGAACCCGAAGTCGCCATGACCGCCGGTCTGCGAGATCGCCGCCTGGCTTGGATAGATACGCGGACCGAGAACGGTCTCGCCGTCGATGACTTTCTTGATTCCGGCCGTGTCGCCTCCCATGTCGCGCACGCTCGTGAACCCCCGTAGGAGGGTGTCCTTCGCGCGTGCGAGAGTCGCAGCGGCAAGCTGTGTTTGGGATCCCAGCGCCAGATCGACCAGTGTGTTCGCCATGCCAACGAGGTGCACGTGCGCGTCGATCATGCCAGGCATCAACACGCGACCCTGACCGTCGATGACGGTCGTGTGAGCGTCCTCGGCCAAAGGTGACGTTTCGACGGCAGCGACGGTCGCGCCGTCGATGAGGACGTGCCCATTGACCAGCCTGTCCGAGAGACCGTCGAAAATCCGTACGTTCTTTAGCAGCAGCCGCTGCCCAGGCCCTACCGCCTCCACCGGCGAAAGGCTCTGCGACGCCATCATCAAGGTCCTCCTTATGTGGACGGGAATTTCAGAGCGAACATGGGGACCGTTGTGCGGCACAGCAGGACGTCTGCGACGCGCACCGCGAGCAGTTCGACTTCAAGCTGGAACCGATCGTCGCCGTCATTCCCGTAAAACCGCCTTCACACAAGATCGACCGTCGGGACGTGTACTTGTAGTCATGAGTACACCGTACGTATTTTCATGTCAACCCAGAACGACGACGAAGTGTGCCGCCGCGGCAACCTGACCGGCGAAATCGCGGACTTGACTCGACCCGGTACCATCAAAACTAGAACACGTTCCAATTCGTCAGGGGGATCCGTGGCCGCGACCGATATCGAACCGTCGGAAGTCACCAAGTGGGATCCCGGCCTCACCGAACGGGTGATGGGCTGGATCCGTCCGCTCATCAAGGGCTACCACCGCGCCGAGGTGCGCGGGCTCGACGACTTCCCCCAGGGCGGCGCGCTGGTGGTGGCCAATCACTCCGGCGGCCTGTTCGCCATGGACGTCCCCGTGTTCGCGACGGGCTTCTACGAGAAGTATGGCTACGACAGGCCGGTCTTCACGCTGAGCCACGACATCATCTTCACCGGGCCGACCGCCGACTTCTTCAGGAAGACCGGCTTCATCCCCGCCAACCACGAGAACGCCGACGAGGCACTGCGCTCCGGCGGGGTGGTCGTCGTCTTCCCCGGCGGGGACTACGACGTCTACCGGCCCACGGTGGCGGAGGGCAAGATCGACTTCGACGGTCGCACCGGTTACGTGCGGGCGGCGCTGAACGCGGGCGTGCCCATCGTGCCGTCCGTGTCGATCGGCGGGCAGGAGGCACAACTGTTCCTGTCGCGCGGCGAGTGGCTGGCCAAGGCGGCACGGCTGGACAAGCTGATGCGGGTCAAGATCCTGCCGATCTCGTTCGGCTTCCCGTTCGGCCTGTCGGCCGTGCTTCCGGTCAACGTGCCGCTGCCCACCAAGATCGTCACGCAGGTGCTGCCGCCCATCGACATCGTCGAGCTGTTCGGCGAGGACCCCGACATTGACGAGGTCGACGCCCACGTCCGGCACGTCATGCAGCGCGCACTCGACGAATTGGCAAGGGAACGCCGCCTTCCCGTGTTGGGCTGACCGGCCGTGGGGTTGACCGACACGGTGGGCCTGGTGTCCACCATGGTGCGAGCCGGTGTGATCGCACCGCTTCGGCCCGACAAGTACTTCCGGATCGTCGCCGCCATGGCGCGCGAGAACATGGGCATCACTTCGGGATTCGCGAGTGCGGCGCAACGCTGTCCCGACCGGCCAGGGCTGATCGACGAACTCGGCACGTTGACGTGGCGGGAGATCGACCAGCGCAGCGACGCATTGGCGGCCGGGTTGCAAGCGCTGTCCGGCGGGCCGCCCAAAGTGCTGGGGATCATGGCCCGCAACCACCGTGGGTTCATCGAGGCGCTGATCGCCGCCAACCGCATCGGCGCCGACGTGCTACTGCTGAATACCTCGTTCGCGGGCCCTGCCCTTGCGGAAGTGGTTGAGCGCGAGGACGTCTCGAACTCCCTCGCCGTGATCTACGACGAGGAGTTCACCCCCACCGTCGAGCGTGCGCTTGCCGACAAGCCGCGCGCATCGCGGATCGTGGCGTGGCACGACGGTGCGACCCCCGACCTCACCGTCGAGAAGTTGATCGACGCGTGGGCGGGAAGCCGACCCAAACGCACCAAGGCCAAGAGCCGGGTGATCCTGCTGACGTCGGGCACCACCGGATCGCCCAAGGGCGCCAGCCACTCCGGCGGTGGACCCGCGACGCTCAAGGCGATCCTGGACCGGACGCCGTGGCGGGCGGGTGAGACGACGGTGATCGTCGCGCCGATGTTCCACGCATGGGGCTTCTCGCAGCTGGCATTCGCCGCGTCGATGGCGTGCACCATCGTCACCAGGCGCAAGTTCGATCCAGAGGCCACGCTCGCCCTCGTCGACCGACATCAGGCCACCGGATTGTGCGTCGTCCCAGTGATGTTCGACCGGATCATGGATCTGTCCGACGACGTCCGCGCGCGCTACAGCGGCAGGTCACTGCGGTTCGCCGCCGCGTCGGGGTCCCGGATGCGGCCCGACGTCGTGATCAAGTTCATGGATCAGTTCGGCGACGTCGTCTACAACAACTACAACGCCACCGAGGCCGGCATGATCGCCACCGCGACCCCCGTCGACCTGCGTGCCGCCCCGGACACCGCGGGCATGCCCGCCGAGGGCACCGACATCCGCATCCTCGACGCCGACTTCCAGGAGCGGCCGACGGGTGGGGTGGGCACCATCTACGTCCGCAACTCGACGCAGTTCGATGGCTATACCTCGGGTGCTACCAAGGACTTTCACGAGGACTACATGTCGTCGGGCGACGTCGGTTACCTCGACGACGCGGGCCGGTTGTTCGTCGTGGGCCGCGACGACGAGATGATCGTGTCCGGCGGCGAGAACGTCTACCCCATCGAGGTGGAGAAGACGCTGGCCGCGCATCCCGAGGTGGCCGAGGCCGCGGTGCTCGGGGTGGACGACGAGCAGTACGGCCAACGGCTGGCGGCGTTCGTCGTGCTCGACGCCGGTGCGACCGCGACGCCGGAGACGCTCAAGGCACACGTCCGGGAGAACCTCGCGAACTACAAGGTGCCGCGCCAGATCGCCGTCCTCGACGAATTGCCCCGTGGCAGCACTGGCAAGATCCTTCGTCGTGAACTTCAGGCGCTCGTCCAGGCGGCCAGTGACGACGCGTAGGCGGTATCCGCTGCTGCGTGCGGTCGCCGAGCTGGTGAATGCCGGCAACGCGGTACGACCGTTGGGCCGCAAGGGCTACGTCACCATCCCGGTGTTCGCGTTCGGCTGGCCGACCCCTGGACAACGGAGTCGCTCATGAGCGAGAACGAACTACTCCTCGACATCGAGGTCTTCCCCGACTACGGACAAATCGAAGTGTCCGATGTCGTCGGACGCGACATGCCTGAAAGCTATGGCCAGACCGTCGGTGCGGACTTCACCGATCACACGGTGGATGTCTTCACGATGTCGGTGGATCAAGCCGTGAACAACGACCAGAACGTCCGAGTGCGGGTCTATCGCGGTGGCGACACCACCGAGATGGGCGCCCTGGTCTTCGGCCGACCCATCGAATTCACAAACCCACCACGACTCGGGGTGTACCAACCACTTACCGATGAACCCGAGGACGGCGGCGGCTCGGTCCCCATCGAACGCACCGGCCCCGTGCACATCCAAATCTTCGTCAACCCGCCCACAGAAGCCGAGGAAGTCAACGTCCTCATCCGCTACGACCTATAAAGCAGTTGGAAGCGACTGGCGCCCCCTAGTTCCCGTACGCCCCCAGGCGACCGATGTTGCGGGCGCGGACGTGCGGGGCTAACCGCCGTAAACGTTGCTGTGAGCGAGATCACCGTTCGGATTCCGGCTTCGCTCCCGACTACACCCATGCAGACGCTCGTCATAGCTGGCGAGTGGGGGATCTGACATAGGGGGAATGGATCGTGGGGGATTTTCTGCCGGGTGACCGGTCGTCATGGAGTGTCATTCGGTGGTGGCAGGTCAGCTTCGCCTTGATCGTCACGGTGGCACTGACGACGGGAGGGGTGCACTGGTTCTCTGACCGTGATCGCTTCACCGCCGGCAGTGAGGATGGGCCATCGGCGTCGGTGGCCCAAGGGTTCGCCGATGCGGCATTGGCCGCGTTCAGCACCTCCACCACGGTGCCCGCCGCGAATCAGCCTGCCTTGACGGCGGCGCAACGCTCGGCGGGCTTGCCGACCGACCCGGTGACCGGCCTGACCAGCCACACCCCAGCGGGCCCGGTGCAGGTGGTGCTTCCCGGCGGCCTGGGTGCCGCCCAGTCCGCCACGGGTGGGCAGGTGGTCTACCCCGATGCCGGTGCCGGGTTCGACATGCTCGCCGAGAACACTGGTTCGGGCACCCGCACGGTGGCCCGCATTGACGCACCCGACGGCGTGCGAATGGTCACCACCTTCGTCCGCACCCCCGCCGAGACGGTGATGCTGGCCCACACCAACGGCTACTTGACGATCAACCGGGCCACCCCGACCGCGGAGACGGTGGGGATGTTCTCCCCGTCTGAAACCCGGGACGCCACAGGTCGTTTGGTTCCGTCCTCGTATGTGGTCAAGCAACTGGCCCCGCAGCTGTATGTGTTGGCCGAGGTGTTGGACCCGCGTCCGGATACGGTGTGGCCGGTCTATGTCGACCCGCCCCTGCATGTCGGCGGGCCTGGTGGGACGCCACTACCGGCGGGATTGTTCGATTCGATCACCTCCACCATCAGCTCAGCCGCTGGCTCGGTGACGTCAGCGGCGTCTACGGCGATGTCGGCGACGATCTCCGGTGCCAAAGCTGTCGGGACGTTCGTCAAGGAGAATCCGCTGGAATCGGCGATGCTGGTTGGTGGGGTCGCCCTGGCCCTGACCGGTGTCGGAGGCCCGGCCGGGGCGGCGGCAATCGCCGGGGCCACGGTGAACCTGGCCTCGGCCGGAGTGGACATCGCCGCCGCGGCGATGCCCGACAACCAAACCCTCGGTACCGCATCCACCATCTTGGGGGTGGCCTCGATGGTCACCCCCCAAGGCGCGGTGAAGAAGGTCGCCGAAGAGGGCGCCGAACAGCTCCTCAAGCACACCGACGACATCGTCGATGGAGTCGAGGGCGTCGTCGACGTCGCCAAGGCCGCGCCCACCCCACCGACACAACTCGCAGACGAGGTGACCGCCGCCGGCGCGAAGGCACCCGCCGCGCCACTCGCCGAAACCCCGAAGGCACCTCAGGCACCGCCTCCGAGGGTGAAGCCACCTCCAGGTGAGGGCCCATTTGGGCCGCGGTCATTGCCCCAAGGCTGCACCCTTGACTGCGGACACGTGCTCGACCATCCGGCCGCGGTCTACGACCAACGCGAGGTGCCTGGTCACTACGACGCCAACCTCAACTCCATCACCAACAACGAACAACCCGCCATCGTCACCAGAACGACACCTGCACAACGGGATATGAATCGTCGGGCCGCGACTGGTCATCTCCCCTCAGCTGGGCAGGGGCGTGTCAACCACGAATATCCCTACGCCTCCACCGAAGAAGGCGGCCACGGAGCCGACGTCACCAAACAACCCCGCCGCGAATCCAACATCGAGGGTGACACGCTTCGTAGCCTCTATCAACGTCAGGGTGTAAAGCCTGGCGATCGATTTACCACCGCCTACCGAGGAGACGATGGTCAGTCCCGCTGCATCCAATGCGCGGCATCGCGTCAACAACAAAGGAACCAGCAACAGGGCGCCGCAAACATTCAGCGGAACAACGCGATCCGATCCGCCGCCAACTCCAACAACCCAGGCGGGCAACGCGGGGGTGGCCAGCAATCGGGACACCGAGATAGCGGCGACAAACCCCACCGGACACAATCAAAGAAGCCCAAGAAACAGAGCAACAGCCACAAGAAACGCAAGGGACAAAAATGACCTCAGTTTGGCGACGATGCCCTAATCTGGGGCGCCCGTGAGCGGCAACGAGTTACTACTCGATACCACGGTCTTTCCCGAGTACGGGCGAGTCGAGATCTCTGATGTTGCCGGACGAGACAGTCCCGATAGTGGTGGACGTGTCGCCGGTGTCGCCTATACAGAACGCACGGTGGCGGTGTTCACCATGTCTGCGGATCAGGCCATGGATACTGGGCATGACGTTTCAGTGCGCGTCTTTCGCGGAACAGAAAGTCGCGGACTAGGCACGGTGGTGTTCGACGGGCCAGTTAGCTTCAGCGATCCTCCGCGCCTCGGTGTGTATCAACTCTTGGACGACGAGGGCGACGAGGTACCAATCGATCGTGTAGGACCCGTACGGGTCCAAATCTTCGTCAACCCGCCCACAGAGGCGGAAGAAGTCAACGTCCTCATCCGCTACGACGTATAAACAGCCGCGCATCCACGCCGTCCATCGACGCAGGAGACGCTCAAGGCACACCACCTCAGGGAGAACCTGGCCCAGCCAGATCGCCGCGCTCGACGAACCTCCCCGTGGCAGTACTGGCAAGATCCTTCGTCGTGAGCTTCAGGCCCTCGTCCAGGCGACGGGTGACGACGCGTAGGCGGTATCCGCTGCTGCGTGCGGTCGCCGAGCTGGTGAATGCCGGCAACGCGGTACGACCGTTGGGCCGTAAGGGCTACGTCACCATCCCGGTGTTCGCGTTCGGCTGGCCGACGGGCGAGGCCGCACCCGTGGTGGCCGGGCTGTCGATGGCCGATGCCCTGCGACGTGGACTGCGCGGCGACTTCAACGGCCGACGGGGCCGCATCGCCCTGGCGTTGACGGCGCTCAGCTGGGGCGTGCTGGGTTTCGTCTACCGCCGAGCCGCGCAATCCCAGCCCCGCTTCGAGGATCCGCTGCGCGAAACGCTCGGGGAGAATTACGAGGCCGTCGTCGCCAAGGAGCGGCGCCACAGGCCGGGCGGCGTGCTGCGCACGTCGTGGAGCAGGCGCAGGTACAGCAGCACCGTTCGTTACGGACCGCATCGGGTCAACGTCGCCGACGTGTGGCGGCGTGCCGACCTGCCCCGCGACGGGCGTGCGCCCGTGCTGCTGCAGGTGCCCGGCGGCGCATGGTCGATCGGGATGCGCCGCCCGCAGGCCTACCCGCTGATGAGCCACCTGGCCGAGCGCGGCTGGGTGTGCGTGTCGATGGCGTACCGGGTGAGCCCCCGCAACACGTGGCCCGCGCACATCGTCGACGTGAAGCGGGCGTTGGCGTGGGTCAAGGAGAACATCGCCGAGTACGGCGGCGACCCGGACTTCGTCGCGATCACCGGAGGTTCTGCGGGCGGTCACCTGACGGCGCTGGCGGCCCTGACACCGAACGATCCGCAGTGGCAGCCCGGCTTCGAGGACGCCGACACCTCGGTGGTCGCAGCAGTCCCGGTCTACGGGCGTTACGACTGGTTCAGCTCTCGGGGTTCGGGCCGCCCGGAGTTCATCGCGTTCCTGCAGAAGTGGGTGGTCAAGAGGCGCTTCGTGGAGAACCAGCAGGTGTACCTGGACGCGTCGCCCATCACCAAGGTGCGGGCCGACGCTCCGCCGTTCTTCGTGCTGCATGGAGAGGACGACTCGATCATCCCGATCAGGGAGGGACGGGCGTTCGCCGAGGCGCTGAAGGAGGTGTCGGAGCAGCCGGTGGCGTATGCCGAGATCCCCCACGCCCAGCACGCGTTCGACTTCTTCGGCTCGCCGCACGGTCACTTCACCGCCACGGCGGTGGCGCACTTCCTGGATTGGGTGAAGGCCACCAGGTCGGAGCTCGTAGGCCGATGAGGGGGAAAATCATGTCCATGTGGGGTGGCAATCCATCGTTCGGCGCGTTCAGGTAGATGGCCGACGAAACCGAGGTGCCCCGCGACGAGGCGGGCTCTGGCGTCGAACCACCGGTGTCGCCGCGGGTGCGCCGGGCCTTCGGCATCCTCGAGCGCATCGCGCCGGCGGTCGGGTCGCGATGGGCCGTCGAGCTGTGGTGCACACCGCCCGTTATGGAGTCGAGTTTGCGCATGCCGCCGGGTGTTTCGGCTGGCGAGCCGGTCGAGGCGGCATGGTCGGGGCACCGGATCGCCGGCGAGTCATGGGGTGCCGGGCCGACGGTGTACCTGGTGCACGGCTGGGGTGGGCAGCGCGCGCACCTGGCGGTCTTCGTGAAACCGCTCGTCGCGGCGGGTTACCGGGTCATCGCGTTCGACCTGCCAAGCCACAACGAATCCGAACCCGGAGCACTCGCCCCTGGACGCACCACGATCGTCGAGTGCGCCGAGGCGGTACGCGCCGTCGTCGCGGAACATGGTCCCGCGCATGCGATCGTGGGGCACTCCCTCGGCGCCAAGGCCGCCGCACTTGCGATTTCGTGGGGCACACCGGTGGAACGGTTGGTGTTCTTGGCGCCGATGGCGTCCTTTTCGCTGTATCTAGATCTCTTCACCGAACGTCACGGCTTCGGGCCGCGCATCCGCTCGAGACTGCATCGCCGTCTCGACCGGCGGATCGGCATGCCGCTGCTCCACACCGACATCGCGAATGTCGCTGCGCGACTCGCTGATCCGATGCCTCTACTGATCGTGCACGACCCCGATGATCCCGACAGTCCGCACGCCGCGAGCGAGGAGATCGTCGAGGTGTGGCCTGGCGCGAGCCTGGTCAGCACCCGCGGGCTAGGGCGTCTTGCGCACTACCGCATTCTGCGGCATCGCCCCGCCATCAACGCGGGCGTCGACTTCATAGCACACCCTCTACCTCAGTGAGCTCTTCGGAAAGCCCTGCCGCACGGCGGATCTCGATGAATGCCGCGATCATGGCATCGGTCAGCTCGTGCGGGTCTTCGAGCGTCGCACCGTCGGAGAGCACCGAGATGTTCAGCTGGTCCACATAGCTCCACACGGTGATGTTCAGCCCACTGCCGGTGGTGAGCGGGCCGACCGAGTAGATCTCGGTGACCAGAGCGCCACCGACCCGACCGTGCTCACGGGGGCCTGGCACGTTCGAGATGGGAATGTTGAGCACCTTGTTCTGGCCGTCCTTCTCGGCGAGCCATCCGAACAGCCGCTCCGCGGGCGCTGGCGGGAAGTAGGCCGACCACCGGGAGACGAGTTCGGGCCCGAGCAGGTTGTGGGTGTCCTTGGCGTCCACCGCGGCGTCGTGCACCGCCTGCACCCGCTCGAGCGGATCCTCGAGCTCCACGGGAAGCGTCATCATGACGCCGGAGAAGCGATTGCCGGAGATGCGGTCCCGCGAGAAGTCGAAACTCACTGGGACGGAAGCCAACAGAGGGTGGTCGGCGTGGCCGTCGTACTTCAGCGACAGCTGACGCAACGCCCCTGTCGACATCGCGAGCACCATGTCGTTGATGGTGGCGTCGAGCTTCTTGCCGGTCGCCTTGACGTCGGCGAGCGGCAACGTCGCGGTGGCGAACTTGCGCTGCGCGTCGACCCGGTGGTTCATGAACGACGGTGGCGGTGTGAACGGCCGGGTCAGCTCGGGCGACAGCTTCTTCGGGCTCTTCCGTACCCGCCCCATGCCCTGCGCTGTGTAGCGCATCAGGCCTGGCAACCGCCCGATCTGGCGGAGGTGGTCACCGAACGCCGTGCGCACCAGTTCCGGCCGGGACGGCGCGGGATCGGTTGCGTAGGAATCCCGGTCGTCGGGGCCCGCCTGCAGGTCCATGCCCCGCGCGAGCAGGTTGGCCGATGCCACGCCGTCGGCGAGTGCGTGGTGAATCTTGCCGAGGACCGCGATCCTGCCGTTGGCCAGACCCTCGATGAAGTACATCTCCCACAGCGGCCTGCTGCGGTCCAGCGGCGTGCTGGCGATCTTGCCGACCGCCTCGTCCAACTCCCGCCGCCCACCCGGGCTGTCCACCCGGTAGGGGCGGACGTGATATTCGATGTCGACTTCGCAGTTCTCCCGCCACATCGGATGGTGGAACTTGAACGGGATGTCGACGAGTTCGTAGCGGAAGGGGTCGAGCTTGTAGAGCCTGCCGTGGATCACCTGGCGAAACTCGTCGATGCCGAACTGCCTGCCGTTCAGCTCGGAGACGTCGATGACCGCCAGCTTCAGCGTGTGCATGTGCACCGACGGCGTCTCGCTGTACAGCAGCACAGCGTCCCACCCGCTAAGCCTCTTCACCCCAGAACCTCCGCCGACGAGCGCTTGCGCGAGGAGCAATCGAGCACTACCCAGGAGGTTATATAACCTGCTTGGCGCCGGCGATCGTCCACTTTCGGTGGACTTCGTTGAGGAACAAGCCTATTGCCGTCGCCATCGAGCCGGTGCGAGCACCGTCGGTCATGTCGAAGCCGTGGCCGGCGCCAGGCAACTCGACGTAGCCGACCAGCGCGCGCGTCACCGACCGCAGTCTGGTGACGAAGTCGCGGGCCTGCTGCACCGGGATCACCGTGTCGGCGCTGCCGTGGATGACCAGGAACGGCGGCGCGTCGGCGTGCACGCGGGCGATCGGCGAGGCGTCGCGGAAGATCTCGGGGTGCTTGGCGATGCTGCGCTTCACCACCACCTTCTCCAGGAAGTCGACGAAGCGTTCCCGCTCGGGGGTGGAGCGGTCCTCCCAGTCGTAGCGGCCGTAGATGCCCACGACGGCGTCGACGGACGTGTCGGATCCCTCGGGCAGGGCGCTCTGGAGCTCGGGATCGTTGCCGGTCAGGCCTGCCAGGGCGGCGAGGTGCCCGCCCGCAGAGGTACCGGCGACCGTCACGAAGTCGCGGTCGCCGCCGAACTTGTCAACGTTGGCGCGCGCCCACGCGATGGCGGTCTTGACGTCGGTGATGTGTTGGGGCCAGCGGTGATTGGGCGCCACCCGGTAGTCGATGGACAGGCACACCCAGCCCATCTCGGCGAGGTGCGACAGCAATGCGTAGCCCTGCAGCAGCCTGCCGCCGTGCACCCACGCGCCACCGGGCACGAACAGCAGGACGGGCGCTGGTTGGGCAGGCAACTCGTCGCGCCGCCACACGTCGAGCAGCTGCGCCGGGCTGTCGCCGTACCGCACCGAGGACCGGTAGACGTTCTTGCGGTGCTCGAACGCCTTCCAGACCGGTGGCGTGCGCTCGGGGGCGGGCCAGGTGACGTCGAGGTCCTTCGCGGGGACGACTTCGCGCAATGCGGCCGCGGTGACGGCGTTGGTGGCGTCGCGCTCGAGCTTGCGCACCTCACCGATGCCGGGGGTGAGCCACGACTTCACCGCTGCGCCGAGGAAGTCGGGCATGTGCCGCACACCCCAGATGCTCATCGCCGTCACGCCGCCGAGGGGCTCGAGGTGCTTGCCGATCACTGGCAGCGAGGTGGACGCGACGCTCATGGCCAGCATGTAGTCGGCGGGGCCCGCCTTCATCAACCAGCGCGCCCGCGTGGTCCAGGTCGGTCCCGATCGGGATGTCGCCGTCATGGCGCGACTGTACCTCCGGTGACGGCCGGCACACGACAACTCTGGGATGTTGTCTACTGACCGATAGAACGCATCCTCGGCCTGCCACGCGACCCGCTGCCGAAGTAACGGGGCGGCCACGGGTCAAGTAACTAAGGGCCTCGTGGCTGGGCACGACGTCCTGGACTGTGCCAAGCTGGATCATCGTGGCTAGCAAACTCGACCCGGCGAGCGAGTCGCCTTCGTCGAGCAACGGCGCTGAGACCGTCGACCTCGCGTCGGTGCTGGCCGCGCTTGGCACCCCGCAGGCACCCGCCGAAGAACATCAGCGGACCGCCAGAGCCAACCGGCGCGGCCTCCTGACGTTGGCGTTGATTGGCCTGATCCTCGGCGGCGTCATTCAGCTCGCCACCTCGACGCCGCAGCGTGAACGGACCGCATCCAACGGTGAGAGCCGCGCCGACGTCGTCTTCGGCAACGCCAACAGCGGCACGTGCCTCGGCTGGCCCCCCGACGAACCGGACAAACCGTCGTTCGTCCAGTGCGCGGGCGACCACATGTTCGAAGTCATCAAGCCGGTCCCCATGAACAACTTCGGCGAGCCGTGTCAGCTGGCGGCGCGCGAGTATCTCGGCAACCGGTACGACCCGTCCAGCAGGTTCACCATCAGCGTCATCTGGCCTGGCGACGCCGTCGGGACACCGGCGAGTGAGCGGAACCTGCTCTGCGGCCTCCAGCTGCTGGGTCCAGGAGGCCGGGCGGTCCCCTTCAAGGGCAAGATCGCCGAACTCGATCAGTCACGGGTGTGGCCTCCCGGCACGTGCATCGGCATCGACGACGCCTCCCATCGATCGACGGACGTGCCTGCGGACTGTGCGTCGCCGCACGCATTGGAGGTGGCCGGGGCGGCGAACCTGGGCGAGCGGTTCCCCGACGGCTTCCCTGCAGAGCCCGAGCAGCAGGCCTTCCTCGCCGACGTCTGCACGCGGACGGCCGACGCCTACCTCGCCCCGGCGACGCTGCAATCGGTCGGCATGGCGGTTCACTACGACACCGTGTCACCGGCGAGCTGGTCGGCCGGGAGCCGACAGGTGTCGTGCTCCATCGGCACGCCCGCGGACGGCGGCTGGGCCGCCAAGGTTGGCAGCACCAGGGTGCAACCCCTCGTCGACGGACCGGCACCCGCCCCACCGCCGCCGAGCCCACCGTCCGAACCGCCGCGGGTAGAACCGTCGCCCGCCGAATCCCGCACGCCCGTCACCAACGCGCCGCCACCAAGCAGTGCGCCGTCGGCGACCATTCCTTCCCCGGCCGCACCGTCGACCAACGCCGCGGTGCCTCCCGTCTACGTGACACCGCCCGTCCCCATCCCGACGACTGTCACCGCAGCGGCGCCACCGCCGGGGGCGCCGCCATCGCCGGGAGCTCCCCTGCCAGGTCCGCCACCGAGTCCCGGACCGGCGACCACCGAGAGCACCGGCCCGCAGCCGGGCGTCATCGAGATCCCCGGCATGGCTCCGATCACGCTGCCGTGGCTGGTGCCACCGCCACCTCCGCCGCCGGAACCGCCCGCCCCCGCGCCGCCCGCCTGACCAGCTCGCCGAACGTACGCTTGTTCGCGGCCCCACTCGAGCGATGCGTTCGACATCCGTACGTTGGGCGCTAGCGCAGGGCGGCCCTGCCGCGGATGCGGCCAAGCAGTACCAGCGCCAGTAGCGTGACGAGCAGCAGGATCGCCGTGCACGCGGCCGCCTGGAACGCCTGCCCGCGGTCGGTCAAGGCGAAGATCGTGACGGGCAACGTCTTCCACGTCGCGGGGTAGACCATCACGGTGGCGCCGAGCTCGCCCATGGACAGCGCGACCGCGAGCCCCGCGGCCGCACCGAGGGACGGCAGGAGCAGCGGCAACGTGATCCGGGTCAGCACCCGAACCGGCCCAGCGCCAAGCGATTCCGCGGCCTGCCGGTACGCGGGGTCGAGACGGTCGAGGGCCGCCGACACCGCGCTGAACGAAAACGCAAGCACCAGAACGGCATGCGCGAGGATCACGATCCAGCGGGTACCGCCGAGCAGCAGCGGTCGCGAGTTGAACGCGATGAGCAGGCCGAGGCCGATGGCCACCGACGGCACCGCGATCGGCAGGTGGAACACGGCGTCGACGATGCGGCTGAGCCACCCCGGCGCCTCGCGCGCGGCCAGTGCCGCCCAGGTGCCGAGCACCAGCGCGATCGCACCGGCGACGAACGCGGTCTGCAGGCTGACCGACAGGCTCGCCAG
>Ga0105237_10003529_pt1 | contig 18540 bp, 13 predicted proteins | sample KBSC24metaG_FD_81520 | JGI IMG/M metagenome (GOLD analysis project Ga0105237, IMG submission 81520) | Corn rhizosphere microbial communities from Kellogg Biological Station, Michigan, USA - KBS C2-4 metaG | ecosystem: Host-associated > Plants > Roots > Rhizosphere > Soil | place: Michigan, USA... | reverse complement strand
GCTGCGCCTCGACGAAGGAAACCATCTACGTCCAGAACAACGGCAGCTGCGCCGACGCCACCGGCGCCACGGCCGGCAGCGCCACCGTCCCGCTCTGCTCCATGCAGCCGGCGACGTCGCTGGTCAGCGCCACCCGCGACCTGGTCGTGGTCCGCGGCACCGTCAGCGGCGCCACCGGCGCCTTCGCGACGACCGTTTCCATCGTCGGCCAGAGCACCGGCACCATCGCCGGTACGGTCAATCCGGCCTTGCATGTCTCCGGCGGCACGACCTACGCCCGCGATCTGAAGCTGTCCACGTTCGACTCGATGGGCTTGCAAGCGGACAACGGTTCGACGGTCAAGCTGGATCACGTGCTGGTGACCGGCAACGCCGGTCAGACGAGCGACGCGAAGGGCGGCGGCATCCTGCTGGACGGCGCTGCCTTCCAGATCCGCGACACCACCGTGACGAACAATGGCCCAGGTACGTTTTCGGGTGGGCTGTGGGGCGGCATCCTGGTGAACAGCCCGCCGGCCGGGGGTCCCAAGACGCTGGACCACGTCACCGTGCAGGGCAACAACCCGACGGGAATCTCCTGTACGGGGGCCATTTCGGGTACGGCGGTCTCCGCCACCGGAAATACCAGCCTGGACGTCGTGTCGGCCTGCGGAATCACCTCATGCGGCGCCGCCAGCACCAGCTGCGGCGCGCAGCCTTGACCTCCACGCCCGGGCGGCGCCCGCCCGGCGGCGGAGTCGCGGCTGTGCGCCACGCTTCGGTCCGCCGGTGAGGCGGGTCGGCGCGACCCGGTGTGCATCGAGCGCGGCGCCGGGGTGAGACGTGCTGCGCCCCACCATTCGCCTGCCCCGACCCCGCCGCTGGCATGGCCCGGCCGCGTGGCTGCGCGCGCTGTGGACGCTGCCCACCAACGTCGTCGGTCACGCAGCGGCGCTGCTGGTGTCGAGGCAACGGCCCGAGCGCGTGAAAGGGCCCGCCGCGCACGCGTGGCTGTATCCGAACCGCAGCCGGCTGCTCGGACGCTGGTGGTTCGGGGCGGTCACCCTGGGTCACGTCATCCTGTACCAACCGCCGATCTTCGATGGCGTGCGCGGCCAGCTGGTGCTGGCCCACGAGCTGGCGCACACGCGCCAGCACGACTGGCTGGGGCCGCTTTTTCTGCCGCTGCACATCGTCGCGCAGGCCCTCAGCGCTGGCATCTCGCTTTTCGTGGGGGTGCACCACAGCCGCGTGCACGATCACAATCCCCTGGAGCAGACGTTCATCTGCCTGGGCGCCTCGGGCTACGGCCGCTTGGCCGATGGTCACGTGTTCACCGGGCCCGACGGCCAGCCGTGTAGCGCGGCCGCGATGCTGAACGCCTTCGGCCTGCGGCGATAGGCGGGCGCTCAGAAGACGTCGAGCGGGATCGCGACCCCGATCGCTCGACAACCGGCCTGGTTGGTCGGGTTCAGGGCGTGCTGACGATCTTCAGCATGACCACGCTGTGGCTGGCCACGTTGGTCGCGGTGTACGAGTTCGTGGCTGGTCCCACGTCCATCCCGGCCCACAGATCGCGGACGCTGGCCGCGCCTGCCGGGAGTCCGATCTGACTCCATTGCACGGTGATGGAGGCGGTCGAGGTGCCTCGGTTGAACAGCGCCACGGCGCGCGTGTTGGTGCCGGTCAGCTCCTTGGACCACACCTCGAGGTTCGAGCCCGGCGTGGCGACCACACGGCCCTGCTGTCCGAGCGGGTCCTGGTTGACGGCGATGACCTCGCGGTTGGTGAGGATGGCCTTGGTGGTCGCGCTCATTTTCGTCAGGTCGTTCCCGGTGATCAGCGGGGAGGCCATGATGGCCCACATGCTGAAGTGGGCGCGCCCTTCGGTGTCGTTCAGCCCGTTGCCGACCTCCAGCATGTCGGGGTCGTTCCAGTGGCCGGGTCCGGCGCCGACGTACTGGTTCTTGTTCGCGTCGATCAGGCTGGTGATGGACGCCCAGTTCGCGGAGATGTCGAACTCGATGCGCCACAGGTTCGCGATCTTCACGAGATCGATCGAGCAGTTGGTGGGCGTGCAGTAGGGGCCCTGGTCTCCGGGGTTGATGCTGTACACGATGGGGCGTCCGGTGGCCCGCAGCGCGTCGCGCATCACCGCGAAGGCGCTCAGCTGCCCCTGACACTTGTCGTACTTCAGGTAGTCGATGCCCCACGACGCGAACGTTTGCGCGTCGGTCGTCTCGTGGCCGACGCTGCCCACCCCGCCCGTGTAACCGCCGTAGAGTCCGGCGCAGGTCTTCGTGTTGGGGGTCTCGTAGATGCCGATCTTCAGCCCCTTGCTGTGGACGTAGTCGGCGACGGCCGCGATGCCCGAGGGGAACTTGCTGGCGCTCGGCTTCAGCTTGCCGCTGGAGTCACGGCCATCCATCCAGCAGTCGTCCAGGTTCACGAACTGGTATCCCGCGTCCTTCATCCCGGTGGTGATGAAGGCGTCGGCCATGCTCTTCACGACCGTCTCGTTGAGGCCGTTGCAGCCGAAGGCGTTCCACGAGTTCCAGCCCATGGGCGGCGTGGCGGCGATGATCGATGAGGCCGTGCCGCCCGTTCCAGCGGAGGTGCCGCCCGTGGCGCCGCCGGTGCCGGTCGGGCGCGTACCGCCGGCGCCCCCCGTCCCGCTGGCCCCACCGCCGGGGGTTCCAGCCATGCCGTTGCCGCCGCTGCCGGTCGTGCCGCCGCGGGCCGTGGTCCCGCCGGTCGCGGTCGCCCCGCCGGTGGATGCCGAGCCGCCACTGCCGGTGACACCACCCGTGGCGACGGAACCGCCACTGCCGGTCTTGCCCCCGGTCGCGGCGATGCCGCCAGTCCCGGGCGCTCCGCCGCTGCCGGTGATCCCGCCGCTTCCCTTCGTGCCGCCGCTGGCGGTGGTCCCGCCGGTGGCGCTGTTGCCACCGGTGCTGGTCCCCCCGGTGGAGCTGTCAGAGCTGGAGCCTGACCCGGAGCAGCCGATGCCCGTGAACGCGACAGCGAGCGCCAGGAGACAGGGAAAGCGTTTCATCTCAGACGAACCTCCGGTGAAGATGGGCAGCCTCGACTTCGCGGCGCAGAGAGGCGTTGACGCGATGAGGTGATTTTGTGCTGGCGACGCGGCACCCGCGGTTACAGAGATATCGCGCTCCACAATGCGCTGGCGATGGTAGCGATGTCCGAAGTAGGGTGATTTTGTGAGTCGCCGAACGACCGTGCCCCCTTCGAAGGTCGCGCAGTGGCGGCGGAGCTCGTTCGACGTGCTGACGGCCGATGTCGTCGCGAACCAGGACCGCGGCCCCGAGCCGCCGGCGGAGTGGGCGCCGGTCCTGCACCAGCTCACGCGCCTGTTACGCAAGCCCGTGCCGCCGCCGTCCTGGTGGACGCCCCGCACGGCGTTCTTCGGCAGCGTCGAGACCCGCACCGATCCCGCCACCTATCGCTGGGACGGCATGAAGCGCCTGGGTCGCGCCGATGCGCCCCTGTTCGCGTTCCAGCTGACGTTCGCCGGCTGGGGCCAGTTCCAGCTGTACGGGGAGCGCCCGCGCCGGGTCCCGCCCGGGACAGCCTTCATCGCGCTGATGCCCTCGCGCCATCGCTACTACCTGCCCGAGGACTCGCCCGGCTGGACCTTTGGCTGGATCTCCATCCACCACCCCTTCGTGCTGGCCAGGATGAGCAAGCTGGTCGCCAGCGCGGGCCCGCTGATACAGGTGGCGCCCGACGGCCCCCTGGCCGCCATCGCCACCCGGCTCATGCGCGGCGCCATCAAGAAAGATTTCCGCGACCGCTATGACACCGAGCTGGCCCTGTTCGAATTTCTGCTGACCTGCGAGCGAACGCTGCGCCAGGCCCGCGACGCCTCGAGCGAGAGCATGCAGCTCCTCGAATCGGTGCGGTCACGCATCCTGGCGAGCCTGCCCCAGGCCCTGGACGTGGAAGCCCTGGCCGCGGAACACGGCATGAGCCGCACCCACTTCAGCCACTTCTTCCGCGCCCGCACCGGCCTGACCCCCGCCCGCTTCGCCGCCGACGTCCGCATCTACAAAGCGGCGCGGATGCTGCTGGCCACCCGCGCCCCCCTGAAGCAGATCGCCGACGCCTGCGGCTTCGCCAGCGCCAACTACTTCTGCAAGGCGTTCCGAAGGCTGCAGCACATGAGCCCGCTGGCGTACCGCAGGGCGCACGGGTGAGTTCAGCCGGTTCAATCGATCCGCGGGTCCCGACCCTGGCGGAACCTGCAACTGGTACCCCATTCCAATGCCGCCGACGGTGGCCGCCGTCGGGGGGGCGCGATAGCGTGCGCAGATGACCTCGCCGCTGTCCCTGCCCCGTCCCTTCACGCACGTGATCTTCGATCTGGACGGAGTCCTGCTGGACACCGAGCCGCTTTACACGAAGGCCATCGCTGGGGTCGCGGCCCGGTACGGCAAGACCTATGACTGGACGATCAAGAGCCAGTGCATCGGACGGGGGACGCTGGAGGCGGCGCAGGTCATCGTCGACATGCTGGGGTTGCCACTGGCGCCACGCGCCCTGGTCGAGGAGCGGGACCGCACGCTGCTGCAGCTGCTGGCGCAGGCCGACGCGATGCCGGGCGCCGAAGCGTTCACGCGCGCGCTGGCGGCCCGTGGGGTGCCGATGGCGATCGCCACCAGCAGCGAGGCCGCAATCTTCGCGGTGAAGTCGCGCCGTCACCTCGCGTGGCTCGGCATCTTCGCGGCGATCGTGTGCGGCGACGATCCGCGCGTCGCCCGACCGAAGCCGGCGCCGGACATCTTCCTGGCGGCGGCTTCGGCGCTGGGGGCCCAGCCCGCTTCATGCCTCGTGTTCGAGGATTCGCCCTATGGCGTGGCGGGGGCGCTGGCGGCGGGCATGCAGGTCGTGGCGATGCCGGACCCGGCGATGGACCGCGGGCGTTATGCGGGCGCCCACGTCATCGTCGACGGATTCGACGCCGTCGCGCTGCCGCCGTCCGCCCCCTGAGCACGCCGCTGCGCCGGGCACCCGACGTCCTGGCTGGCCGGGGGATCGCAAGAGCCCGGCGTCCTGAACTCCGTGAGCGCCTGTCAGGGCGACGTCTTCGTTTTCAGCGCGACCTCGCTGGCGGTGACTGCCGCCCCCCGCTCCGATGGTCGCGCGGCTCGCAGCTGCAGCGTCACCCTCAACGCCCCGTTCGACGACAAGGGCATCACGCCCGCGGCGCGTGCGGCGCCCGGTCCGAACTGGGCGGGCCCCACGATCAGACGCGCCGAGGAATCGCCGCCCGGCCGCCAGGCCAGCGCCGCGCTCCATTCGCCCGCCGGCCCCGAGTTTCCGCCGCCGGTGGCCATGTCCACGTCCCCCGGTGAGCGCAGGGGCACGTCGGGGAGCACCACCTCGGCGGCCGTCTCGGTCTGCCCGGGCGCCAGCACCAGCTCGGCGCCGCCCGCCAGCCCCCGAACGGGCGACGGCCCGCGCGTCCCGGGCGCTCGCCGCCACAGGGCCATGCGCGGCTGGCCGTCCACCTGCCACAAAGTGACCGCCCAGCGGTAGCGATCCCGCAAGGCCTGGCCCCCGTCGACGACCACCACGCCTACCAGCACCGCGCCCGCCGCGATCAGCGCGGTCAGCTCCAGGCCCTGCCGCCCGACGCGCGACGGCGCCAGGGCGCGCCCCGCCCCGCGGCGGCGGACGATCGCGATCCCACCCGCGCCGGCCCGGCCCATCGCCTGGACCAGCCGCGCCAGTCCCAGGCCCGCCGCGGGAAACAACAACATCTCGGTCGTCAGGCGGTAGCGCGGCTCGGCGACGTACAGCGTGTACGTCGCCACCAGCATCAGCCCGCACGCGATGGGCACGGCGATGGCCCAGCGGCGCTCGGCGATCGAGAAGCCGATCCCCGCCATGACCAGGCCCGCGAATGCCAGGTAATAGCCATCCACCGCTCCCACGATCTGGGGCCGCCATACCCCGAACCAGTCGGCGATGTGGCGCGGCAGCACGCCGGGCCGGTAGATCGACCAGTACAACAGCCCGCGCTCGGGCGCGAACAGCCGTTCGATCCGCAGCGCCATCATGCCGGCGGTCCAGCCGGGTTGAAAGCGAATCCACCGCTTGGCCATCGCGTAGGCGATCTGATCGGTCTCGCGATGCGGCTCCGACAGAAACGTCCGTCCCCCTTCCAGGTCGCGGAACATCAGGTTCAGTGACCGCGCATACGTGCCCTCGCTGTTCGGGTAGTTGCCCATCAGGGCGGTGATGCCGCCGTGGCTGTCGGTGAAGCGAAGCTCGCCGTTGTCATGCAGGTTGTGCGCGGCCCAGGGCGACAGCACCACCAGCGTCACCGCCAGCGCCAGCGCCGTCCGCGTCACCACCGCCCGCACCCCGGCGCGCACGGACCACCAGTAGCCGGCCGCCAGCAAGCCCAGCGGCAGGGCCACGGCGCGGAAGTAGGCGGCCACGCCCATGACCGCCCCGAACGCGACGGTCGCCAGCAAGGGGCGCGACCGGCCCCACCCGAACAGCAGCGCGAAGGCCAGCAGCAGCAGCGCGCCCGCCGGAACGTCGGTGCCGATCACGCTGGCCAGCGCGATGCCGGCCGGCCAGACCGCGTACAGCAAGGTGGCCAGGAACGCCGCGGGCGACGCCGTGAAGATCCGAGCCAGGGGCGTCCAGCGGCGCTGCTGCCTCTCCTCATCCTGTTGCCCGGCGCGCGCAACCTGGGACGTCAGCACGTAGATCGGCGCGGCGGCCAGGCCGCCGAACAGCGCTCCCGTCAACTTCGCGGCCAGGATCTCGCCGCCCAGCGCGTGCACCGCCGCCAGCAGCAGCACCAGGCCGGGCATGTAGATGAAGCCGCCGTCCAGATGGCCGTGCTCGGCCAGGTAGTTCGCCGACTCGCGATACATCGCGAAGTCACCGACCGGGATGGTGGGAACCTTCACCGCCCAGGCGACCCGCAGCGCGGTCGCCAGCAAGGTCAGCGACAGGACCGCATGGAAGGAGCTCACCGTCGACGGCGCGCGACCGCGAAGCCCCGGGTCGCCGCCGCCATCGGGAACCGTGCCCCGGTTCCCGGGTTGCTCGTTCATGCGGCGGCGGCGCGAAGCGCGGCCAGCTGCTCGCGGACGGCCTCGGCATGGCCTGCCGAGCGGACCTTCGGGTAGACGTACGCCACCTTCCCCTCGGGATCGATGATCACGGTCGAGCGGATGATGCCCACCACCGTCTTGCCGTACAGGTTCTTCTCGCCCCAGGCGCCGTACGCCTTCATGACGTCATGCTCGCTGTCGGACAGCAGGGTGATCTTCAGCTTGTACTTGGCGATGAGCTTCTGGTGGCTCTCGGGCGAGTCGGCGCTGCAGCCCAGCACGACGGCGTCCAGCTCCTCGAAGTCCTTCAGGCCGGCGGTGAAGTCGCACGCCTCGGTGGTGCACCCCGGCGTGTTGTCCTTCGGATAAAAGTAAAGGACGACCCAGCGTCCTTTGAAGTCGGACAGCTTGACCGTCTTGCCGTCCTGGTTGGGGAGCGAGAACGCGGGCGCCTTCTTGCCGACCGTCAGCGAACCGGGCATGGGCAAACCTCTTAGCACCGGCGCGCGCCTTGGCAAGGTGCCCCGCGTCCCGCATCGCCACACCCGCCCGCCCTGTGGAAAAACCTGGAAATCAGCGTCGGGGCTGGCTTAAATGACGGACCCCGCGGGGAAACCGCCCTAACGAAATGGCACGACGCCTTTCCCGGATCCAGGAGCCTTCACCCATGTCGAACGTCGAACTCGCGCACCCGGACGGCCCCCTCTCGCGGGAGGGACGTGGCCGCCGCCAGAGGTCACGCCGCGCGGGCGGTCTGGTCACCACCCTGTGCACGCTGCTGTTCGCGGCGGCCTGCGCGCCCCAGTCGGCGCAGATGGGGTCGGGCGGCGCCACCGGCAGCGGCGGCAACGGCTCGGGAGGCAGCGGCTCGGGCGGGCACGCGTCGGGCGGAAGCGTCGGCAGCGGCTCGGGCGGCAACCTGGGTAGCGGCGGCAGCGCCTCGGGCGGCAACCTGGGTAGTGGCGGCAGCGCCTCGGGCGGCGTGACCAGCACCGGCGGAACGCCCGCCGGCGGCGCGACGGGCACCAGCACGGGCGGCAGCGCGGGCCAGGGGTCCGGCGGTAACAGCCCGGCCGGCGGCGCGGGCGGACACCCCGCCAGTGGCGGCGCCGGCGGCGCGCGCCCGGGTTCGGGTGGCAACGGCAGCGGGGGCGCGGTGGGCACCGGCGGCGTCCAGGCCCCCACGCCCTGCACGCTGATGAACCACAGCGGCTCGGGCTCGTTCACCCACTACTACTTCGGCATGGGCACCGGCAAGGACGGCAGCGGGTACCGCACGGCCTGCGGCTACTACGGCACCGAGGGCGGCAGCTCGTCGGCGAGCGGCCCCAACGACACCGTCGAGAACATCGCCAGCATGTCGCCGGCCAGCAACAAGTACTTCGCCGCCATCCCCGGTCAGAACGGCTTCGACAGCCGGTTCAACTGCGGCGCCTGCGTCCAGATCACCGGGCAAAACGGCAAGATGGTGATCGCCACCATCGTCGACGAGTGCCCGTACGGCAACGACGGCGGCAACACCGTCTGCGGCAACAACCCCAACGGCCACCTGGACCTCAGCACCGCCGTCTTCGATCAGCTGGGGTACTCGGTGGGCAACCCCACCGGCACCAACTGGAAGTTCGTGCCCTGCCCCGTCACCGGCAACATCGTGCTGCAGGTGAAGAACGGGAACAACAACGAGTTCTTCCTGCAGAACTCGATCCTGGCCATCAAGTCGGTCTCGCGCGGCGGTGAGATGGCGACCATGCAGAAGTACGGCGCGTGGCACTTCGGCAGCGCGCTGAACTCCGGGGACATGTTGACGCTGACTGACGCCGCGATGCGCACGGTGACCATCAAGGTGCCCGGCACCACCATGGGCATGAACCAGGACACCGGCAGCCAGTTCCCCGCCTGCCAGTAGCGACGCCGCGCCGGCCATCCGACAATGGGTTGATGGTCGACGGCCCGGGCCCTGGCGAGACGCGGTTCTGGCGCACCGCCGTCGTCATCGCGACCGGAATCTTCGTCACCGGCCTGGGATGGCCGGGGTTGATCGGGCGGCTGCCGTTCGGCCTGTTTCTGAAGAACCAGTTGCACATGCCACCGGAAAAGGTGGCGGCCTTCTGGGCGGTGGCCACCATCGCCTGGTACGGCAAGCCGCTGGTCGGGCTGCTGTGCGACGCCTGGCCGCTGTCCGGAACGCGCCGGCGCGGTTACCTGCTGCTGGGAACGGTGGCGGCAGCCTGCGCCTGGCTGGCGTTCGCCGTGCTGCCCGCCCGCTATGGCGTGCTGCTGGCGAACATGACGGCACTCAACCTGGGACTGGTCGTGGTCAGCGCGGCGGTGGGTGGCATGCAGGTCGAGGAGGGGCAGCGCCTGGGCGCGACGGGGCGACTGAGCGCGCTGCGCATGGGGCTGGAGGGGGTGATGTCGGTGGTGGCGGGGCCGCTGGGGGGCGTGCTGGCGATGCTGTCCTTTGGCGTGACGGCGCTGTCGGGCGCTGCCACGGTGGCGCTCTTGTTGCCGGTGACCTTGCTGTTCCACCACGAGCCGCGCCGCGCGGTCGAAGACCGCACGGTGTGGGCCCGCGCCATCATCGACCTGAAGCGGATCGTTCGCTCCCGTCCCATGTGGACGGCGTCGCTGCTGCTGTTCTTCCTGTACTTGACGCCCGGCCTGCAGACGCCGTTGCTGTACTACCAGCAGGACGTGTTGAAGCTGGACGCCCGCACCATGGGCCTGCTGCAGTTCGCCGGCGGCGGCGGCGCGGTGGCAGGCGCGGCGCTGTACGCGTGGCTTTGTCGCCGGCTGCCCCTGCGCTGGACGCTGCCCGCGGGGATCACTCTGTGCGCGGCGGCGGCGTTGCTGTACCTCGAGTATCGCTCGGCCTCCGCGGCGCTGCTGATCGAGACGGCGGTGGGTCTGACGGGCTCGCTGGGCGCCTTGCCGGTATACGACCTGGCCGCGCGCGCCACGCCCGAGGGCAGCGAGAGCTTCGGATTCGGCCTGATGATCAGCATCCGCAACGTGGCGCTGTTCGCGATCTCGGACCCGCTGGGGTCGTTGCTGTACGGCCGGTACCACCTGGGGCTGGGCAAGCTGGCGCTGGTGAACGCCGGCACCACGCTGGCGGTGCTGCTGCTGCTGCCGCTGATTCCCGCGACGCTGCTGGCTCCCCGGGAGCGCACGGGGGCCTGAGCCCCCCGCTGCCGATCCGTTTGCTATATGTTCCGCGGATGGCGACGCCCGACCGGAATCCCCAGGCCTCCCGCGAGCTGATCGCCGCTGCCTTCGTGTGCGATCTGATCAAGGCCCGTACCCTGCTGGAGCAGGGCGCCGATCCGGACGCGCGCGACGAGGACGGGCGGACGCCGCTGGTGTCGGCGGTGCTGGGGGGCAGCCTGGGGCTGGTCGGCTTGCTGCTTGAGGCCGGCGCCGAGGTGGACGCCCGCGACAACCGCGGCTTCACGGCCTTGCACTTCGCCGCGGAGGAGCAGCTGCCCGAGATGGTGCGGCTGTTGCTGGCGAAGGGCGCCAACCCGAACGCGCGCGACGAGGACGGCGTGACGCCGGTCGGGCGCGCCGTGTTCTTCGAGCGTGAGGATCGCGAGGTGGTGCAGATCCTGGTCAAGGCAGGGGGAAACCCCGACCTGGCGAACAACGCGGGGGAGACCCCGCGTGCCCTGGCGGCCCGACTGGGCAGCGCCGTGTTCACCGCCAACTGAGCGCGGGACCAACGGCGGCCTGACGCCACCGTGATCCCGGTCGCCGATGCGACCGTCCGGTCGCGGAGCTGTCACACAATCCTTCCAGACTGCGGCGGTGCTTCGGCGAGGCTGATGGCGCCGCGGGGACACGGAGTCCCCGCATCCATTTCATCGAAAGGACACCGCCATGAAGATGACCACCGCTGCGCTTGCGCTGGGCCTCTTGAGCTCTGCCACCGCGCCCGTACTCGCCGCCGAAGGTCCGGTGCCGCGGGGCATTCCTCACCTGGATCACGTCTTCGTGATCATGATGGAGAACCACGGCTACGGGCAGCTGATCGGCAACCCGAACGCGCCGTTCATCAACAAGTACGCCAGGACGGCGAACCTGGGGACCAACTACTTCGCGGTGGCGCATCCCAGCCTGACGAACTACCTGGAGGTGGTGGGTGGTTCGAACTTCGGCGTGCTGACGGACAACTATCCGGACTGGCACAACGGCACCTGCTCGACGAACCTGGCCACGGGCGTCGCGGCCACCGACACCCCCAGCAGCCCCAACATTTGCCCCATCGCCGGCGTGGGCATCGACGCGGAGACGCCCGCCTACGACTTCACGAACGAGACGCAGGGCGCACCGGGCGAGGTGAACATCGACGGCCACCAGTCGTTCGCTGCGGCGCGCGGCACGGTGGGCAAGAGCATCGCCGATCAGCTGGCGGCGGCACACAAGAGCTGGAAGAGCTACCAGGAGAACCTGCCCCTGATGGGGGCCGACACCGTCAACTTCAGCGACGGTGTGTTCACGAACAACACCGACTTCACCGCCATCATGCCCGCGCTGACCCCACCGCTGACCCAGGCCGGCATCGTGGCGCTGTACGCGGCGAAGCACAACCCGTTCGTGTACTTCAAGAGCGTCCAGGAAGGACATCAGCCCGGCAACAGCCTGAAGAACATCGTCGGCTTCGACGGCGCGGAGGGGTTGTTCGCGGATCTTCGCGCGGGCAACGTCCCTTCGCTGTCGTTCATCGCGCCGAACCAGTGCAATGACCAGCACGGCCGCGGTAACGCGGGGCCCTTCTGCAACTTCGACCCCAGCGATGACGGCTCGCAGGCGGGTCTGAACCCGGCCCTCATCTACCAGGGCGACGTGACGGTGCAGAAGCTGGTGAACGCCATCCACGATTCGCGCGCCTGGCACGAGGGCAACAACGCCATCGTCCTGGTGTGGGACGAGAACGACTACAGCCTGGCGCCCAACGACAATCAGGTCATCGTCGTGGTCGACACCAGCTACGGCCGCCATGGTTACGCGAGCAATCGTCGCTACACGCACTTCTCCTTGCTGAAATCGATGCAGGCGGGCCTGGAGTTGCCCTGCCTGAACCACGCCTGCGACGGCCACGTCGAGGTCATGTCAGACCTCTTCGCGCGCTGAGGGCCATTTCCCGCCGGCCAACCCCCGCCTCCTCCCCCCGGCCCGGGCGGCCGGCGGGGTGCCTCGACGTGGGTCGGTGGTCGCGTTGATGGAAGCTTTGCAATCGGTGGGAGACGGACACGAAAACGTCACATTCTCGTATCGACCCTGACATGCGGCCCATGTACGGTCCCCGGCGAAAATGAAAGACCGAACAAGGAGCCTTCCGAAAATGAAATTGATTGCCCCCAAGAGCCTGGTAGCGCTGTTGGTGCTGTGCACGGCCCCCGTGGCCGCCATGGCCCAGACGCCCGATATGCCCCCGCCCGCCGCTCCGCCGCCGGCCGCCGATGCGCCGCCGCCGGCCCCGTCCGAGGCGATGCCGCCCACCGATTCGCCGCGGGTCGACACGCCCCCGGCGGCGCCGCCCGCTGCGCCGCCGGCGCCGCCGACGGCCGCCGTGCCTCCGCCCGCCCCCGCCGCGCCGGCCGCTCCGCCCGCACCGCCGGTCACCTCGAAGTTCGCCGCCACCCTGTACGGCTTCGTCGAGTGGGACTCGATCTTCGACACGACCGAGAGCATGAACGACCTGGGTGGCAACGCCGCGATCGCCCGCCCCGGCACCTTCCAGCATGACCATCACCGCATGATGGAGAGCATCCGGAACTCGCGCCTCGGCTTCAAGCTGAAAGGCCCCGAGACGGAGAACGTGAAGAGCTCGGCCATCGCCGAGATGGACTTCCTCGGCAACCAGCCGCAGGGCTCGCCGGCTCCGACGGGCTCGCCGTCGGTCTCCGAGAGCAGCTTCTTCACCAGCCCCACCTTCCGCGTCCGTCACTTCGCGCTGAAGATGGAGACGCCGATCATCGACGTGCTGGCCGGCCAGTACTGGCAGCTCTTCGGATGGCAGTCCTACTTCCACCCGAACACCGTCGAGATGCAGGGTGTTCCGGGTCAGGTGTACTCGCGGTCGACGCAGCTGCGCCTGTCGCACACGTTCAAGACCGATGCGGTGAACGTCGAGGTCGCCGTGGCCGCGCTGCGCCCCGTTCAGCGTGACGCCTACGTGCCCGACGGTCAGGGCGGCATCAAGCTGCTGGTCAACGGCGTGAAGGGCGTGCACACCGGCGGCGCCGCCGGTACCTCGGTCGACCCGCTGGCCATCGGTGTGTCGGGCCTGGTTCGCCGCTTCGACATTCCCGAGTTCTCCACGACCCCCACGGGCACGAACAAGACCACGGGCTGGGGCTTCTCCGCCGATGCCCTGATCCCGGTCATCCCCGCCGCCACCGCGAACGATGGCGGCCTGACGCTCACCGGCTCGTACGTCTATGGCAAGGCGGACGCCGACATGTACACGGGCCTCAGCGGCGGCGCCAGCTTCGCCAGCCTGCCGAACCCGAACATGACCAGCCCCGCCCCCGCTTACGCTCAGAACGTCGACAACGGCCTGGTCGCCTACACCTCGGACGGCGTCCTGCACGCCATCAAGTGGCAGTCGTACATGGCCGGCCTGCAGGCGTACCTGCCGACCTCGGTCACGGGGCTGCGCATGTGGGTCTCCGGCAACTACGCCCACCTGAACTCGCCGAACATCTCCGAGCTGATGACGATGTCGAACGCCAGCAAGCTGTTCAACAAGGTCGACTGGATCGACGCGAACTACTTCGTCGACGCCACGGCCTCGATCCGCTTCGGCGCCGAATATGCCTACTACCACCAGACGTACCTGGACGGGGTGAAGACCACCAACCACCGCATCCAGCTCTCGGGCTTCTACATCTTCTAGCCCGCGGCCAAGGAATCACCGACGACGCCGGCGTTCCCTGCCAGGGATGCCGGCGTTTTTCGTTCGCTCCCGTCGCGTGCGCGATGGGACCAGCGCATGCCGGCGCCGGCCGTCCTATACGAGGGGGCCGTCCGGCCGGATGCGGCGGTAGGCCTGGATGCCGCCGGGCAAGGTGCGCGCGTGAAAGCCGTTCTGGGAGAGGGCCCGGCAGGCGTAATACGATCTCTGGCCCACGCCGCAGTAGACCCACACTTCCTTGTCTCTCGGCAACTCGTTCATCCGCTGGCGCAGCAGCGCCAGGGGAATGTTGACCGCCAGCGGCAGGTGGCCCGACGCGTACTCCTCGGGACTTCGCACGTCCAGCAGCGTCTTGCCCGTCCCCTCCTCCACTGATTTCCAGTCGGCCAGCTCCAGATCGCCCCGCAGGACGTTGGACGCGATCATGCCGGCCACGTTCACGGGATCCTTCGCCGCGCCGTACTGGGGCGCGTAGCAGAGCTCGGCCTCTTCCAGGTCGTAGACCGTGGCGCCCAGCTGCAGCGCCATGGCCACCACGTCCACACGCTTCTCGACGCCGTCTTCGCCCACGGCCTGGAACCCCAGGACCTTCCCGCTCACGCGATCGAACAGCAGCTTGATGAAGATGGGCTTGGCACCGGGATAGTACGCGGCGTGATGGCCGGGATTCAGATAGATCTTGTCGTAGTGGTCGTGGCCCGCCAGCTTCAGCGATCGCTCGCTCTCCCCGGTGAGCGCCGCCGTCAGGCCAAAGACCCCGCACACCGCCGTCCCCTGGACGCCGCGAAAGGGGCGGCGCTTGCCCGCGATCGCGTCGGCAGCTACGCGGGCCTGACGGTTGGCCGGACCGGCCAGCGCGATGAGGGCGCTGCGCCGCAACGGGACGGTCTTGATCTCCACGACGTCACCGACCGCGAAGATGTCGGGGTCGCTCGTCTGCATCAGTTCATCGACCGCGATGCCCCCCGTGGGACCAAGCTGCAATCCCGCCGCGCGCGCCAGGGTGGTCTCGGGCCTCACCCCGATGGCCAGGAAGACCAGGCCGGCCTCCAGGACAGCTCCGGATCTCGTCGTCACCTTGATCCCGCCGGCCGCCGGCTCGAAAAAGGCCGCCCCGTCTCCGAGGCGCAGGTCCACCCCGTGGCCGCGCAACTCGTCGTGAAGAAGCTGCGCCATCTCGGGATCGAGGGGCGGCATGACCTGCGGACCGAGCTCCAGGAGGGTGACGGCCAGCCCCTTGTGAACCAGGTTCTCGACCATCTCCAGACCCACGAACCCCCCACCGATCACGACCGCGCTGCGGACGGCGCGTCCGCTGATCCACTCCCGAATGCGGCGGGAGTCCGGGATCGTGCGCAGGGCGAAGATGCCTGGCAGGTCAACGCCCGGCAGGGGCGGCACCACCGGCGTCGCCCCCGGAGACAGGACCAACGTGTCGTAGCTCTCCGTCGTCACCACTCCCGTGCCGAGATCTCGAACCGACAGCTGTTTTTGCGCCCGGTCGATCGACAGGACGTCGGTCTCGACGCGCACCTCGATGTTGAATCGCTCCTGGAACAGCTCGGGCGTGGCGACCAGCAATTTGGTCTCGTCGGTGATCACCTCGCCCACGTAGTACGGCAAGCCGCAGTTGGCGAAGGACACGTACTTGCCGCGATCGAGCAGAACGATCTTCAGATCTTCCCGCTGGCGCCTGAGGCGGGCCGCGCACGACGCGCCGCCGGCGACACCGCCCACGATGACCACCTTCTTGCCTCTCAGACCGCTCTCCCGCCGTTCCCGCGTCATGTTCGTCCACCTTTCACGATCGGCACCGCTGCTTCGCAGGACCTCGAACCTGGACCCACGATGCCACGGCTGCCAGGCCTCATCGTGCGCCGGTGGCGGCGGCCGTATCGTGTTGCGAAGCGCTCATCTCGTCTGGCCTCGTACCATTCGAAGCGCAGGAGACAACCCGCGAAAGCAGACGCACAGCCAGACCTTGGCATGGTTCGTTTCCGACTCCCTCGGGGCGGGTAGGGGGCCCCTCCTGGCGGCGTCGAGCAATGGCTGTGCCCGGACTTCCGGGGTGAGGGCGACGCGCCGCCGGGCGCACAGGAGGCCGATCGCCAGGGCGGGCGCAGGATCTTCATTTCGGCGTGGCTGGGCGCAGGTTTTGCGCACAAGTTCCGGCGGCGTACTGAAGGGGCCCCGGGTACGCGCCTTGCTGTTGATGCGTTCGTGCCAGGGGGCGGTCAAGCATGGCTCCTGTCGAGGAGGCAGGTGATGGCGGGCGGCCTGGCCGCCCTGTGCGAAGCCGCCTGCCGCCGGCCGACCCGAACCTTGACCGTCCCGAGCATCACTGCGGCTGCCCACACGGTCCTGGGCAATCCCCCGGACGTGCAGGTTGCCCTGCGCGCGGTCCCCGGTGAAGCCGTGCTGGATCTGGAGCGCCCCGGGGCTTCCCGTGTGTGGCGTTTCGAAGGCGAGCTCCTCGCCGGTCCGAAAGACACGTTGTCCTTCTTCGAACAGAGCTACCTGGGCCCGACCTTTCGGGTGCGGCGCGGACAGCGGGTGCGCGTCCACTTCGAGAACGCGCTGGACGAGCCGTCGATCGTGCACTGGCACGGGCTGAGTGTTTCCCAGGAGAACGACGGCCACCCGCGACTGGCCGTGAACAAGCACGAGAGCTACGCCTACGATTTCACCGTCGACAACCCCGCGGGCACCTACTGGTATCACCCGCACCCTGACGGCCGCACGGGCGCGCAGGTCTACGCGGGCATGTCTGGTCTGTTCCTGGTGGTCGATGACGACGACCAGGCCCGCGGGCTTCCCGGCGCAGAGTTCGACATTCCTGTCGTTCTGCAGGACCGCGCCCTCGACTCGGACGGCCAGCTTCTCTACGACCCCAATCCGATGATGGGCATGCTGGGCGATCGCATGTTCGTGAACGGCAACCCGAACATCACCCAGCGCGTGAAGGCGGGCACATACCGATTGCGCCTCCTCAACGGATCGAACGCCCGCATCTTCAAGCTCGCCTGGAGCGACGGCAGCCCCATGACGGTGATCGGCAGCGACGGCGGTTTGCTGGCCGCGCCCGTCACGAAGCCGTACGTCATGCTCGGCCCCGCCGAGCGCGTCGAGCTGTGGGCCGACTTCGGAAGAGCCCCCGCGGGCGAGGAAGTGGCCCTGGAGAGTCAGGCGTTCGCCGCGGCGGGAGGCATGATGGGAATGCGAGGCGGCGCCCGCGTGCCGAACGGCACGCCGTTTCAAGCCTGTCGCTTCTCCGTCGAGGGACGGGGCCGCCGCCTGACCCTTCCCACCCAGCTTCGCCCTCTCGCCTGGCGGCCACCCACCGAGGTGGTCAACCTGGAGCGGCCCCGGCGCTTCGACGTCACCATGACCATGATGCGCTTCTTGCTGAATGACCGGAGCTTCGAGATGACCAGCGTGGCGCCCGACGAGCGCGTGAAGCTGGACACCACCGAGGACTGGGAGTTCCGGAACGGCGGTGGGATGATGGCGATGCCTCACCCCATCCACGTCCACGGCGGTCAGTTCGAGATCGTCGAACGTGCGGTGTCACCGGGCGCAGAGCGCGCATGGTCGACCGTCGGCGACGGTCTGATCAACGAAGGATGGAAGGACACGTTCCTTCTCATGCCGGGCGAGCGCGTGCGAATTCGCCTCCGTTTCGAGCGCCACGCCGGACTGTTCCTTTACCATTGCCACAACCTGGAACACGAAGACATGGGCATGATGCGCAACTTCTCTGTCGAGGCGTGAGGTCGACCGACCAATGATCGTCTCGGGCGAGCTGACGAGATTCCTCTTCTTCACGGGCAAGGGCGGCGTCGGTAAGACGGCGCTCGCTTGCGCGGTCGCGGTCCAGCTCGCGGACGCAGGACGCCGCGTCCTGCTGGTCAGCACGGATCCCGCATCGAACCTGGACCAGATGCTGGAGGTGGCGCTGTCGGACCGGCCGACCCCCGTCCCGGGCGTGCCGAACTTGTGGGCGCTGAACATCGACCCGGAGCGGGCGGCCGAGAGCTATCGACAGCGCGTGCTGGCCGCCTACGTGCCGACCTGGTCGCAGCAGCAATTGACCGAATTGCGTGAGCAGCTCTCCGGCTCGTGTACGGTCGAGGTCGCCGCGTTCGACGAATTCGCCGGGTTGCTGACCGGGGAGGACCTGGCCCAGGGGTTCGATCACGTCGTGTTCGACACGGCGCCCACCGGTCACACGTTGCGGCTGCTCAGCCTGCCGAAGGCCTGGACGGAGTTCCTGGAGACGAACACCCGCGGCGCCTCATGCCTCGGTCCACACTCCGGGCTCAAGATGCGACACCAGCGCTTCGCCGCCGCGCTGGCGGCGCTGGTCGATCCCGCACGCACCACGGTGTTGCTGGTCACGCGTCCCGACCAGGCCGCTTTGCGGGAGGCAGCGAGGACGTCCGAGGAGTTGACGGCCCTGGGGTTGTGCAAGCAGCGTCTGCTCGTCAACGGCGTCTTCGAGGCCACCGCGCCGCATGACCCCGTCGCCGGCGCCCTGGAACGGCG
>Ga0105237_10003527_pt1 | contig 18543 bp, 13 predicted proteins | sample KBSC24metaG_FD_81520 | JGI IMG/M metagenome (GOLD analysis project Ga0105237, IMG submission 81520) | Corn rhizosphere microbial communities from Kellogg Biological Station, Michigan, USA - KBS C2-4 metaG | ecosystem: Host-associated > Plants > Roots > Rhizosphere > Soil | place: Michigan, USA... | reverse complement strand
GGTACATTCCATGTTTGTGCTGCTGCTGCAATGAGCATGTAACGGGCTGTGGCGCCTGCCTTACGAATGGGCTCATATCTTGTTCGGATGCTGCTGCTGCCACCTGCCACCTGGTTGCCGTATGCTTTATCAAGGGTTGCCTGCGTAACAACTACTTTATTCCAGTCTATATCCAGTTCTTCTGCCAGCAGCATCGGTAACGATGTTTTTACTCCCTGGCCTATTTCGGGATTGGGAGCCATCAGGGTAACAATTCCCTGCGGATCGATGGAGAGATAGGCATTCGGTGCAAATACGGGAGCACCTGCTTCTGCAATAGCTTCAGGTGTTGCATTTGCCAGCAATTCGAACCCCAGCAGTATACCGCCACCCGTAAGTGTACTGATCTTTAAAAAATGCCTGCGTGATATATTGGTTGGAACCTGTTTCATTGTAAGAAGTTTGCTTTGTTAGAAAGTTGCCTTATGGTCTTTTGCGGCGGATGAAGTTGAAGGCTTGCCATTAGTACCACTATTTGTTTTTTCTGCAGCCAGATGCACCGCCTTGCGTATGCGCACGTAAGTGGCGCAACGGCAGATGTTGGTCATAGCCGCATTAATATCTTCATCGGTTGGATGGGGCTTTCTTTTTAAAAGTGCTACGGTGGCCATAACCTGTCCGGCCTGGCAATAACCGCATTGCGGAACGTCCGCTTCATCCCATGCCTGCTGAACGGGGTGATCGCCGTTTTCGCTTAACCCTTCAATAGTTGTTATTTTATTAATACCAACTGCTGATACAGGATATGAGCATGAACGGATGGCATTATCGTTCATAAGCACTGTACAGGCGCCGCATTGTGCAATGCCGCAGCCAAATTTGGTGCCTACCAGATTCAATTCATCACGCAATACCCAAAGCAGTGGGGTATCGGGTAATACATCTACAGTGTATTTTTTGTTATTTACTGTTAAACTATAAGAGGCCATGATACTGGTTTTTATAAATTGGATGAAACGTGTTTATATAATAACCGGCAGTAATTTGACGATTTAATCCGAATTTTTCTGTCACTAATCTTTTTGTGAGTACTGCATCTCCTCCCAATCCCATGTGCAAAATGCTATCTGATAACAACAAACAAGATAAAGTTAGCAAAAATAGGGGAGTACAGGCCGCAGAATATGAGGGATGGCTGCATAATAGTGAAATGTGATAACAGGGGTGAATTTTGAGATAATTAAGTTGAATTTTTTCAGATTGAAGAGCTGTTTTGCAGCACGCTTTTGTTCATTGCTTCTGCACCTTGCATTCCTGTAATAATATCTGTAATTTTCGCGCTTAAACCAATTTCTGTTTCCTATTCATTTCTGGTAAATGAAATTAACCCTCAAATCTATGCAGCAGTTTAAAATTACGCCTGAAGGTTTAACTGAATTGAGAAAGAAGGCGCTTATTCGGTCTTTACCTACAGTGCTCATTGCAGTAGCCGTCAGTATAATCATAAGAACTATTAATTCAAACAACACAATTGATGATATTACGATTACGTTGATCCCTATTTGCTTCCTGATATTGATTTTGGGGTTTTCGTTATACCTTGGTCTCAGAAGGCAGAGAAAGCTGCTTGAAAGTTATGTGCTCACGTTTGAAAATAATACCATAACCCGGCAACAGGTTAATATACCAACCATTACCATTGATTTTAGTGACATTGCACAGATCCTTAAAAGCACAAACGGCACCTTTACCATAAAAAGTAAAAATCCACGGGATATTATAGGCGTGCCGGTGCAAATTGAAAATTATAACGAACTGGAGCATTTGTTGAATGACATTATGCTGATTACAGAAAAAAGGGAAACGTTTATTGAAAAATATAGAATTATTTTATCTATTCTCTTTTTTGGTGTATTTATGACTGTAAATGTTGTACAGAATAAGTTTATTGTAGCAGCTGCGGGAATAGTTTCGATTGCTATTTTGATATGGAGTTTGCTTGAAATTCAAAGAAATAAAAACATTGATAATAAAACAAAGCGCAATAATTGGGTTGTATTAATTGTTGTTGCTTCTATACTTGGTACAGTGATTGTGAAGTTAACCAGTTAACAATAGATAAGTCATCATAAAAAAGCGCGTACGATAGTTGATATTTGTACGCGCTTTTAAATTATACCAGTTTCGATTGCAATAGGAATGCGACCCGGCTTACTGGCAAAGACGCTAAGCCTCACCCTTCGATCGGATAGCTATCGGATTTGCAGGATTAATTCGCTCCTGGCAGCTGAAATCCTGAGCGGAATCGAAGGGACTTATTGGGAAATTTAAATAGTAGTATCCTGCACAATGGCGTCGGGCGCTACGGCCTTAACAGAAGCAATGCCGTTATTACGGCCGGATTCACTTTCATACATTTCGCTTACGCCGATTGTTTGTCCGTTTACCGCTTCCAGCGTAAAAAAGAATTTTCCATTGATGCTTTTTTTCCGGTCATACTTATCATCATCGCAGGCGTTGCGCTTTACCGATTCAATTCCGTTGTGGCAGTTTGATTTTGAGGCATAACCCTCGCTGGTAAGAATGACTTCGCCATTGCCGGCTTTTAAATTGAATTGAAACTCACCACTGAGTCTTTTGGTGATTACGAATTTTCCCATAATGTAGTTTTTGTTTTTCTGACTATACCGTGATTGTTATAGTTCAACAACCACGGGCATAAATAAAAATACATAGATAGAATAAATTCGCACAAGCAGAGGGTTCGATGTAATGAATTTTTGATTATGGTCAAGTCGTTGATCCGTGTCAGAATCCGTAGTGAAGGCGACGAAGTATATGGAATTCACGGAAAATCAACTGGTACCAGTTATGAGCAATTCCGGGCCATGTTCGTTAAACGTGGCTTGATGTTTAATAAACATGGGTCGTTGTTTATTAAACAAGCCATGATGTTCGTTAAACGTCGTATCATGTCTATTAAACATCGCATGATGTTCGTTAAACATTGAACGATGTCTATTAAACATCACATGATGTTTGTTAAGCATCGCATGATGTCTATTAAGCATTATATGATGTTTGTTAAACATGGCATGATGTCTATTAAACATCGTATGATGTTTGTTAAGCATGGTATGATGCTTAATAGACATTGGTCAGTATATTTTAAACATTTGGCTTTGCTAACCTGAAGCAATATTAGCTATTTCATTGAACAACAACGTTTTCCGGAATAATTAACCTCTATTTACAAAAAAGACTGCAAATTCAGTAAGTTATATCCTCCTTTTTTCATCAATATTTTATGGGGAAAAAAACGTGTTTTACAGTTGTTTTTCCCATGGTCGGTTTGCTGCAGGTTATTAGTTTTGGATCACAAACACACACATCAACGTACGATAAAGGATATCCTTATTTGATTTTACCCCGGCTCGCTTTATTCTTAAGAATCATTTTTTGATTACAGTTTATTACCGGTAGGAGCCTTCTGTAAGGAAGGTAACAAGAACTCTATTCTATAACCTATAAAAAAGAAGTCAAATGATCAGATTAAAATTAATGTTTGCCAGATCTGATTCCGGTCTGGATACAGTGGCACAAAATGTTGTCGCCAAAATGACCAGCAATCCTAATTTTATCAGTCCAAATCCAAAGTTAGAAGATGTTATAAAAGCAAGCCAAACTTACACCGCATTGTTAGTGGATGCGCAAAACCGCGACAGGGCAAAAGTCGCTTTAAAAAGAAGTGCAAAAAAGGAACTAACAGCAACATTAAGAGCACTGGCTAATTATGTAATGTCAGTAGCAAAGGGCGATGAAGCAATACTCGCCAGCAGCGGATTTGCTTTGACTAAAAAGCGCGGAGCCGCGCCCGTTCTTAATAATCCGAAGAAGTTTACTGTTAAGCCTGGTTCGAACAAGGGGGAGATCATAACCGAGGTGGAACGTATACCAGGTGCCCGTTCATATCTTCATGAATATACCTTCGATCCTTTAACAGACGCCAGTATGTGGACGAGTGTTGCAAGCGTTTCCCGTAAACATTTGTTTACTAATCTGCCATCGGGCAAAACCGTTTGGTTTCGGGTGGCTGCTGTTGGTCCTAATGGTCAGATAGTGTATTCTGTATCGGTGGCGCACATCGTTTTATAGGAGCAATATAGTTGAAAAACTCAGGAACACCGATGCTTTCGGAACCGGAATGCCAGATTGGGGTTTGTTGTGTATGGTTACCCAATTTGGGTTCCGGTTTTCCTGTTTTTAGTTCGTGCATAGCTCTGGTTGAGACGCTCACACCTTCTTCACCCTATACTGATTTGGTGACATACCCATCAGCTTTGTAAATAACCTTGAAAAATAATAGGGATCTTCAAAGCCCAGTTTATCTGCAATTTCTTTAACCCGCAGTTCAGTGAAATGCAGGTACTGGCAGGCACGCTGTATTTTAAGGTGATTGAAATACTCAATAGGAGCAAAACCCGTTTTCTTTCTAAACAGGGCAGAGTAGTGGGATGCCGAAAAATTGACCGACTGCGCTATTTCTTCCAGCGATAATAATTGTGCAAGATTTTGCTGCATGAAGCTGATAGATGATTCAACCGGATCGGCCGCATGCACCTTCTCCGACAAATTAAACTGGTCGTCATACAGAAAGGAAGATATAAAATGATACAGACACATATTGGCGTAACACAGGTTGTCGTTACCATATCCCCTTTCCAGACAGGTATACATATCTTCAAACATCTGCAGCCGTTTGGGCTGAAACTCTACTATTCCATGATGTCCATTATTTTTTTGTGTGAGTATATCAACCAGCTTTGATGTAACGGCCCCCTTGAAATGAATCCAGTAAATTGTCCAGAAGTTGTCTTCGCTGGCGGCATAATTGTGCGCTTCATTGGCAGGAATAATAAGAAAAGATCCTGGGTTGAGTTTGTATGTTTTCTTCATTACCTGCGCACTACCATTTCCTTCTACACAATAAATGAGTATGTGCTGATCAACGCCGTGTGGCCGTTGCCTGAAATGATATTGTGCTTTGGGATAATACCCAATATCTGTTATGTAAATCCATTCGTTAATGGGATTATTCAAACAAAACGTTTGAATAATTTTTCGTGGCAGTACTATTGATCGCTGACCTTTAAAGCCTTCTTTCTTTTTAATCATATGGCGCCTCGTTTATAGTAAAAAAGTCCGGCATACTATAGATTAAGTGTTGCAACATTTTGCGGGTTAAATTTCTGTCTGTCTTAAATTTAATGCATCATAATAATGCAAACGTTTGCGTTGTGCTGCTGATGCAGGTTACAGGATAATTACAATGTAAGGGTTAACCCTGAAATGCAATACCGGCATTCTTTTTTACTGAATAAATGTAATGATAAAATTATAACCGGTTCATTGGGGATCATAAAATAGTCCATCAATTTCATAAAAATTTCCATTTCAATGCGCAGCAGATAATTCTAACATTGTGCTTCATAATTCTATGATGTTGTTTTATCACTGACGACAACATCAATTTACGATTCACAACAAACTTGCTTATATGAAAAAACGACTGCTGTTTTCATACTGCTTTCTATTGCTCTTAACTATCCATTCTTTCTCTCAGACTACTCCCGTTAAAGGACGAATTACCGATGCCGATAAAATGCCATTAAAGGGTGTTGGTGTTACCGTAAAAGGTTCTTTAGGCGGTACCATCACAAACGAAAAAGGAGAATTCTCTGTTCAAGCTCCATCCAATGCCACACTGGTTATATCATATGTAGGCTACAAGATAAAACAGGTGGCAGTTAATGGAAGATCATTTATTGATGAATCACTTGAGCTCGACAATAAAGAAATGGAAACTGTAGTGGTACTTGGTTATCAAACCACCAAAAAGAAAAATGTTACCACCTCCATCGCTTCTGTTGCTTCCAAAGACATTGAGCCTTATAACACCGGTACTGTTGCCACTGCATTACAGGGAAAGTTACCTGGTGTACAAATAATGGCCAGCGACGGTAGCCCCGGTTCGCAACCAAAGATATTGGTTCGTGGATTAAGTAGTATAACAGGTAATACCAATCCACTGGTAATTGTTGATGGTATGGAGATCGGTTACAATAATATGAATACCATCAACCCTATGGACATTGCAAGCATCGACGTGTTGAAAGATGCATCAGCTGCTTCTATCTACGGTGCTCGCTCCGGCCAGGGTGTTATTCTGATCACAACAAAAAAGGGACATGGCAAACCGGTAATAAATTTACAGTCGTCTGTAGGACAAACCTATGTTCCAAAAGTAAAACTTGCCAGCGGACAAGAGTATGCCACTGCAATGAACCAGATTGCCACCAACAGTGGCTTGCCTCTTCCTTTTGCTGACCCCTCTGCCGTTGATAATACCAATTACTGGAAGAATACCTTTAGCCACGGAGCCAAACAGGAACATAATTTAAGTATGAGCGGAGGCCGTGAAGGGATGTCGTTATTTGGCAGCATCAATTATTATGAAGAAACATCGTATGCTGGCAAAGAAGGCGGACAATGGCGTAAGATCACAGGTCGCCTGAATGCCGACTGGGATATTAATAAATATGTAAAAACCGGCATTAACCTGGCGCCACGTTATGAAAACTATCCATATGCCCCCGTTAATGTAACCTGGCCGGCGTTTGCTATGGATCCTACTGTAGCACCTTTCAGAACAGAAGCAGATGTATTAAACTCATTACCTCCGTTGAACGGTGTTTTTGCTGATTTCATGACAGCCTTTAATCCCTATTACAGTCTGCCAGGCCGATCAACATTTAATGGAATGGTAAGCCCGGAGTTCAGTCTGCGTACAAATTTCGATCAGCGCGAATATTTTGGCGGACAAACAGGCGCTTATCTGGAAATAAAACCATTACCCGGACTCACACTGAAAACAGTGATTGATGCCACCGCAAATTTTTCACAGCAAAATACCTATACCCCTAAATACTATTTTGCCAGCAATAACTACAACGCAAAAACATCTACCTATTCTGGTACTTTCCAGAACAGTCGTTATAAAGTAACCAACACCATCAATTACAGAAAACAAATAGGCAAACACAATATAGATGTGCTGGCAGGCCATAGCTACGATGATTATTCAACAAAAGGAACCAGCGCCAATCGCGACAGTATTTTGTTTGATGAAGAAGCATATCGTTATAGTGATGCAGCGTTGGTGCTAAGAGCAGGACAGGGTAGCTACCAGAGAGGTGCAGCTCCCTTCGGCAGAATGCTTTCTTTCTTTGGCTCTGTACGGTATAATTTCAATGAGAAATATTATATCAGTGGTACTATGCGTGCTGACGCCTCTTCACTGGTAAATCCTTTATACCGCTGGGGTTACTTCCCGTCTGTTTCAGGTGCATGGATTGTTTCAGAAGAACCGTTCTTTGACGCTGCCCGTAAATATGTAAATAATTTCAAACTGCGTGCAAGCTGGGGTAAATCGGGCGGTAACCTGCCGGGCTCCGTTGGCGCATGGCTCACCACTGTAAATGCTACTACATACGTAGATGCCAATGGCGCGCCTATTTATGGATATGTGCCCGCAAACATTGCCAACCCTGAACTGAAATGGGAAGTGCAGCAGGATTATACACTTGCATTTGACGCCAGCATGCTCAACGATAAACTGAATGTAACATTTGAAAGATATGTTCGCAACCCTAAAAACCTGTTGCTGAATATCAAGATAGATTATGCACTGGGATATCCGCAGGGATATATTGCCACCCAACAGGCTAATATTGGCGAACTAACTACAAAAGGATGGGATCTCGCAATTGGCTATAACGACAATATCGCCAACAAGGTTAAATTCGGCGCTAATCTTACGTTGAGCCATTTTAAAAGCAGGGTAGACTATCTCTCTAACTCCGATCCTATTATCGGTGGCGAAGCCAATGACGTATTAACTACATTCCGTTCCCGTACTACTGTTGGTCATTCACCTGGGGCATGGTGGGGATACACTGCTGATGGCGTATTTCAAACCGATGCTGAAGCTGCCGGATATGTAAATAAAAACGGTGTTCGCTATCAGCCTTCTGCCAAAGCCGGTGATTTGAAGTTCAGAGATATCGATGGCGATGGCGTTATTAATAATAATGATCTCCATGATATAGGTTCTCCTTATCCAAAGTTTACAGGCGGACTTACCTTAACGGTTAGCTATGCCAATTTCGATTTGCGTACTGAGTTTTATGGGGTGTTCGGACAAACGAATTTCAATTATTACAGAAGAAATATGATCGCAACCGGTCATTATAACTTCCTCTCTGGTTGGGCCGATAAATTCTGGCATGGCGAAGGTACCAGCAATAGCTTCCCAATTCTACGTAATTCTGATCCCAATGGGAACTTTACAAAAATGAGCACCTTCTTCCTTGAAAAAGGCGATTTCGTAAAATGTAATCTTTTGCAGATCGGTTATACAGTTCCATCGAAATGGATAAAAGGCATTAGCAAGCTGCGGGTATTTGCTTCTGCACAAAACCTGTTTACTATTACCGGTTATTCAGGATTAAATCCGGATGTTCCCTGGTACTCGAATATCAATTACAATGGTTTGGATAACTACCAGATGCTGGTGCCTCATACTTTTTTATTTGGTGCAAATCTTACGTTCTAACACTTAACTGCTCTTCTATATGAAAAATTCGCTCATCATATTAATTTTTTCCATTTCTCTGGGCCTGCTCATGAGCGCCTGCGAAAAGAAACTCGATGTAAGCCCTGTAGGATCCTCTATTGTAGAATCGGAATACTATACTACGTTCGATCAATGTAATACATCAGTAAAGGCTGCTTATCGTTACACCGATTACAGTACCTGGTGGGAAATATTAAACTGGCGTTATCTTTCCGGCGAAGCCGCCAGTGATAATGCATGGATAGGCAACACATACCAGGCAACACATGCTTTTTATGATGCCGTAGCACACTATACATTAGACGCCAGCAACGACCGTAACGAAGCGCAATGGATCGATCTGTATAAAGCCATCGGCCGCTATAACAGTATTATTGCCGGTATTCAGGGATCACCCATTGATGATAACAGCAAGAACCAGTTTATTGCTGAACTAAAATTTTTACGGGCCTGGTGTTATTTCGATCTTGTACGCAACTGGGGTGGCGTGCCTATAGTATTGAAAATATATTCACCTAATACACACATTGCACGGTCAACACCATCTGACGTATATAATCAGGTTGTTTCTGATTTGCAGGATGCTGCTGGTATATTGCCTAAAAAATCAGAATATCCTTCGGGCGATAGGTTCCGCGCAACCAAAGGTGCTGCCTTAACGCTGTTGGCCAAAACATACCTGTATATGGAAGACTGGGCACATGCGGAATCAGCTGCCAAACAGGTAATAGATATGGGAGAGTATAGCCTTGAACCTAATTTTGGCTCCCTGTGGGCCTATACTTATAAAAACGGGGCAGAATCTATTTTTGAAGCGCAATATGCTTCTTCACAAACGCCGGCATTGCCATATAACGATTTTGATAAAATGCTCAACAGTACAGCAGATGCAGGTTGGGGATATTACTCTGTTACCAGCGATCTTGAAAATGCATTCAGGTCAGAGGGTGATAGCATTCGTTTGCAATGGACAATTAACCGTACCGGTTTTCCCGTTGCAGGTGACCCAAATAATACAAAATTTGATGGACGTCCGTACCCACTTTCTAATCACTCCAAATCGGCCCGCTTTAGCCGCAAACATTATATTCCCAAAGCACAGCGACCTTCAAATGGATTGCCTGCCTTGAATGATAAAGTTCTTCGATTTGCCGATGTATTGCTTATTCATGCCGAAGCCTGCGCTATGCAGAATAAAACTGCTGATGCATTATCATCGTTAAAACGTATACGTGACAGAGTAAACCTGCCTACCGATATGACTTTAACAGGATGGAATCTGATTAATGCCGTGCGCAAAGAAAGAAGGCTTGAACTCGCATTTGAAGGCGATCGGTTGTATGATATCCGTCGCTGGAAAGATCAAGGTGGTAACCCGGTAATTAATAGTATCCTGGGACCCAATGGCAGTTTTGTAAAATACAATACCCAAACCAGTACCGATGCCTGGGAGAAGAATAATCCCATTGAACCACAAAATAAGGGTATCAACTTCAATCCTGCCATCCATTTGGTATGGCCCATACCTGCAAATGAAGTTCTTTTATCGGATGGCGTTGTAACACAAAACCCCGGATACTTTTAATGGTTTCGAAAATGAAAATTGGGTATTAACAATATACTTTAACATTATGCATTACCTCTTTCAGCAACGTATCTTATCCTTGTTACTTATTACCACATCTGCATCCTGCGCCGTGCTCTGTAATAAAAAGAACGGTTCAGATCCACCACCCACTAATAAATGTATTTATCTGGGTGTGGATACGTGCAACCAATCCAATAAAACGACTATAACACTTGATGTCAATAGTGAACAACAAACCATTCACAGTTTTGGCGCATCTGATTGCTGGACAACCAAATTCTTTGGAAAATGGGCCGACATTCAAAAGCGAAATCAGATTGCTGATCTCCTTTTCAGCATGGATACTACAGCAGATGGCGCACCCAAAGGAATTGGTTTATCGCTCTGGCGATTCAATATAGGAGGCGGTAGTTTTGAACAAGGCGATACCAGCGGCATTACAACTGACTGGCGACGCGAAGAATGTTTTATGAATGCCGACGGATCCTATAACTGGTCGAAGCAAAGCGGCCAGCAATGGTTCTTACAGGCAGCCAAACAACGCGGTGTTAAATATACATTGGGCTTCTCACTAACACCTCCTGTATTCATGACACAAAATGGCAAAGCATTCAACGGTACTACCGGAACAACCATGAATATTCAAAATGGCAAGATGGACGCCTATGCTACCTATCTGGCAGATGTAACCAAACATTTTCAGTTTGACTACTTGAGCCCGGTAAACGAACCGCAATGGTCGTGGGGCTCGGGAACTTCAGCAAGCCAGGAAGGAACGCAGGCTTCGAATAATGAAATCGCTTCGCTTGTCAAACTAATCGGACCTAAATTAAGCGGCACGCCATATAAAGTAGTAGTTGGCGAAGCCGGACAACTGAATTTTTTGTATACCAATAATACAGATGGAAGGGGTGACCAGATAAACCAATTCTTTTCATCTTCTTCATCCAATTATATCGGCAATACAACGAATGTTGAACATGCTATTTCCGGGCATAGCTATTTTACTACTTGTCCGGATGATAACATGATTTCCATTCGTCAGCAAGTGGCCGGTAAGATCAATCAGGTTGATCCTTCGCTTCAATACTGGCAATCTGAATTTGGTATTCTGAATAATATCTGCAATACATGGAACGGAAGCCCCCGCAGCACTAATATCGATTATGGTTTATATGTAGCGAGAGTACTGCATCACGATCTTGCTATAGGCAATGCTGCTTCATGGCAATGGTGGCTGGCTGTAAGTCCGTATAACTATAGTGATGCACTGGTATATATCAACGATCCTGCGGGTAATATCAACGTTGATGGCTGCAAACAGGATGGTATTATACTCGATTCGAAACAACTCTGGTGTTTTGGCAACTATGCCCGTTTTATTCGACCCGGTATGAAACGGATAGCACTTACTGTACAAGGTATAACTGATCCTGTAATTGCTGCCAGTTCTTTGATGGTATCGGCTTATAAAGATGAGGCAAATAAAAAGATTGTGGTAGTACTCATTAATCCGAAAACTGATGACAGAACAATACAGCTATCAGGATTGACTATTGCAGGTAATGTAATGAATTCGTATACCACAGATGGTACTTACAATTTGAAAAAATCGGTTGTTTCAACAGACAATGTTAGAATACCGGCAAAGTCAGTAGTGACCTTAACGGGAAGCTATCAATAAAGAAAAAATAAGTTGATTTTAAGCATTGGTATTGGTCCGCATCCCCTGTTTTAGTTAAGCAGATCATTATGAGGGCATGATGACAAGGTTGGTAATACAATGGAGGGCAGAGCATAAGCAATCAATTAATAGTTACCATGGCACATTTGGTATCATTTCCATTGATATTGCCAACCGCTTAACTAAACGCATCATTTGAATTTTATTGATTATCTGGTATGTTGCAAAGAAATGTTTTTTACGCTGTTGGTTTTTTGTTGGTTCACTTTGTTCAGCCTATGCAGGCGCAGGAAACCATGTCTTTGGCCGGGATCTGGAAGTTTAAACTGGATGTTTTTTACAAAGGTATTCAAAGCAACGGCGTACAATTATTGCCAGCTTTACCAGAAGAAATTACTTTGCCGGGTTCTACAGATCAGGCGGGAAAGGGTTATAAAACTCAGGACATGACATCGCTGCGGTTAACCCGGCAGTTTGAATATAAAGGTGCGGCCTGGTATCAGAAAGAAGTGTTTATTCCCGAAAACTGGAAGAACAAAGAAATACAGTTGTTTCTTGAAAGAGCGCACTGGCAAACAAACTGTTTAGTTAATGGAAACGAAGTTGGTAAACGCGAGAGTTTATCAGTACCCCATGTTTATGATATTACATCACTGGTTTATGCGGGCAAAAATAACAGTATCAATCTGCGTGTTGACAACAGTATGATCTATGATCTTGAGTATAGTCATGCGGTGAGTGCCGAAACACAAACCAACTGGAATGGTATTATCGGTAAAATTGAATTACGGGCTTTTGATAAAGTGCATATACAAGATGTACAGATCTATCCATACGTAGAAAAGCGACAAGCCACTGTTCATATAACAATAGAAAACAATGCCGGGAAAGACGTAAAAGGAACGCTGCAATTAGCTACTGAATCAAAGATAACTCCGGTTCCTTTTGCAGGAAGCGATTCGTTAATTACCGTGAATGCCGTATTATCACTGGACGATTCAATGAAGCTGTGGGATGAGTTTCATCCGTACGTATATACCTTGAAAGCGCAATTGCAGGCACATGATAGTCTTGTACAATATAGTGATTCAACATCTGCAACTTTTGGTATGCGCAGTTTTGGTGTAAAAGGAACGCAGTTTACTATAAATGACCGTCCTGTTTTTATACGTTCTACAGTGAATTCCGCAGAGTTTCCAATTACGGGGTATCCCGCAATGGATACACCGTATTGGAAACATATTTTTAGCACCTGTAAAGCATATGGTTTAAATGCCATGCGGTTTCACTCCTGGTGCCCTCCGGAAGCTGCTTTTACGGTGGCCGACGAAATGGGCATGTATCTGCAGATTGAAAACTCCGACTGGCGGTTTACCATTGGAAAAAATGCTTCGGTAAATAATTTTCTTACAGAAGAATCGTATCGTATTCTCGATACCTATGGCAATCATCCATCCTTTGTAATGATGTGTGAAGGCAATGAACTGGTTGGGCCTGAAGTACAAGCATTTCTTGGTAAACTGGTTACTGCATGGAAGAAGAAAGATCCGCGGCATATATACACCGGAAGTTCCGGCTATCCTGTGATAGCAGAAAACGACTATAATGATTTTTATGGGCCACGTCCGCAGCACTGGAAAGAAGGATTAAACGGACAGTTTAATAAGGCGCCGCTAAACACCTTATACGACTATTCAAAAGATGTAGCCAGGTTTAATAAACCCATGATCACACATGAAGTAGGGCAGTGGTGCGTATATCCTGATTATAACCAGATACCAAAGTATACCGGTGTATTAAAGCCGTATAACTATGAACTGTTCAGGGAATCGCTTCGTGAGCACCATATGCTGAATATGGCCGACCGGTTTACACAGGCTTCCGGTAAGTTTCAGGTAATACAAAAGAAAGAAGAGATTGAATCGTATTTGCGAACCCCGGGAATGGGAGGATATACGTTACTGCAGCTAAACGATTTCCCCGGTCAGGGCACTTCCCCGGTAGGTGTGGTCGATGTGTTCTGGGATCCTAAGAATTATGTAACCGCTACCGGGTTCAGTCATTTTCAATCGGCGATTGTTCCTTTATTCAGAACGGCAACCTTCACCTTTACCAATTGCGATACATTAAAAGCCAGTATCGAGTTCGCTAATTACAGCGGCGGACAATTATCAAACGCTGCCATCAGCTGGAGTATCAATTATCCCGACAGTACTTCTTATGCCACCGGGCATTTCGATAATGTAACCATTCCGTTGGGAAGTCCGGTTAAAACCGGTATGCTTTCCGTTCCGTTAAATAATATACAACAGGCCACCCGGCTTATAGTTACCGTTAATATTGGAGGAACAGGTTATTCCAATCAATGGAGTATATGGGTATACCCTCAAACCCTGCCTGTTGTGAACCTGAAAGGAGTGCTTGTTACCAGCCTGTGGAATGATAAAGTAATAAAGTACCTGCAAAAAGGCGGCACTGTTTTGTTGTTGGCAGATACTGCCTCGGTTCAATCCGATGCCGACCCGGTATTTTCCGGTATTTCCTGGAATACTGTGTGGTCGGGAATGCCGCCGAATCTTTTGGGTATTCTTTGTGATCCTGCACATCCGGCATTAAAGTATTTTCCAACAGAATTTCATTCCAACTGGCAGTGGTGGGATCTTACACGTCATGCTAAACCATTTGTGCTCGATCATACACCATCTTCATTTTATCCGGTTATTCAAATGATCCCTGACTGGAACAACAATAAAAAGATCGGCCTGCTTTGTGAAGCCAGGGTGGGAAACGGAAAATTATTAATAAGTGCCATAGATCTGATTCATAATATAGAACAACGGCCGGTTGCCAGACAATTACTGTATAGCCTTGAAAAATATGTTACAGGAAAAGAATTTAATCCTGTGGAGGAATTAAAGAGGGAAATGATAGACGAACTGTTTAAAAAATAACCTTTTATAATATTCGAAAACCATAAAATAGTCCATCTTTTTCAAAAAAATATCCATTTGATACTTTTTTGAATTTCAGAACTTTGAAGAGTACTTATTACAATTGTTTGCCATGGCTCGAACCAACAACTTCAATACCGGTTATATCATTGCTATATCCTTTATCTCAGCTCTGGGAGGTTACCTGTTTGGATTTGATTTTGCGGTAATTTCAGGCGCCTTACCATTTCTGCGTACACAATTCGGGTTAACCGCCTGGTGGGAAGGCTTTTTAACCGGTTCTCTGGCTTTAGGATGCATTGCAGGTTGTGTAATTGCCGGTGCTATCAGCGACAGATATGGCAGAAAGCCGGGCTTAATGATGGCCGCTTTAATATTCGCAGTATCATCTCTGGGTATGGCCTTTTCCGGCTCTCTTTCAACGTTCATCATGATGCGTTTTACCGCTGGTATTGGCGTTGGTATGGCTTCTATGTTAAGCCCTATGTACATCGCGGAAATTTCACCGGCATCAGTTCGTGGCCGGAACGTAGCCATTAACCAGTTAACCATTGTAATAGGCATTCTTATCACCAACCTCGTTAATTATCTGCTGGCAAACAAAGGCGTGGATGCCTGGCGATGGATGTTTGGCCTGGGCGTAGTTCCTTCAGCCCTGTTTTTATTGGGTGTATTGTGGCTGCCTGAAAGCCCCAGATGGTTAATGCAGGCTAATCAGCAGGAAAGGGCAAGACGTATTTTGGGCAGAATTGGAAACCCTGATTTCGCCGAAACAACCATTACAGATATTAAAAGATCACTGCAGGGAGGAACAAAAAAAGTTACACTGGCAGATGTATTTGCTCCTTCTGCCCGCAAAGCTGTTATATTGGGTATAGCACTGGCTGTGTTCCAGCAGTTTTGTGGCATCAATGTAGTATTCAATTATACGTCTACCATTTTTGAATCGGTAGGTGCGAATCTTAATCAGCAATTGTTCGAAACAGTTTCTATTGGTGCGGTAAACCTTGTTTTTACTTTAATAGCTATGTGGCAGGTTGATAAGCTGGGCCGCAAACCGCTGATGTTAACGGGTTCAATAGGACTATCAATCATATACGTAATACTTGCATTGTGGTTGAAAAGCCATGTTGCAGCCACACTTATATCTGCTCTTGTATTGATCGCCATAGCGCTTTATGCGACTTCATTAGCGCCCGTGACCTGGGTGTTGATCGCAGAAATTTTTCCGAATCACATTCGCGGACGTGCAACATCGGTAGCCGTTATTTCTTTATGGGCCGCCTATTTTGTATTGGTCTTCACCTTTCCGGTATTGGCCAAAGAGTTGGGCGCATATGGTCCATTTTACATGTATGCCGGCATTTGTGTGCTCGGATTTTTATTCATTCGTAAACGTGTTACCGAAACAAAAGGCAAAACGCTGGAAGAGATAGAAGGAATAATGCATTGAGGTAAGATGTAAGAAATATGAATTGGAGACAAACGACTACAATATAATCAACCAACAGCACAACTAATTCTATGACAGATTCAACAGTAAAGGTGTGGCAGGAAAATGTAACGATTCCGACGTATGGCATTGGTGAACCTGATAAAAATCCAATGTTCTTCGAAAAGCGTGTTTATCAGGGCAGCAGTGGTGTTGTATATCCTAATCCCGTTATTGAGAAAATTTACGATGAGAAAAAGGATAAGCAATACAACGGGCTTTTTTTGGAGAATGAATATTTGAAAATAATGATCCTGCCCGAATTGGGAGGCCGTGTGCAAATGGCTTACGACAAAATAAAGCAGCGTCATTTTATTTATTATAACCAGGTGATAAAACCCGCTCTGGTAGGTTTATGCGGTCCGTGGATTTCGGGCGGTATTGAATTTAACTGGCCGCAACATCACCGGCCGGGAACCTTTGAGCCGGTTGACTGGTTAATAAAAGAAAATGATGATGGCAGTAAAACCATTTGGGTAAGTGAAGTAGAACGGATGTTCCGGACGAAAGGGATGGCAGGGTTTACTTTATACCCCGGAAAAGCATATCTTGAAATCAGCGCAAAACTATATAACCGCACTTCGTTGCCGCAAACTTTTTTGTGGTGGGCCAATCCGGCGGTAAAGGTGAATGATGATTATCAATCTGTGTTCCCGCCCGATGTAAATGCCGTATTCGATCATGGTAAACGCGATGTATCGACTTTCCCCATTGCTACAGGCACTTATTACAAAGTAGATTACTCGCCCGGAACAGATATTTCACGCTATAAAAATATTCCCGTACCTACATCTTACATGGCGATCCATTCTGATTATGATTTTGTGGGTGGGTATGAGCACGATACCAAAGCCGGTGTGTTGCACGTAGCCAATCATCATGTATCGCCCGGCAAAAAGCAATGGACATGGGGACATGGGGATTTTGGACAGGCATGGGATCGCAATCTCACCGATGAAGACGGTCCGTATATCGAACTCATGACAGGCGTTTATACCGACAATCAGCCCGATTTCTCCTGGATCATGCCGTACGAGGAAAAATCTTTCACCCAATACTTCATGCCTTACCGGGAACTGGGTCTGGTAAAAAATGCATCCAAAGATCTGTTGGTAAACATTGAAAAAGAGAAGGATCAATTGGTGATTAAGATCTTTGCTACATCAAAACAGCAGCAGTTAATATACAGATTGCTCAAAGCTGATCAGTTATTGCAGCAACAGACCTTTGATGTATCGCCCGAGAATGTTTATACGGAGGCCATACCTCTACAACCGGATGTAACAGCCGACAATATTTTATTCGTAATAACAGATGGAGCAGGAAAAGAGCTGCTACGGTACGAACCGGAAAAGAATCGGAAAAATGAATTGCCCGAACCTGCTAAAGCCGCATTGCTTCCTGAGGACGTTGCCAATAACGAGCAATTGTTTTTAACAGGCCAGCATTTGGAACAATATCGTCATGCAACTTATAGTCCGGTACCATATTATGAAGAAGCATTGCGCAGAGACCCAAATGACATCAGAAATAATAATGCTTTAGGCGTTTGGTACATGCGCCGTGGCAGATTTGCGAAAAGCGAACCCTATTTCAGAAAAGCAGTTGAGTCCATTACAAAACGCAACGCCAACCCTTATGATGGCGAACCTTATTACAATCTGGGCCTATGTTTAAAATATCAGGGCAAAAAGCAGGAAGCATATGAAGCTTTTTATAAAGCCACCTGGAACAGTGCCTGGCAGGATAGCAGTTATTTTTCTATTGCACAAATTGATGTAGCAAATGGCGAGTATAAAAAAGCATTGGAACATCTGCAATGGTCGCTGGACCGGAATATGCGCAACGGTAAAGCCTGGGCTTTAAAAGCAGTTGTATACAATAAGCTACAACAATATGAAAATACATTGGCGGTATGTGCTGCGGGATTGGAAAGAGATGAATTTAATCTGTCGCTGTATTTCGAACAGTTTAAAACATATAAAGCATTAGATAAAAAGGAGCTTGCCGATGCTTCTTTACAAAAATTAAAACATCTTGCCAGAGCGTACGCGCATAATTACATAGAATATGCACTCGATTATGCAGCAGCGGGTTTATACAACGAAGCAATACAGTTACTGCAGTTATATATTGAGAACAATACGGCTGTTT
>Ga0105237_10003523_pt1 | contig 18552 bp, 15 predicted proteins | sample KBSC24metaG_FD_81520 | JGI IMG/M metagenome (GOLD analysis project Ga0105237, IMG submission 81520) | Corn rhizosphere microbial communities from Kellogg Biological Station, Michigan, USA - KBS C2-4 metaG | ecosystem: Host-associated > Plants > Roots > Rhizosphere > Soil | place: Michigan, USA... | reverse complement strand
TGCGAGAAGATCGCGAACACGCTCAAAGAGAAATTTCGAGCCTTCTCGGGCAGTGTGCAGATGGCGGTCGAATTACGGCACTCCCAGGACAAACTAGACGGTCTGCAAGATGCATTGGAAGTCTATACCGATGCACTGACGCAGGCTCTGCACGTAGGCCGTGGCGACTGGGGCGATGGAATGTTTTACGGCGGCAAGTACGAGGTGACGTACGGGCCGATCAAAAAAGGTGGCAAGAACTACCTTCAGGTGGCCAAGGTCACCTTTGAGATTGGAGTAAGCAGGAGTTAAAACATGGCGTCATACATTTCCTCGAACGAGAACCGGTTCTATACGACACTTGAGCCTTCATACGGAAAGGTCGGTGCGGTTTCGGCGCTTAACCGAATCCCCGCGCTCAAGCTGACTGTCCAACAGCAATTGGACGTCAAGGATCGGAAAGACAAGACCGGGAGCCGGACGTTTTCCGGCGTACCGGCGGGTGGGCGCCGGCGCACCAACTTCGAACTTCGGACATATCTGACGAGTTGGGATAAGGCCGCACCAGCACCAGGCTATGGGCCGTTGTTCCAGGGGGCATTGGGCGCTGCACCCTTGGAGTTTGCGGGAGGGACAGTCTCATCGGCGACGTCCGTTGGACGCGTCAGTCTCGGCGCCCCTCACGGCTTGACGTCTGGGCAGGCGGTTTCATTTGGTGGCGAAATACGTTTCGTGAGCGCCATTGTAGACCCGACCACCATTCAACTGAATGCGCCGTTCGCCAACACGCCCGGGGCCGACGCTGTGCTGGGCGCCACGGTGACTTATACACCATCGACCAATCTACCGAGCGTGAGCATTTTCGACTGCTGGAGTCCTGCGACCGCTGTGCAGCGATTGCTGTGCGGGGCGGCGGTAGACCAAATGGAGATTGCGGTCAACGGAGACTATCACGAGGTGCACTTTCGCGGGCTCGCGCAAGATCTGGTGGACAGCGCCAGTTATACGGATGGCGGTGCGGGGCAGATGCAGAGTTTCCCTGAAGAGCCGGCATTGGGGGCCTTCGACTTTTCTGTCGTACCTGGCAACCTTGGCCAGGCGTGGCTGGGGACGTCTCCAACTCAGTTCTTTACTATCACGAGCGCATCCATCCTACTGAAGAACTCGCTGGAGACGCGATCGAAGGAGTTTGGCACGAACTTGCCCCGCGCGATTTGCCCCGGGCAGCGGTCCGTCACTGCATCATTTGACCTGTACAGTCAGGATGATGATGCGACGACGGCGCTCTACCAAGCCGCGAGACAACAATCGCCGGTGAGCGTGATGTTCCAATTGGGCGAAGTCGATGGACAGGTGATGGCGGTGTACCTGAAGAGCGTTGTTCCGGAGGTCCCGGAATTCAACGATAGCGACAATCGGCTGCAGTGGAACTTCCGTGCCTCGAGAGCGCAGGGTACCGTGGATGACGAAATTACAGTGGCATTTGGATGAGGCAGTGATGAGATACGACACCTTGACGGAAGTGGAATCACAATCGGCTCCCGGGGTCAAATTCACGATCGCCCGGATGTCGTTTGGTCGCCGCGTAGACTTAATGCGAAAAGTCAGGGAGTTATCCAAGCGAATCGAGTTCCTGGAGGCCGGGCGAGAGCCAGGAGATCGAATGGATGCAGCCCTGATGCAGGCCGAGATCCATCGGATTTATTTGTTGTGGGGCCTTCAATCGGTGACAGGGCTGGAGATTGATGGATCTCAGGCAACACCAGAACTGTTAGCGGCGTCCGGACCGGAAGGCGTCTTTCGAGAAGCGGTACAAGCGGTTCGTCGCGAAACCGGGCTTACGGAAGACGAACGAAAAAACTCCTAGTCGCATTCCACTTCCAGTTTTCCAATCAGGCCGGGTGGGATTGCGACGTCTGCAGAAAGTCCGGCCTGGAAACGAAACGTCACTGTGGATGGTTGGGGTTGCCTCTCCGACAAACAGGGCCGCCGGTATGGGTGCGCAAGCACCTCGCACTGCAAACCTGCCCCCGATCCTACATCAGCGTCGATAGTTTGACTCTTGTCGAGGAGTTCCTGGTCCGGCGCAAGCTGGGCGGATTGAATCCGGAGTCTCTGAACGCACGTCAGGTTGAAGCATTCCTGATACTCGAGAGCGCACTGGCGTCGGAACAATGATGTCTATGGAAGCAGTTAATGAAAAATTCGAGGGGAGTGGCACGTGAGCAGCCCGACACAAGACAGGTTGTACGAAATGTTCCTGGCGATTGCAGGAACGACTACGGTGGAACGGACAAGCGGGATATCAACGCCAGATGACGGCGCAAGTCCAGCCCTGGTGAAATCCGTGGCGGTGGATGCTGCCGCCGAAGCACTCTCCAGAGTCGCTGCGAGGTCGTCAAGCCCAGGTGTGACGTATGAGGCCACCGGCGTCACGGGTGTCGGGCAACAGACCACCGAGAGTGCCGCTACAACGGCTGCCGCTACCAGTTCGGCGACAAGTAATGAGGGTTCGCTGGCAAATGCCGCGGGCCTGATCAGCAGCCTTCTCGGGGGAATTCCACTGGTGGGCACTACGACCCAAGTTACCAGCGGCGGAGGAAGTGCCGGAAGCGTGATCGAGTCTATCGCCTCCGACGTTCTCAAGAGCGGCTTGGGAATGCTTCCTTTGATCGGAGGCCTGATTGGGCTCTTTGGGGGTGGTGACAACGCTGCGCCTACGCCTCTGGTGAAATACGCCTTGCCTACAGCACTGGCCTTTCAAGGCGCTCAGTCAGCGGATGGAATCGGGGGCGGCGATTACGACCAGAACGGGATGCCCCGAGCCTATCAATGGAATACAGGTATCACACAAACTACAGGATCGTCGCCGGGCATCGCGAACGGATTCTTCAGTTCGGACAGTTCGCAGCCCCCGGTTTCCGCAGCGCCGCAGATCACAGTGAACGTGCAAGCAATGGATGCACGGTCATTTCTGGATAGAAGCAGTGATATCGCCGCGGCCGTACGGGAGGCGATGCTGAACCTCAACTCCATCAACGACGTAGTGAACGACCTCTGATTATGACCTCCTTCCCAATACTCAAGACCGCTGCCGTAGCTCAATATCCGGCATCCAGGTTGACGGCGTTTCGAAATCAAACGCTTCGTTTCATCGACGGAACTGAGCAGCGGTATCGTGGCTCGGCGAGTCCGCTCCGTCGCTGGAAAATCACATTAAAACAGCTTGATGAGGGTGAGGTAAGGGCGATGGAGAAGTTCTTCGCGAGCAATTCCGGCAGGTTCGGAAGCTTTGCATTTACGGACCCCTGGGATGGCACGGTGTATCCCACATGCAGCCTGGAGTCTGACGATCTAGACGTGACGATCGCTGCCGAGATGAATGGAAGTCTAGCGTTGACGATCGTTGAGAACCGAAAATGACTGCTCCGATCTATCCGCAGCTCGGCTCAGGTGCTCTCAGCCAATTCCCGGTGCAGAAACGCCGCAAGTTGAGAACTGTTCGTAACGTTTCAGAGGATGGCCGGCACGTCCGACTGAGCGACCCAACCGGAACTACGACCGAATGGCATCTGACGTACGACGATTTGACCGACGTGGAAATGGCGACCATTCATGACTTCTTTGCTGTAGCCGAAGGCACGTTGAACTCGTTTACCTTCCTCGATCCAACCGACAACCTGCTCGCCAACAGCGACGAACTCGACCATCCTGTTTGGGAAGCCGGACCATTGCTCACCCTGTCCAAGGGCGAGACAGACCCCAAGGGCGGATTGAGCGCCTGGCGGCTCTCTAACCGCGGCGATGGGGTGCAGAGCCTTTCGCAATCGCTAGGTGTTCCGGGAAGCTATCTCTATTGCTTCAGCGTTTACGTGAAGTCGCTAACCGCTACGAATGTCGCGATGGTGTTTGGATCACAACGAACCACGCGAGCAGTGACGCCTGCCTGGAATCGAATCGAGTTCAGCACGAGGGACTTGGGGGTCGGGCCGATGGCATTCGGTCTGGAGTTAGCGGCCGGGTCCGTTCTCGATGTTTACGGCATGCAAGTGGAGCCGCAGGCGCGGGCATCGGGATTCAAGTCGACCGGTCGCGGGGGTGTATACGAAGGAGCACGATTGGCCGATGATCTCCTGGCGGTCACTACGTTGGGCCAGAATTGCCACTCGTGCACAGTGAATATTATCCATGTCGACCATCTTTGAATTGAAGGAACAGGCTGTCGCTGACACGCCACTGCTCGTATTCGAATGCACGCTGCCGGACGGTCGAGTCGAAAGGTGGTGCACGCATCAGGTGACGGTCGAGGGATCCGCCTACGACGCGCGAGTGCTTCAGCATAGCGTCTTCGAGCTGCAGACGGCATCCGAGCAAGGAGTGGACGGCATTCCGCGCGTCACGATTCTCTTAGGGAATGCGGATTCGCGTTTTTCCGAGATCGAACGGACGGTTGGTTGGAAGGGCGCACGTCTGAAGGTCGGTTTTTTGTTCTACGATCTGCGCAACGACGCCGCCCTTACCGACCGTTCCATTCTCTTTCAGGGCATCTGCAATCCGCCAGATGAACTTCGGGAAGCAACCTTTCGAATCACGGCCACGAACCGGATGAATCTGCAACGGCTGCTACTTCCTCAGGTGCGAATCCAACGGCGGTGTCCTTGGGAGTTTCCGACGAATGCAGCGCAACGCGCAGAGGCTGTGGACGGAGGCAAGAGTGGAAAGTACTCTCGCTTTTATCGTTGCGGATACTCCGTTGGAATCGCGGGCGGGCGAGGAAACAACGCCGATCAAGGCGAACCGTACACAAGCTGCGGATACACCCGAGCCGACTGCCAGGCGCGAGGAATGTTTGCAAATTTCGGCGGCATCGAGTTCGTGCCACCTACCATTTCCGTTCGGACGTACGGTGACAAGAACTGGCACACGTCCGCACTCGCAGTCAACGAAGCACGTTACAACGACTTCGTGCCTCTGGTCTATGGCACGGCCTGGTATACGGCTCCCGTGGTTTTCGCTCGAAATGACGGGAATCTCACTCGAATGGAAGTGCTGCTTGGCATCGGTGAGATTCAAGGCGTGCTTAAAGTTCTCGTGAATGGAGTGGAGATCCCGGCAGGCGTCGCGGGCACAAATATGACGGGTACGGGATGGTACAACCTTCCGACTTTAGGAACCAGGACGGGCCAATGCAACTCCGATTTCACAGACGGTGCCGGTCAGCCGGCAGGAGATCCGTATGGGAGCATGGCTTACCTTTCGGTGGTTGTGCCGAATCAGCTCAATGACGGCAGTTCTTTGCCTTCTGTAAAGGTGCTTGCTCAGGGACTCAAGGTGCCAACTTGTCGAAGCGACGGGACGGTGGCAAGTGAGCAATTCAGCAACAACCCGGTTTGGATCCTTCTTGACGTGCTACGGAGGATGGGCTGGGACTACTCCGAAATCGACCTTCAGAGTTTTTCGGCTGCGGCGGCATACTGCGATGAAAAGATCGACGCACTCGACATTTACGGAAACGCGATCAGCCTAGCCCGCTTTGCCTGCAGCTTCGCATTACAGAATCGCCGCAGTGCGGGTGACGTAGTACGGGGGATTCGAAATGCTGCCCGCCTACTTTTGAGCTACGGGGTGAACGGGGCTTTGGAGGTTCGGGTTGAGAACTCACTGGCAAGCGAGCAAGGCACGAAACCGGAGCACTCCAACGGCAACGAGTCGCTGGACGGCGGCTGGCCGAGTTACGAATTTGGAGACGGCAGCAACGGGTTCTCAGCGATGTTGAGAAAGCCGAATGGAGAGCCGTCAGTACGTGTGTACTCCCGGAGTATCGCAGATTCGCCCAACCGATTCTCAGTGGAATTTCAAGACGAGTTGAACGAGTACCAACAAGATAGCTTTTCGCTTGTGGACGTCGATGACGTTGCACTAAGTGGACAGGAAGTTTCGACAACCCTCTCGGCATTGGGGCTGCCAAACTACGATCAGGCGTCCCGAATTCTGAAGTCTTGCCTGGACAAATCAGTACGAGGCAACACGTACATAGAGTTCGAAACTAGCGTGAAGAGCTATGGCTTGCGCCCCGGAGATCTCATCACCGTGACCTATTTAAAGGAAGGCTTCAATCGGCAGCCTTTTCGAGTTCTGAAACTGGCACCGGGCTTGAATCACCGTACGACCACCATTACGGCTCAAATTCACAACGACACGTGGTACCTGGATAGCAATGGGCAGGTGAGCGGAGCGTCTGGAGGCGGCCGCCGTGGGCAAGCGGGCATCGGATTGCCAAAGTCCCTGATGGGGAGCACGGTTGATGAAAACGGTGACGTCCAGTTTGGCATTGAGGAATCGGCAATCGCCCACACGGATGGGACGACGGAGACGCAGGTCACAGCGAGCTTCATTCCACCTCCGTTAGCTCGCTCCAGCAGTCCGTCGATCCCAATTCTCAGCCTATCAGCCGTGGTGAGCGAAGGGGGCGGTTTGAAGGCCGGACAGATTCTCTACTATGCCTTGAGTGCGGTCGACGAAGGCGGCGGTGAGAGCAACCTGTCATTTCTGGTGCGCGCCATCATCACGACCGATAACAGTCAGGTGGCATTGACGGGAATCAGTTTTGCACCGGGGACGCTCACATTCCGAGTCTACAGAGGCGTAACGCCCGCAGACCTGTTCCGGATTGCCACGGATCAGCCGCTGGTCTCCGAATTTCGGGATACCGGTCTCGATAAGCAGCTGGTCGCAGCTCCCGACTCCAACTTCGATCACGCAAATTTCTACTGGCGTATGGAAATGCAGCCGGAATCGGCGGGCACCATCCACTCGCCCACATCGATTGGGAACGGCGCGCTCTCAATGGCCGCCAATCGGTACCGGGGAATGATCGTGCGAGTTACGCGTGGAAGAGGGGCGTGGCAAGAGCGATCGATCGCCGGGAACACATCGACCGAGTTAACCGTCGCACCTCCATGGAACATCGAACCCGACGCGAGCAGCTTCTTTGTTGTGGCGGAGAACAGTTGGAGGTTCGGAGCCCTGGCGAAGGCGAGTCCCGTGCAATTCGCTATCCCGAATCGGTCCGGGGAGGTTGTTCAAGTGACCGGTAGAGCCGCAAACGTGAACGATGTTGAGTGCGCACCTGAGGTCTCGATAGTCACCAGGTGGACGATCGGGGGCAGCGGACTTGGCGGTGGAGATGCCGATGTTCCTCCGGCTCCAATGTTCGGACTGCGGGCCAGCCCGAGCGGCGGCATGGTCGAACTTAGCGGGGTGTCGTTCTCAACTCTAGAAAATACCCGTTCTATTTCGTCGGCGACTTTGTACGCCTACTACTGGGATGAGTTACAGGGGCAACCGGCTACAGCTCTCGCGAGCGATGTGACGGTTGCAGACTTGGCCCTGAATCTGAATATCGCAACATCCGGTGAAGTCGGCTCGTACCTTCAGATCGGTGCAGAGGTAATGCGCGTAGAAGAAGTGTTGCTGAACGGGACACGGATTCGCGTCACGCGCGGAGTTCACGGAACCGCACCAGCTGAGCACTCCGCACACGCGCTCGTCTACTTGCTGGAACGGCAGACCGCAATAGCTGCATTCCCCAAGAACTTCTTCGGCAGCCCCTACAGCGGCAGTTGGACTTACTCGCTGCCACTGCCCGATTCCCGGATCGCGAGTGCCGAATTGTTCGTTTCCAATTCGGTCGGCAACAGTCCATCCAACAGCAACCATCTAACACACAACGACGACCAGGGACTGCGAACGCTTTCCGGTGGCCAATATTCGATACAGGTCAACGGCTACCTGGCAATAGACCAAAGTGCGGCTCCAGCACTGGTAGTTGAGGCATCTCATTCGGTCCGAGATATTTTCGCAGTGGTAGGAGGAGCGGCTGACGGACCGGTGCAACTGCAAGTCAACGTCGACGGTGCGGCATATTGCGAGCTGACATTCACACCAGGGGCCATCGTGTCCAACACCGTTGATGGTTTGACCCTTCCACCATTGCTATCGGGCTCCAAGATTACGCTGGCGGTGCTGAGTGTAGGCCATTCTGCTCCAGGCAGCGACTTAACCGTATTGATCCGACTCTAATGGCAGAACAACTTTCGAAACTCCGTCCCGATCGGGATCTGCAGTGCTATTTTCAAGAGCCCTCAGCCGTTGCGGCCCTCAGCGGGGCGAGCGCGAATGGCTTCACGGTCTCCGGGTGTTGGCGCCAACAGTTTGATTGGGCCGTCGTGGAATGGAACCGCGACAATGTCTTCGAACATCCGGCTCTGCGGAATTTGCCCGACGGGAATTTGAGTGGGCTAAGGCTCAGCTACGAAGAGGTCCGGACCAACTGCATCGGGTTTGATTCAACGGCGTATGACCCAATCGGCTGGTCGTTCCTCAGGATCTGGGAGGAGCACGCGGGCAACAATGGCGATCCCGAGGAAACGATTCACTGGATTCCACTCAACAACTACTGCACTCCCGTTGACGGCGAGTATGTGGCGTCTACAGCAACGTTGGTCTTGCAGGGCTCGCCTTCGGTCGGGGATTTGATCGAGCTCGCGTGGCTCCACGACCATTGCAATTACATGATGGCGCCAGGAGACACTTTGGAGTCGGCGGTTTCCGGCTTGGCCGCGAATATCAATCACAAGCGGGAGGACGGGTGCGCGATTACTGCGAGCGCGGAAGGTGCGGCAATCACCCTGACCTACCTCGGGGCGCCCGGTTTCAACGGAAATCGTATCGGTATTTATGGTGGGGTAACGGAATCGAAAACGGAATCGTGGTCGCCGAGTTGGGCAACGTTCGGCGGGGGAATATCCCCGTCGCGTTGGAGAGTGAACCTTGATTTTAGTCATCTGGTGGATTCGACCGGAGCGACGGTCGATACCAGGAATGTTCGCAGGATGCGGTGGACATGGGCTGCCGACCTGCAAGATAGCAATTTCCAACGTTCCGAGTTTTCGGTGGTGGTCGGTAACTGGCAGGCGAGCGGAACCGGCTTGGGATACCTGGTCGCAGGGCCGGGAAGCAGGCGCATTTCGCTGAAGACTCCCGGCGTACAGCACACAGGAGTCTGGGCTGAGAGCAAACCCGGGAATTACTGGAATGGATTGATCTGGGTGGCAAACACGAAGGGTGCTCATGTATCGTGGACGTATTCGGCACCTTCAGACCACTCTTTGTACTTGGGTACGCGATACGTAGGAAACGGCGCCACGGTGTCGGTCCAGATTGACTCCAGTGCGCCCAAAAAACTGAACCTCTCCCGTCCGGGGGAGGACATTCTGATACGACATCTGCTGGGCAGCTTCAGCGCGAATACCCCACATACCGTTTCGATCACGCACGACTCTTCCAATGGGGACGAACTGCATTTCAACTTTTTCGAAATTGCCGTTCCTACTACTAATCTGCCTGATTTCAGCCTTTGCCCCACAACTACTCTAGCTACGGACTGGGACACCGAACATTCGTTGGCGATTGCACCCGAGAGAACTGCGTGGCTAATTAGCAAGCTGGGATTCCGCGGTAGAGCAAACCACTACACAGGTGCAATGTGGTTTTATGAACTCGCCTGTCCTGGGAATCGCTTTGCCTCCGCAACGGTTGAATTCGCCGGCACACCGCACTTCATGGATGTCACGAAGATCCTGCTCGCTGGTACTGAGATTCAGCACATCAGCCTCACGAGCGATACTGCCGCAAGCATCGCGAAGTGTTTTGAGTTGCTGATCGCTGCCGGAACTTCAGCGGTATGGGCAAAAGCTGAGGGGTCGACCCTGACGATCACGTCGCGAACGATGGGAATAGCGGGCAATGGACTTCCAATCTCGGCATCGCATAATGGAACTGGTTTTTCGGCGACTGCGAGTGTTCCATCTTTAGGTGGCGGAACTGGAGACCCGGCGAGTTTGGATTCGGCGTGGCGAACCGACCTGACGTCGCTCCCGAGGCTAAATCGCGCGTGCCGCGATTGGAATCGGAGCTATTTTGTCGCACTCAAGGCGGCCGGGATCGAGGCGACCGCTGCGTTCAGCATGGAGCTGAGACACGGTGACGATCAACTATCCACTGGAATCGCCCAGCGGTATCCTGCCGGCCCGGTTTGGGTCAATACACCCGCTATCCAAACCAACTTCAGCCCGGCTAGCTTGGCGTTCTGGACTCAGATTTACCTGGACACGGCAGACGTGATGGCGGATGCCGGGATGACACCGTACCTGCAATTCGGTGAGGTTCAGTGGTGGTATAAAGCCGACGATGGCTCGGGCATGCCGTATTATGACGAGTACGCTAAATCGTTGTTTGAGTCGACCTACGGACAGGCGATGAGAATCGTGCCGAATGAAAACGCCGATCCTGTCTTGTTTCTGAAAGAGGCCGCTTTTCTGCCGTCTCTGATCGGTCAATTCACTCAGAGGATCGTTGATGCGGTATCGCAGGTCCATTCCGATGCCCGATTCGAAGTGCTCTATCCATCGGACGTGAACGAGTCTCCCTGGAACCGTTTGGTCAACTTTCCTTCCACGGAGTGGAATCAGGGCAAGTTAACGTGCCTGAAAACGGAGAATTTCATCTACACGGGAGACAGGAACTTGAACAAGGCCCGTCAATCAATTAATTTGCCGCTGGGGATTGGATTTTCCCCTTCGAAGAACAGCCACTTGATCGGCATCAGCGATGGTACAACGCCATGGCAGAGAGAACGGCGCTTGGCGATCGCCACCGGCGTCGAATCTGTAGTCTTGTGGGCCCTCGATCAGTTCTGCCTGATCGGCTATGACCTGCCGCTCGACTCCAGTAGCGGCAGGGCCGGATTCATGGGCAAATAGCCTTACGACATTGCAACGCCGTCAATCGAGTCAATCTTAAACAGGATTCGGCTGTATTCGCGACTCCTCAGTTCAACGAAATCGGCTCCCACTTTCGTCACCACTCCACCGATTGTCTGGCCTTTGCAGTAGAGCATGATCCCTTTTTTCTCGTTCTGACTGGTTTCCAATACTTCTCGCATCGAATCGTTATCCTTTCCAATCGCAGATGAGCTCGTGGCAAATACCGCCGTGAGCAGCGTCAGGTGCTGTCGTCTCGTCATAATCGTGGCGAGCCCTCCTTATATACAGGCGGAAAAACTCAGCCAATATGATCACGCCCGATTAATTTTCGACAGGACGGGCGGCATGCCCTTCCTCTACGAAGATCAGGCCATCAAAGGATTTGGAAAGTATTTCGGTTTCCAGGTTGCCCGCGACATCGTCCAGCACCCAGTTCGAGGAGAAGTTGTGGAACAAATGCGGCCCTGACAGCCAAGAACTGAGGGCAGAACCCGCAGGCACGCCAGCGATGTTCAAAAAGAACGCCGGCATCCCAACCCCGCTCAAAATCGCGTCACCGGAGCCGTCCGGCGACGGCGGCACGTCATACGTGGAAAGAGCGGTAACTTTTCCCTGCTGCAGGCCGATCGCTCGAACGCTTCCGCGTCGAAACCCGAACCCCACAACATACAACTGATTGCCGACCCGGTCGCGGAGCAAGGAGCCAAGGCTTCGCTCGCCCTCCCCGCCGAACGATACCTGACTGTTGTGGGCCCACAGTACGATTTTCTGTCCCTCATAAACCTGTCGTAGCCAACCGACATTAGCGGCATTCGCCTCTGCACGGTATCCCGGCCCCTTGCCGGGAATGCGCATCGTGCAGGACTGATAGACAATCGTGGCCGCCTGTCGAGCATCCCTCCATGCATCTGGCGACGATGCAGCGATCCAGGCAGCGCGATTCACATCGAAGAGATGAACGATCGCCGCCGCGCGATCCGAGAGCCCTTTCGCCTGCTCATCGAACATTTGGGTGCGCTTGTTTTCGAGCATTTGCGTTTCGGTGAAGAGTTCTCCGGCCCGTTGGGCATCGTCAGGAGAATAGCGTCCCAGGAAATCGAGCGCCATGCGTGCGGCAACGTGCGCCACCTGCATGTCAAAGGACGTAAAACTCAGGATGGCGTGCTGCCCAGGCGACTGATTGTAGCTGCGCATCCATTCGATCAGTTCGAGCACCTCTTCGGTATTCCAGCCCCAAAAATACAGCCCCGCAAGCGCGGTCTTGGCGCTACCTTCTCCCGTCTTAATATACCGGTCTACCGCAAGCGACTCGGGCCAGTTCGCTTCAATCGCGAAGACTGTAAAGCCCTTTTCCTTGACCAGGAATTCCAGCAAGCGCTGTTTGATCTGGAAGAACTCGCGCGTGCCGTGAGTTGCCTCACCGAGCGCAACGATTCGAGCGTCGCCAACCGCTTTACCGAATGGGGCGAGGTCGTCCAAGGGAACGGCGCGCTGTTTCAACTCTGCGATCACGGGTGCCGCCGCAGCGGTGTCGGTGGGCGGAGTGATTGCGCGCGACGAGATCAGCTCCGAGCGTTTCAGCCGCCAACCTCCGGTGGTATTGGTCCAGGTGTCACGGTTCGACGATAAAAGAATTTGCGATGTTCCCTTGGAAGTACGCGTCGCTTCGTTATTCACACTAACGGAAGCTTCCGTTCCAGAGACCCGGAAATCCGTGATGTTCGACTTCGAAACGTAGCTGACGCCATTTTCCATTTCGGACATGATTTGCAGAAGCGCCGATTGGAGCGGAACCTTGTTGGCACCGATATGAATTTCGGCGTCCTGCACCGCCAGACTGGCGATTGCATCGAGATCCTTCTTTTCGTAAGCCGCATCGATCCTCAAATAGAGCTTATCGATCGCCGCCCTCGCGGCCAGGACTTCGGAACTGGATTCAGGCTCCGGCATCACCTCGAATGAAGCGCTGCCGATCCACGCCGTGCTCGGTCCGAAGGACATCACGCCGATGCTGATCGACTCGGCATCGGCTGCAACAGCTCCGTTGATCTCGTAGGTTTTCCACTCCGACGACGTGATGGGGCGATCGCCCATGTCATCGAAGAATCCCATTTGCCGATTTGGCAGGCCAACCCGTAGCCACATTTGCGCCCGCCCTTCGACACGGACCAGTGCCCGCAGGCGAATGCTCTTACCGCGAAACGGAGCGGCATCGAAGGTCTGCGACAAGCTGCCGGAACTATCGGGCGGAAGCGCTGCCGGCGGCAACAGGACCGCACATCGAGACTCGCCCCTGCATCCCTCCGTACGCAATTCCGCCGTGTATCCCAAAGCCTTCAGAGCGGGAGGTACCACCCATCCGGGAGGCGCTTCGCCGGGAAGTCCATTTTGAAAAGTCAGATTTGATTGTGCCAGCAGAGCGGCCGGCAGGAACAGGACCAACAGGCGCATGACTACCGTTTACCGAAACGCCGTCCGGAACTCGGAGGAGGGCGGTACGTCGGCCGGGGACGTGATGTCGGTGCTGGACTCGCCCGTCGCGGACTCTCTGTGGTACGACCGCTACCAAACTGCTTGGGTGTCCGATCTCCACCGGGAGTTGCGTATTTTGAATCGCTATAAGACCCGCTGCGCGTGGTGTACTTCGAATTGCTAAATCCGCCGCTTTTCGAAAATGTGCTGCCGGAATAACGGCTTTGCGTAGTTGAGCCTTGCGTGCCGTATCGCGGAGCGCTCTGGGTAGTGCTCGACGTCGTGCTGGAGCCGCCGTAATAGGTCTGGCCTCGACTCTGATAAGTGCGATACCCCTCCCAATCGTAACGATCGAGCGGCTGGTATTGATTGTTGAAGAGCAGGTCGCGAAGTAAAGCATACTGCCCGTAGAAGACCCAGAAATCCTGCCCGTTGCGGTGGTCCCAGTAGCCATACTGATTGGAGCCCTGGCTCGGCGGAGCGACATAAGCGAACCCCGCCGGTTGCGCCACCGTTTCCGCTTCGGAATCGTACTTGCCCCCGGCCTTATGCTGGATGGCCATCCCCAAATTGTTCTTTGCCGAGTCGAAGGTCGATTCCGGAACTTCCACCCACTTCTCAGCGGATGTAACTTCGCCGGCTTTGGCGCCTGCGTCCGCGAGGTGAGTGTTGACGGTGCGGATCTTCTGTTCGTACTTGCCGCCGCGCACCTCCATGTCCACAAGAATCTTGTCCCAGGCGTTGTAGAGCTGCTCACAATGAGCCAGCAGCTTCTTGTTTTCCTGGGGAAGTTGCGCGGCCGTGGTCTTCAACGTAGTGTCGGCAGCGACCAGGCCGACAATGTCGAGGTGGGCGAAATCGTTGGCAGCGGCGTACTGGCGAGCCTGTTCGCTGGATTGCCATGCCGATTCAGCTTGCGCAACCTCGTCGCGCAACTCACCTAATCGTTTCTCGAGATTGCGCGCCTTGTCCGGCCAATCGGTTCCCGCCCTGTCAACCTTGGCCGCCACCGGGGCGAGATCGAAGCCGTGGATGGTAGAGTATGCCTGCTCCATCTCCCGAACTTCTTCAGGCAGGTGCCGCTTGACGTCCACCCAATGCGCCGCTTCTTTTTGAATTGCAGTGGCCTGAGTGAGAGCCGCCGTCCGAACACTACGCTCCTGGGTAAGCAGAGTCTCGACTTGCTGACGGTCCTGGCGGCGATTCTTTTTGATCAGCGCGTTCAACTGTTCTACATCATGCGCCGCGAGCTGATAATCGCCGAGAGCCTTTGAAAGCTGATCGGGCCACTGCTGACTGGCGGGAATGGCCTGAAACAGCTGGGACTCGGAGTGCAGGTTAGCAAGTACGCCGTCCTGCGCTGCGTGAATCTGCTTGCCCGCCGCGACGGCCTCCGTCACTTCCTGCTTGACCTGCGCGCGCAGCGTTCGTGGGAGATCGTCGAATCCCGCGAAGTAAACTGCGACCATCAAAACGCCGATGAAGATCGCGAGAAACTTGAGTAGGGATCGATTCATGGGACTACCGCGCGCCGCGATAGACGGTTACGTTGCTCTCGGGCACGATGGAGTAAAGGGTCACAACAAACGGCTCGCCTTCCGCCTTTCTTATGGCTAACAAACCGGGGCCATCCTTCTCCTGAAACTCCCAGTAGTAGAACCCGGTAGTCTGCCCCTGGCTCGTCGCCTGAGCCTCGCGGCTCAATCGATACATCCAATTCTTGCCCTCGAACTCGAACCAGTCTTCAGTATTCTGGCGCTGATCGAGGTCGTTGAGATCGGGTTCCGCCATGCCGAAATCGCCGATCGACAGTTTACGGGCGTCGGTATGGAGCGCAACCTCCACATCGCCATCGCTATTCGTAGAAGCTCGCATGGACACGCGGCGCTCATGATACATGCCGCTCAATTCCGTCCACTGGCGAGCCCCGGCCTGGACCCAAGTGGAGCGATCGGCAGTGAAATCGAGATCGCTAAAGTTGTCGCCGGCGCCCGATACGGAGATGACATCTCCGGCTCGTGCATCGGTGGCTTTCAAATTCGACAGGTCAACTTGCGGTTCAGCAGGCGCGGTTGGTTTTTTCTTGAAAAATTGCATGAGGACTAGCACCAGTAGAACTGCCAAAATGGCTTCTACGGTTAGGGTGATCATAGCTCTACTCGGCTGACAGGGGCTGCCCGAAAGCAGCCCTCATCGCAAACAAATTACCCGTTAGCAGCGGGTAGCTCCTTGGGGAGGACGGGCTTCATCCGTTCCTTCTTGAGGGCTTCCAATTCCGAATCGACGCTATGACTGCCGAGCTGCGCGAATTCGGCTTCGAGGTTATCGTCTTTGCCGGCCGATGCTAACTGATCGAACGCCTTGGCGGTAGCCTCCTCGCGCTGTACCGATTCTTCAAAATGCCCCAAGGCCGAAAATGCGTTGTCCGCATTGCCGACGCCCGACATGGCTTCAGCGACTTTGCGCTGAGCCGACGCGGCGTTCTTGCGCGCGACCAGAGTGGTGGCGGTACGTTCGCCATCGTCGATCTTGCGCTTCAACTCCATCACCTGCTGCTTCAACTTCTCGCTGGTAGCTTGCGCATTCTGAACGGCCTGTGCCATGGAAGCCACCTGCTGGTCGCATTCCGCCTTTTTGGCGAGAGCTTTCTTGGCAAGGTCTTCATTGCCGGCGTCCAGTGCCTGCCCCGCGCGATCCTTCCATTCCTGCGACTGCCGAAGGTATTTCTGATTCTCAGCGTCCAGGCGATTGTAGTTGCTCAACGCCATGGCGGAAGCCTGCACAACTTTGTTGAGCTCAGTCTTCATGTCGGCGACGGTCTGTTTCACCGTCGTCTCAAACGTCGCGTCTTCCAGGGCGTCAACGCCCGAATTGGCCTTGCCGCGAGCCACGCGGCCGACCCGGCCGAACATATCGGAAAAGAATGCCATAGTGTTCTCCGTTACTATTTCAGATCGCCCAACAGTTGCCGTGCACTCATCACGTCCGCCAGCAGGAAATTCACGCACGAGAGGATATCGTCCTCATCATCCGCGCCCATTTCCTGCAACTTGCAGAAATTATTTAAAGTAACCGCCACCTTACCGTTGCCGGCATCGTAGAGCTGAAAACTGGAGGTGTGGATACCGTTATCGGCCTGCAGCATCTTTGACATCAGGCTGGGCGTGATGGACGCATTCGGCACAATCGTGCAAGTGAGCGTCAGGAAGAGAATCTCGCCTTGTAGAGCGGCCTGTAGAGACACACCACTCGACAGCTCGCGGATCCTCAACGTATCCGCTCCGGATTCGGTAACCTCGTAGCCCCTCTCCGCGAGGAGCGCATTAATTTGGCCCAGGGTCGGGCTGTTAGTCGCGGTCATAAATTGATTGGGAAAAGCACTCCTTCATTCCTACGCCTCATGCCGCTCTAAAGTTCCAAGGACCGGCCTGGCGGCAGCGCGGGAATCTTCATTGTACTCGGGTCGTTGACAGGTGGGGAGGGTGAGAACGAGGACGGCGCGGGTCGTCGGAATTCACCCCGCGCCTTGAGATTGAATGGATTACTAATTCTCGGTGGGCGATTTCTCGATGTGGTCGATCACCAGCAGGTCCATGGGGACCTTGCGCTTTTCCAACTTCAGACCGTATTCCTGAACACTCTTGAAAATCGGATTTTCAGAATCCGCATCGACGGAATCGGCGGGATTTGCGGCTTCCGCACTAGGACCGCCACCCGCCCCGGTTGCCACACCCATCTTCACCATGGCAAGGCCGGTTCCCCGGGCCAGGCTATCGCGCGAGAGCTCCAGGCTGAAATCGTACTTGCCTTCTATCGCCGTCTGATCCGCCACGGGGCTGCCCAGGAAGCGGCCCAGGGTGTCAGCGTAGTTGGCGAGCGTTTGTTTCTTCAAATTCATTTTGATGGTGCCATTGGCGCCGACGTCCCTCGTCATCCCGAAGCTGGCTCCACCGCTCGAGGCGGCACTCACGGCGGCTGTCATTTTAAGCTCTTGCGCACCGCCACTGGGGCCGCCAACTTTCACCGGCATGCCAGGGTCCGCCTTCTCTTCCGCCGATGCCACCAGCTTGGGACCATTCTTCGCCACTACCAGTGCATAGCTGTCGTGAGGCTTCGATTCGTGATGCACCACGATCTTGAAGCGATCCAAAAGCAGCGCCTGGAGCATCTCAGGAACCTGGTCCTTAGTAGCTCCTTCCGGCAGTTTGGCGACGATGTCGAAGCGAGCGCCGTTGAGCCAATCGGGACCCACGATCTGGAAATCTTTCAAGCGGTAGGCGGTCCGAATGCAATCCTTCAAGGTGACGTTCTCGTAGTCCATGCGGCCGGCATCGACCCGCATACCGATACGAAACATGCCGCCCGTCATAGGCGCTGCTGGCTTGACGGAGGCAACTTCGAATTCCAGCTTGGAGCTGCCCTGACCGAGCAGTCCGGAAATAGTGCAAATGAATAAGGTCGCGCCGATGGCAATCGGCCTCGTACGGTAGGTCATCTGCACTATGACGCCACCGCCTGGAATTCTGTGACAGAAAAAACCGCTCCCTCGCGGGTCTGTGAAAAGCCCTGTGGGCGGCCAATCCTGGCCGGAGCCGCCTTTCCAGGCGGCTGGACCCGCTGGAAAGCGGGTCCTCGGGCAGGATTTGCCCGCCCGCTAAGCGGGAGACAACAATTCCTTCACACACCCTCGCAGTCGAAGGAGCAGTTTCTCGCCAGACTGGCTTTATGCTGCCGGGGCAGCCACCGAATCGCCGTGGAATCGGACTGAAACGAGGCGGGAGACGCCGGGCTCCTGCATGGTGACTCCATACAAGGACTGGGCGGCTTCCATGGTGCGCTTGGAGTGCGTGATCACCACGAACTGCGTCTGATGCGACATCTCGCGCAGCAACTTCGTAAGCCGGCCGATGTTCGCCTCATCCAGTGGCGCGTCCACTTCGTCCATGATGCAGAAGGGGCTCGGCTGGTAGCGGAAAATGGCCATCAGCAGCGCGACCGCGGCGAGAGCCTTCTCACCGCCCGAAAGCAGCAGCACGTTCTGCAGCCGCTTGCCGGGGGGCGAGCAGACGATTTCGATTCCGGAATCGGCCACATTCTCCTGGTCGGTAAGCCGCATTTCGCCGGTCCCACCGCCGAAGAGCACCTGGAAAATCTCGCGGAAGTTCGCGTTGATGGCCTCAAAGGCTTCCGCGAACTTCTGACGAGAAACCTGGTCGATGTCCTGAATGGCCTTTTCGGTGTCGCGAATCGAATCGATCAGGTCCTGCCGCTGTGC
>Ga0105237_10003522_pt1 | contig 18555 bp, 14 predicted proteins | sample KBSC24metaG_FD_81520 | JGI IMG/M metagenome (GOLD analysis project Ga0105237, IMG submission 81520) | Corn rhizosphere microbial communities from Kellogg Biological Station, Michigan, USA - KBS C2-4 metaG | ecosystem: Host-associated > Plants > Roots > Rhizosphere > Soil | place: Michigan, USA... | reverse complement strand
TGACTTATTACAAACAGGACCTGTTGAACGAATCATATACACTGGACCTGGCGCACACGGATGATACGCTGGTATTCTATATGTCTTCCGGTGGTGTGGACCAGCTGGTGGAAAAGCTGGTGCAGCATGGAATAGCTGCCGACAAGTGGATCGCCGTCATCGAGCAGGCAACAACGCCAAACCAACAGGTGACCCATTATCCTATCCATGAATATTTGTCCCATGCCGCGGGCAGCAGCTATGCCTCCCCCACCCTGATCATCATCGGAAAGGTGGCCGCCCTGCATGCTTCCTTTGGATGGATGCCGAACAGTGATAACAAGGAACAATACTTTACGCCGTTGAGCGTAGCCTCCAACAATCTATTTAATAAAAAGTTACCGATATGCTGACAACACCGAGACTGAAGACCCTGCAGGATCTGATCGCGGGGGCTACCAAGGAAGAGCTGATCTGGCTCAGCGGCTATCTGGCCGGTGTAGTTGCACAGACGGGCGTTGAATCCGTCCCCGTAGGCACGTTGCCGGCGGCTCAGGAGCCGGAAGCTCCTGCCAAACCCTCTGTAGGCAAGATCACCATTGCTTATGGCACGGAGACGGGTAATTCAAAAAAATTAGCCACGGATTTTGCAGCCAGAGCGAAGAAAAAAGGGATCAACGCCAAACTGGTGGGTCTGGAACAATACCGCCTTACCGACCTGGCAAAGGAGGAATACTTTTTTACGGTGATCAGCACACAGGGTGACGGAGAGCCTCCCGCCTCTGCCAAAAAATTCTATGATCATATTCACCGGGAGCCGCTGCAGCTGGGGCAGCTGAAATTTGGGGTGCTGGCCCTGGGAGACACTTCTTATCCTCTTTTTTGCAAGGCAGGTGAGGACGTCGACCAGCAATTGAACCGCATCGGTGGACAACGTATCGTCAACCTGCAGAAATGCGACACGGATTACGAGATCGAGGCAGGCAACTGGTTCGACAGCATCCTGCAAAAATTGCTTAGCGCCGGTGCACCTGCAGCTGGCGCACCGGCAACGACCGTCCGCAAACCCACAGGAAAGAAAATATTCACGGGTACTGTCCTCAATAATGTCAATCTCAACGACATCGGATCCGGGAAACAGACCTACCATCTGGAGATAGCCGCCGAAGCGGAATATCAGCCGGGTGACTCCATCGGGATCACCCCGGAGAATCCAAATGATGTTGTGGAAGCGATCCTGTCGCTGACGGGTGTTGCTCCCGCACATAAGGTGACCTACCGCGATGAAGAGCTTTCTGTCTCCGATGTGCTGCGCAAGAAACTGAACGTCATCTTCCTACCTGAGCGGGTAGTGAAAAAATATGCCTCTATCGTCCGCCAGGATATCCCGGAGACACGCATTGGGCTGCTGGATCTGCTGAAGATATATCCCGTAAAGGACGCCGCGCAATTCCTCGAAGTGGTCGGCATCCTGGAACCTACCGCACCCCGGCTGTATTCCATATCCTCTTCTCCGGAAGCGCACGGCGGTGAGATACATATCACCGTCACCAAAGACACGTTTGTCGTCAATGGTGAGACCAAACACGGCCTCTGCTCCGACGCCCTTTCACAGCTGAGCACGGATCACTCCCTGGACTTCTATATTCACCGGAACTCGCAGTTCAAGCTGCCTGCCGAAGATAAGGATGTTATCATGATCGGCCCCGGTACGGGCATCGCCCCTTTCCGCAGCTTTCTGGCCGAGCGGGACGCTACGGGCGCCAGCGGAAAGAACTGGCTCTTCTTTGGGGACCAGCATTTCACTACGGACTTCCTTTATCAGACAGAGATACAGAATTGGATACAGACAGGCGTGCTGACGAGGATGAACACGGCCTTTTCCCGTGATCAGAAAGAAAAGGTCTATGTGCAGCACAAGATGCACCGGCATGCCGAAGAACTATATAAATGGCTGGAAGAAGGCGCCCATCTCTATATCTGCGGGGCCAAGGAACCGATGAGCGTGGATGTCGAAAATGCATTGCTGTCAATCATACGGGAACAGGGTAAAAAGAATGCCGCACAGGCTGAAAGCTACCTGAATGAATTGATAGAAGCGGGCAGATTTGTAAAGGATGTATACTAAACCAACGAACTTATGAGCGAGATCAAGCAAAATACTTTATCACCTACAGAACCTCCAAAACAAACGAACCTGTCATCGACGGAGCGGATCAAGCAGAAGAGCGACGGGCTACGGGGTTCGCTGATAGAGAGCCTGCAGGATGAGGTGACAGGAGCCATCAGAGAGGATGACCAGGCATTGATAAAGTTCCATGGTATGTACCAGCAGGACGACCGTGACAGAAGAGAAGAACGCGCCGAGAAGAAGCTGGAACGTCTTTTCTCCTTTATGATACGTTTGCGGCTGCCCGGGGGATTCCTTACACCCGAGCAATGGATCGCCCTCCATCACATCGCGGGCGAGCACTCCACTGGCACTATCAAGATCACCACGCGTATGACGGTGCAGCTGCATGGATTGCTGAAATCCCATCTAAAGCCAACCATCCAGGCTTTTAACCAGGCAGGTCTCGACTCCATCGCCACCTGCGGCGACGTCAATCGCAATGTCACCTGCGCCGCCCACCCCATGCAATCGGAGGTACACGAACAGGTGCATTCCTATGCGGCCAGGATCAGCGAAATGCTGAAACCAAAGACCCATGCATATTATGAGATATGGCTGGACGAGGAAAAACTGGCCGACAAGTCGGAGGAAGAAGATCCGCTGTACCAGGACAGGTACCTTCCCCGGAAGTTCAAGGTAGGCCTCGGTATTCCCCCGAACAACGAAGTCGACGTATTCACCAATGACTTAGGGCTTGTCGCCATCATCGAGAATAAAAAATTAAAAGGTTTCAATATCGCCATCGGCGGCGGTCTGGGCGCCACGCACGGCAACGCGGATACCTATCCCCGGCTTGCCACTACCATCGGCTTTGTGCCCGTGACCTCGGGTGATGAACGTCTGCTAAAGACCATCTATGAGATCCTGACCATCCAGCGTGACTATGGCAACCGCAGCGACCGTAAGCTGTCCAGGCTGAAGTATACAGTGGACAAATATGGCGCGGAATGGTATAAGGAAGAGCTGGCCAGGCGTACAGGGTCGCCCCTGGAGGAAGCACGGCCCGTGACCTTTACGGAGCGCATAGATTATTACGGCTGGCAGCAGAACCATAAGGGCCTCTGGTACTACACCCCCTTTATCGAGAGCGGACGCATACTGGATGACGAAAAAGTAGCTATGAAGACGGCGCTGCTGGAAATAGCCCAAACGGGCAAGGCCAATTTCAGGTTCACGGGGAATCAAAACCTTATTTTGTCCGATATAAACAAAAAGGACAAGGCCGCCGTCGAGGAGATACTCAACAAATACGGTATTATCCGGCATACCGATACGGCATCCGCCCTGAGAAAGAACTCCATCGCCTGTGTGGCGCTGCCAACCTGCCCGCTGGCATTGGCGGAAGCGCAGCGTTATCTGCCCGTGCTTATCGACAAGATCGAAGAACTGCTGGACAAACACGAGCTGAGCAATGAAAATATCATCACCCGTATGACCGGCTGTCCCAATGGATGCGGCCGCCCCTATGCCGCCGAGATCGGCTTTGTCGGCACAGCCCCGGGACATTACAACATGCATCTTGCCGGCGACCATGAAGGGTTGCGTCTCAATAGGATATATAAGGAAAACCTTGACGAGGCGGCTATCCTGCGGGAGCTGGACCTCCTGTTCTGGCTCTATAAAAAGGAACGCATCACCGGAGAGACATTCGGGGATTTCGCCTGGAGACAACGCTGGTATAAACAATAAAACCCTGGCTGCCGCCTCTGGCCGGCAGCTTTTTTTATAAATATATAGTCTATTAGTTAAGTAGACTTTTTTAAACCAAAATTAGTCTATAATTTTGGTGGACTAAAAACCCAAAGTATCTTAAAACTTCCAAACAGAGCCACCGTTATGAGAAATGCTAAAAAGCTTCTTTTCCTTATCCTTCTATCCCTACTCATCGAGGGCAACCCGGTCTTTGCCCAGGACAACCCAAATACGCTCATAGAAATATCCGGAAGGGTGACGGATCAGGATAAACACGAACCTCTCTCTGACGTCAGCGTGCAGGTAAAAGGCACAACGACAGGCACTGTAACCAACCTGTCCGGGGATTTCAAGCTGCGTACAAGAGCACACCTGCCCTTCACCCTGGTGTTTTCCTCCGTAGGCTTCCAGGAACAGGAGTTCGAGGTAAAAAGTCTGGGTTCCAATCTCACGATCGAACTGAGTACCCGTACAGTGCTGGGTAATGAGCTGGTAGTGACGGCCAGCCGCGTGCCTGAAAATATATTAAGAAGCCCTGTCGCCATCAACAAGCTGGACATACGGGCCATTCGGGAGAGCCCTTCGCCCAGCTTCTACGATGCACTGGAGAATGTCAAAGGCGTGCAGATGACCACTTCAAGCCTTACGTTCAAGGTCCCCAATACACGGGGTTTCAATATTCCCAACAACTTCCGGTTTATGCAGCTGGTGGATGGCGTAGACATGCAGGCTGCCACTCTTGGCGTACCGCTGGGCAATGCCATCGGGCCAACCGAGCTGGACATCGCCAGTGTCGAGATCACTCCCGGCGCCGCCAGCGCCCTGTATGGGATGAATGCCATCAACGGCATGGCTAACCTGCTGACAAAAAGCCCCTTTACCAGTCAGGGTCTCAGCATCTACCACAAGACAGGCGTAAACCACGTAGATGGCAAGGACCATGACCCGGCGATCCTTACCGAGTCTGCCATTCGCTATGCCAAGGTCATCAACAACAAATGGGCATTCAAATTAAACTTCGGCTATATGCAGGGTACGGACTGGCGTAGCAACACGCGGCTGGACCAGAACCCGAACAACCTCAACAGCGCCAACCCGAAATTCCCGGCCCTCAATGGTCCCGGGAACAATATGGCCTTCGACGGATGGAATAAATATGGGGATGATGTCCTTTCCGGTAGTAATGTAGTGTCCATCGGCGGCCTGACCATCGATGGCAATGCGAACCAGACCTTACGGGTAGCGCGTACAGGCTATTGGGAGACTGATCTGGTAAAGCCGCAGGTAAAGAATATAAAATTTGATGCCTCCCTTCACTACCGGCCCACCGAGAAGACCGAAATCTCTTATTCCTATCGTGTAGGATCAATGGATGGTGTATTCCAGCGGGGCAATAAGATACGTTTGGACAATGTCGTGGTCCAGAACCACCATTTCGAACTGAAAGGCAGCAACTATATCATCCGGGCCTATGTGTCTTTGGAAAACACCGGCAACTCATATAATGTAAAGCCCCTTGCGGACAACCTGGACCTCTATACAGGCGGGGCCACCGATCTTGCCACTCCAGCCAGCTGGGGTTCCAAATACAAGGCGGCCTTACAGAATTATGCCTCATCGCATGGGGGTACATTGACCTCCGCCAATCTTGCCGACGCAGGCCGGTATGCCCGCCAGCAGGCGGATGCAGGACGGGCCGAACCTGGTACGGAGAGGTTTAACAGGCTGATCGACACCATCCGAAAGATCAATAACTGGGATATCAAGTCCTCCGCCATTCCTGACGCACCCGTCACCGGCGGTGCAGCTCTTGTCCAGAAAAGCCGTTTGTACCATACGGAAGCACAGTGGGACCTGTCGAAATACGTAAAGGTTTTCGACCTGCTCATAGGCGCCGACGCCCGTATCTACCAGGTCATTCCCGACGGAAACAACTTCGTCGACTTTTCCCGTCCCATCGATGAAAGGAATAAGCCGGAAAAGGACGGCAGCTTCGGAAAGGACGTTTTGTATAAGAAATTCGGCGGTTTCGCGCAGGTGACAAAGACCTTTTTCGAAGAAAAGCTGAAACTTTTCGCCTCTCTTCGCTATGACTATAATCCGGAGTTCGACCCCAAGTTCACTCCCCGTCTGGCAGCCGTCTATACATTGAACCAACGGCATAATTTCCGCCTGACCTTCCAGAACGGCTATCGCTTCCCCGCCCTCTTCGAAGCCCTCTCCTATGTGAACAATGGCCGTGTCAGAAGAGTGGGAAGCCTGCCCTATATCGACAAGGGGCTGGGTTATCTCGAGAACAGCTATACACAGCAGTCCGTCGTCAATTTCAATGCTGCGGTCAGTGCAGCGGGAGGCAGCAGACAGACAGCCCTGGACAACCGTAACCTGCTCGTACCCGCCGACCTTCCCAATTCAAGACCCGAACAGATCACTTCTTTTGAGGCCGGGTATAAAAGTGTATTGCTGAACAACACCCTCGTCATCGACCTGGACGCATATATCAACACCTACAAAGGGTTTCTCGGACAAGTGCAGGTATTCGTTCCCCATGGTGTGACCATCGGATCGGATACGGCAGTGCTTGCCATGCTGGACAAGAACAGGAATGCCCAGGACCGCTACCGGGTATACACTAATGCTAAAAACACCTATCATAACTATGGATCGGCCCTTGCGATCACTTATAATTTCTACAAGAAATTTACGGTCGGCGGCGCATTGAATTACAATAAAATGAAATCCAATCAGACGAATGATGTCTTTGTCACCGGCTTCAATACACCTGACTGGTCGGGGAATATTTCGTTCGGCAACAGGGAGGTCGTAAAGAATATAGGGTTCAACGTCGTCTGGAGATGGCAGAACAGTTTCCTTTGGGAAAGCCCACTGGTGACAGGTACGATATCCGCCTTCAGCACGGTGGACGCTCAGGTAAGCTTTCATCTCCCGAAAATAAATTCCACGATCAAACTGGGTGGATCGAATATCCTCGACCATCGCTACCTTCAATATGCCGGAGGCCCCACGATTGGTGGTTTGTATTATGCCGCCATCACTATCGACGGGTTATTGAAATAATCCGCGAAGTCATCATTATTCTATAAATTTGGGGGACTATAATGGATTTGAACGACAACAACCGGCTATTTCCTGTCTTCATAAAGCTGGAGCAGCTTTCTCTCCTCATCGTCGGAGGGGGAAAAGTGGCCCTGGAGAAACTGCACGCCGTATTGTCCAATGCCCCATCTACCCGCATCAGGATCGTCGGAAAGGTCATCTCCGAAGAGCTGGCGGCCGAAGCGGCCCGTCATGATCATATCACTGTAGTCGAAAAGCCATACGATAGCAGCGATCTGAAAGGGGCCGATATCGTTATCGTGGCGGTGAACGATATCCCTGCCGCCACGAGGATAAAAGAGGATACCCGCAGAGCGGGCCTGCTGGTAAATGTCGCCGATAAGCCGGAGCTGTGTGACTTCTACCTCAGTTCGGTGGTCCGGAAAGGCCATCTTAAGATCGCCATTTCCACCAATGGCAAGTCCCCTACCATCGCCAAGCGGCTAAAGGAAGAGATTGGCAGTATGATACCCGACGAAATGGATGATGTGCTGGATAATATGCAGACCATAAGGCAGCGGATGAATGGGGATTTTAGCGAAAAAGTACGACAGCTGAATGATCTGACCAAGGTGCTGGTAGCCAAACAGACAATTCCGGACAAGCCGGAGATACTCCACAGACGGGGACCGGGCAAATGGATGCAGGTGGTAAAATGGTGTCTCTTTGCCTTCCTGTTCATGATATTGGGACATGCCATCCTTTCAATGGTGCCTCTCCGTGATATAACCGGTTATGTCACGAGTCTTCCAAGGGAAGAGATAAATGGTTTCACGTTGATGATGCTGACGGGCTTTATCGCACAGATGGTGGATGGCTCCATGGGACTTGGCTACGGGACCATATCCACTACTTTTCTCCTGGCCATGGGCGTTAGTCCGGCCATCGTCAGCAGCCGGGTGCACTCAGCCAGGGTGTTTTCCAGCGGCGTATCGGGATATAGCCATCACCGCTTTGGCAACATCAATAAAAAGCTTTTCCAGGTGCTGGTGATACCGGGCTGCATCGGCGCCATCGTCGGGGCCACCCTGGCCTATTTCGGGCAGAAATATGCTTCCTATGTACGTATCCCCCTCTCCCTGTACACGATCTGTCTGGGGTATTATATCCTGCAAAAAGCATTTAAGAAAAAGAACCCGAAAGACAAGGTCAGGCGGGCCGGCTGGCTGGCTTCTGCCGGCGGATTCATGGATGCCTTTGCCGGCGGCGGCTGGGGAACGCTGGTCACCAGCACGCTGATCTCCAAACGGAAAAATCCCCGTTATGTCATCGGCTCCGTATGTCTGGCGGAATTCTTTGTTGTGCTGGCCAGCTCGATCACTTTCTTTATACTGCTGCGTCATATCCCGCTGAGGGACGTGGCGGGTCTGATCCTGGGTGGCGTCGTCGCCGCACCCATCGCCGCCAGGCTGGTGGGCAAACTGCCGATCAAGGCCATGTTCATTGCCGTGGGTTCGATGGTGATGCTTACCAGCTGCAATACATTGTGGAAAGCCGTCATGACGGTGATCCATTCATTGTAAGCCCTCACCGTCCCTACAGGACCATCAGGCTGCATCCCCGTATGTCACTATTGTCCACCCGCCCCGACACTTCAAAGTCGCCATTGGGATGAATACGCGCTATATCATCTACTGCCTGGAAGCTGCATGAATAGATATTAGCGAGATCAATAATATTAAGAAGCCCCTCTCCCCGATGGCCGATATCCAGGGGATCGTCCTCTTTTCTTACCAATACCCGCATCCAGGGCGGACATTCGAATAGTCCGTCCCCGATGGAATAGGCCTGCGAGAGCAATTCAGTCATCCCGTATTCGGCATGTACGGCCCTTACCCCCAGTCTGTCCCGGAGGATGGCATGCAGCTCAGGACGGGTTATCTCCTTCCGGCGGCCTTTCATTCCCCCCGTCTCCATTACGATGGTGTGTTTCAGCCGCAGGGAATATTTCTCCGCAAAGTCCAGCAGGGCAAAAGTCACCCCAATGAGCAGGGTCTTCTGTCCCTTTGCTTCCAGATCCTGCAACAGGTCGTAGAGTTTTCCGTGCTCATACAGGTAGAACCCGCTGTCGGGATGATCACTGAGCGCGATCATTTCGTTGACCATTACCACGAGGCTGGACCCCGTCCTTTCCAGGTAGGCCGGAAGCAACCCTATGATACAAAAATCTCGTATAGGACCATAGAAGAGCTCGAATCCCTTTGTAAAGCTCGTTCTATACAATTGCAGGTCTTTTATTTCATGACGGCTGCCTCCCGTACCGGTGGTGCCGCTGCTCTCGAAGACCGCCTGGGGGGTGAATTCGGTGGTGTGAACGGTATGAGTCTTAAAAAAGCTCACCGGCAGGAAAGGTATCCCCGTCAGGGTATGCACGTCATCGGGCCGTATGCCCAATGTATCGGTATAGGAACGATAGAGGGGGTTGTGTTCATACTGGAAACGAAAAACGTCCAACGCGAGGCCTGAAAAGGTCTCGGGACGAACTTTGAAGATAGTATTCAACGAATTGTAAAAAACCATATTAGGTTAGCCCTTTTCAACAAAATTAGGTAGGTTTGTAAATATATCCACAGCATGAAGTTTTCATCTTTCTTGTTACCCGGAATATTGGCAACGATGGTCATTGCCGGATGGTCTTGCAGCAAGAGCGGTGGCGGCGGCAAGCCAAAGTTAAGCATATCATCCATCAATAATCCCATTCAACCTGACCAGGACCTGGATGTCGATCTGAAGTTTTCCGGCGGCAACAATCTCTCCGGCGGCTGGCTGGTAGTCATTCGCACCAGGGTCAACCAGATACCACCCATCAACACCCTTGGCGGCGATACCATTGTTGCACAGCTGCCCGCCTACAGCACCACGGACAAAGGGGAGCTTGAGTTTACACAGCCTTACCAGGGCTATCTTCATTATGACGACCATATCAACGACACACTGATCTTTAAATTTGCTGTAATCGATGCCAATGGTAAATCCAGCGATACCATACCTTCGCCCAAGATCGTTTCGATCAGCCCTTAATGAAATTTCAGCGCTTTGCTAAGGAAAATATTCGACTTTTTCATTTTTAGCAGTCTTTATATCGCCTTGTGTGCCGTATTGATGGTATGGCAGACGAGTGAATTGCTGCTGGGTGCTCCACCCTCCGAAAGACTGGTAGGCTTTGTATTCTTCTCCACCATTTGCAGCTATAATTTTCATTGGTATCTCACCCCCTATTCCGTAAATCCCTCCCGTAGGGCTTTGTGGACACAGCGGCACAAGATCCTTCATTTTATCCTTTACCTGGTAGGGCTCGTAGGGTCGGCCGTCTACTTCTTTTACCTGTGGTCACACGTAATAGCCCTTTGTTTCGGCGCCTTTGTCACCTTCCTGTATTCCGCCCCCAAGCTCCCGCAGCCCATTTTCCGCCGGCTGCGCGACGTCGCGGTGGGAAAGACCATTTTTCTGGCCATCGTATGGACCTATGTGACAACGGTGCTCCCCCTTATCATAGCAGGAGCCGAATGGAGCGGCGGCCCCGTTCTCTTTGTCCTTAGCAGGTTCTTCCTTATCTACGCCATTTGTATCCCCTTCGACTATCGCGACCGGGAGGACGACCGGAAGTCCGGGATCCGAAGCCTTATCACCCTGCTGAATGAAAAGGGCATCGACAGGCTGTTTATTGCCTCACTGGTAGTTTTTGGCTTAAGCACCCTGGGGCTGGCTTTTTTTCACTTCCCGGGCTTTTATATATTATTATTGCTCATACCGGGCATACTCACCGCTGTGCTGTATAACAGGGCGAAAAGGGATTTTTCCGACTATTTATATTATTTCGTCCTGGATGGGCTGATGATGTTTTCAGGGCTGCTGATGCTGATCTTCCGAATTTAAGTAAATTTGCAACCTAATCAACACTGGTACAATGGCAAAAAGCACGAAGACCGAAGCAAAATCCCCATCTATATTAACTACCAAATCGCTGAATTTTCTAAAGAGCTATATCGATAATCCATCCCCCGTTGGTTTTGAAAGCAGTGGACAGCAGCTGTGGCTGAATTATCTCAAACCATATATCGACAGTCATTTTACGGATCCTTATGGCACCGCCGTAGGAGTGATCAATCCTAAGGCAAACTTTAAAGTGGTCATCGAGGCGCACGCCGACGAGATCAGCTGGTTCGTCAATTATATTACTCCCGAAGGTCTTTTATATCTCAAGCGCAATGGAGGAGTAGATCATCAGATCGCTCCCGCCCAGCGGGTCTTTATCCATGGCAGGAAGGGAAAAGTACCGGCGGTATTCGGATGGCCTGCGATCCATACGCGACTGGGCAATCCGGACTCCAAGGAACCGGCTCCCAAAGTAGACAACCTTTTCCTGGATTGCGGCGCCAGGAACAAAAAAGAAGTAGAAGATCTGGGTGTGCACATCGGGGCCGTAGTTACCTACCAGGCAGGATATGAAGAGCTGGCATATGATTACCTGATAGGCCGGGCGTTCGACAACAGGGTCGGAGGCTTTATGATCGCCGAAGTGGCGCGTCTGCTGCACGAAAACAAGAAAAAGCTGCCCTTTGCGCTGTACGTGGTGAATGCCGTACAGGAAGAAGTGGGTTTGAGAGGCGCGGAGATGATCGCCCGTCGTATCAAGCCCGATGTAGCTATCATTACGGATGTCACCCACGATACGGCAACCCCCATGATCAACAAGATCATCGAAGGGGATATCACCTGTGGCAAAGGACCTTCCCTGGCATTCGGACCTGCCGTACACAACAAGCTGCTGGCTGTAGTACAGGATGTAGCGGAGAAAAAGAATATCCCCGTACAAATGCGGGCCGTATCCCGAAGCACAGGCACGGACACCGACTCCTTTGCCTATGCCAATGACGGATGCCCTTCCGTGCTGATCTCCATTCCCCTGCGCTATATGCATACGACGGTGGAGATGCTGCATAAAAAGGACATCGAGCAAACGATCCGGTTAATGTATGAGACCCTGCTGACCCTTACGCCGCAAACCAATCTCCGGTATCTATGATCGGAAACTTCTTATTATACATCGATCCGGGCAGCGGCAGCTATCTCATACAGGTGATCATTGCCGCTGTGCTGGGTGCTGCATTCTTTTTCAAGAACCTGTGGTGGAAGTTCCGATCCTTTTTTATAAAGCCTAAAAAAAAGCCTTCGGAGAAAAATGATCCAAACATCCCCTGATGATCCGATATGGTCAGGTTATTCCCGAGACCCGTCAGGCTTTATGTTCAAGCTGAATGATCAGTATTACAGACAGGTCAATCAGCTCTATGCCGGCGACTATGACCTGCTGCTGAGTTCAGGTCTATACCATGAACTGTCGGGAAAAAACATGCTGGTAAGCCACGAAGATGTATCCGGCTCCGTCCCGGGCACTCCCGGATATTACAGGACCCTTCTTCCGCGACAGCTCCCATTTATTTCCTATCCTTATGAGTGGAGCCCTTCCCAGCTGCGGGATGCAGGTTTGTTAACGCTTAGGATCACCCGAATGGCGATGGAAAAAGGCATGATACTGAAAGATGCCACTCCGTTCAACGTACAGTTCGTGGAAGGCCGTCCGTTGTTCATCGACACATTATCTTTCAAGGCGTATGATGGTGCAGGGCCATGGATAGCCTACCGTCAGTTCTGCGAATGTTTTTTGTTCCCGCTATATCTCCATCATTATTTAGGAACTGGCACACACCGGCTGCTTGGAGCCTGGCCGGAAGGGATCCCTGCCATACAGGCTGCCCGTATGCTGCCCGGAAGGAGCCGGCTGAACGCAGGAGCCTGGATGCACCTGTTCCTGCAAACGAAGATCCGAACGGACAAACTGCCCGGCGGACGGCGCCCCGCTTTCTCGGCTGTCCACCTGCAACGGCTGCTGACCCACCTGGAGTCCATCCTGCAGAAGCTGTCCACAGACAATTTTTCAGATAAAGGCTGGAGCGGCTATTATGAGGACACCATCCTTAGCCAGGCCTACCTTGCGGGTAAAGAACGCTGCTTTTTGGAGCTGATAGACCAGCTGCCGATGGCTTCCGCATTAGACCTGGGCGCCAATGACGGCTATTTCACCCGTCTGATGGCGCATAAAAAGGTTCGCATAATGGCCGTAGATGCTGACTGGCAGTGTATGGAGACCCTGTACAGATCACTCCCGGGCCTGCCATCCCGGGATATCCTGCCGTTGTGTTTGGATATAGCCGATCCCACCCCTCCGGGTGGTTTTGCCGGCACGGAAAGAAAAAGCTTCACTGCAAGGGCCAAGGCCGATCTCGTGATGGCACTGGCGCTGATACATCACCTCACCCTGAGCAGGAACATCCCTTTGCCTGCCCTCGCCGCCTATTTTGCCCAGTTGGCTGATCAATATCTCATCATAGAATTTGTGCCTCTGACAGATGAAAAGGCCCAGGCGCTCATTCGCAATAAAGACAGCTATCACAGTGACTACAACATCGAAAATTTCGAGTCCTCTTTTTCCGGGTACTTCCGGATAGAAAGAAAAATGCAGATCGAACAGACGGGACGGATCTTATACAGAATGAGAAAAACAACGCAGTCATGAAAAAACCCGTTTTTATTTTCCTGCTGCCTGTCTTCTTTGTGCTACATGGATTCATGGAGAACTTCAAGGTGATACGTTTTGCAGACTGTCTGCCACTGATAGCCCTCTATGAGGCGGTGACTTCGGCCTTTGTGCTGCTCTTCTTTTTCCTGTTGAAGAGTTTCCAAAAGGCGGCGCTGATGACGTTCGCCCTTATGTCATTTTATTTTTTCTTCGGCGCCTTGCATGACTTCCTGATAGTTCATAATATCTTTCTGCACCGATATGGTGTGATATTGCCCGCCTTCTTCATCGGCTGTATATTGCTCTTTATTGTGCTTCGTAAAAAAAGATCGTTTGACCGCGCATGTCTGTTCCTTAACTGGCTGTTCATTATTTACCTCGTCGTAGACGGGGCTCTTCTTGTATCCCGGACTTCGGACAGGACAGTTTCCGGGACCACGGAAATGACATCCCATATCTGTAAGAGCTGCCCTACACCCGATATATACTTCTTACTTTTCGATGAATACTCCAACAGCAGGACACTGAAGAGCGTATATGGATACGATAACAGCGGCCTGGACAGCTTTCTTATACATGAAGGATTTCACATCCAGACAGACAGCCGCTCGAATTACCAAATGACTCCTTTTTCCATGGCGAGTATCTTAAACATGTCCTATCTGCATATCCGGGACCCCGAAAATGTGCAGGCGCAGGATGTCGAAGAAGTAATGTCACCGAATAGGAAAGAAGAGGTCATTCGATATCTGTCTTCAGTGGGTTATACTATCGTAAACAATTCCACCTTTGACCTGCCGGGCAGCCCCTCGTCCGTCGATCAGCCGTTTATCATTACAAGAACCAAGCTCATCACGCACCGTACGCTCATCGACTATATGGCAAGGGACATCGGCACTACGCTCAAACGCTGGCTGGTGGGGAAGGATGCGGTTTTGGAGGCCTGGATGCGGCAGGTAAATGAAATAAATCGTAATATGGTGACACGGACGCTGGAGGTCAGCGGAAAAACATCTCCCGGCCCACGGTTCGTATACATGCACGTATATATGCCGCATGCGCCACATCTTTATGACAGCCTGCTCCATCTTCGCAGGTTCAAGGATGTGGACAGGGGTGATGACCGGGACCTGATACATGAATATCTCAATTATCTGCCCTATACCAACGAAAAGGCAAGACAGATCATTTCCACTATCAAAAAAAATACAAATGGGCAGGCAGTGATCCTCTTTATGTCGGATCATGGCATGCGTTATACTCCCACCGCTGATGGCCGCTTCCCGTACTGTTTTAACAACCAGGCTGCGATCTATCTTCCGGATAAAGATTACCGGTCCTTCGACGATAACCTGACGGCCGTCAACGAATTCAGGGTCCTGTTCAATAAATTATTTAAGACAGGCCTGCCCTTGCAAAAGGATTCCACCATCTTTTTATATGATAAGGAGCACATTGCTTCCGAGTAAAAAATTTATCCTCATTGCCGGGTTTTAGTTACTTTTGACGATCATTTGCAGAACCGGAAAATCCTTTATATGGTTAGAAACGACTGGACAACAGAAGAAATTCAGGATATATACAATACGCCCCTGCTGGACCTGATCTATCGGGCCGCCAAAGTGCACCGTGAGCATAATGAAACTGGAGAAGTGCAGGTCTGTACGCTGCTCTCAATCAAGACCGGAGGCTGTCCGGAAGACTGCGCCTATTGTCCCCAGGCGGCAAGATACAATACGGGCGTCGATGTACAGGCCCTCATGAAAAAGGACGAAGTGCTGGAATATGCGGCCAAGGCCAAGGCTGCCGGCTCTACGCGATTTTGTATGGGAGCTGCCTGGAGAGAAGTGCGCGACAACAAGGACTTCGACAGGGTGCTGGACATGGTAAAAGGCGTCAATGAAATGGGAATGGAAGTTTGCTGCACGCTGGGCATGCTGAATGAAGACCAGGCCAAAAAACTGGCGGATGCAGGTCTGTACGCCTACAATCATAATTTAGATACTTCTTCCGAATACTATAGCGAGATCATCTCTACCCGGACCTATAACGACAGGCTCTCCACGCTGGACAACGTTCGCAAGGCGGGAGTAACGGTATGTTGCGGCGGCATCATTGGCCTGGGTGAAACCCATGCCGATCGTATCAAGATGCTGCATACACTGTCGAACATGACAACTCATCCCGAAAGCGTTCCCATCAATGCCCTGGTAAGGGTAAAAGGGACACCCCTGGAAAATAATCCAAAGGTGGATACCTGGGATATGATACGCATGATCGCTACGGCCCGTATCCTGATGCCACATACGATGGTCCGCCTCAGCGCAGGAAGGGCGGAAATGAGCCAGGCAGAACAGGCGCTTTGCTTTATGGCAGGCGCTAATTCGATCTTTGCCGGCGAGAAATTGCTGACAACGCCCAATCCTTCTTTTGAAGAAGATAACCTTATGTTCGAACTACTTGGACTGAAGCCGAGAGAGGCTTTCAAGACAGAAAAAGAATTAGCGGTTATACAGTAAGTTAATTGACGGCACGCAGGTGCCCCACTTCCTCACATAGATAAGTTTTTCCGGCAAGCACCTCATCGATGGCTGTGATCATTTCGGTGCTGGATGAATTCTTGGTGACGTAGCCATTGGCGCCATTACGAAGCATTTCATTTACATAAGACCTTTCTGCCTGCACGGACACCGCAATAATCTTGATGTCGGGGGCAAACTCCCGGATAGCCCGGGTAGCTTCGATGCCATTTACAGGCTCCATATTAATATCCATAAGGATCACATCCGGCTGCAATTTTTTGGCTGACTCAATTGCCTCCTGCCCATTGGCACATTGCGCGATAACATTGATCCGGGGCACCTGATTCAACACCCAGCTCCAGGCCTCGCGGACATGAAAATGATCATCAACGATAATTATCCTGACCATGAAAGTTATTTCTACCAGCTCAAAATTACTGTTAATGCAGTAAAAAAGACGCAAATCAGGTGTAATACCATGCACGATTACCCAGTTTCCCTGATCTGCAATTATGATTACTTAGGCATATCTAATCATTTAACCTTAGATTAAGTCCAAACTGATTGTAGCCTGCGGTATTCGTATAGAAGCCTCTCGCATATCGGATCTCTAATTTCTTGATCAAAACGCCCAGCCCAAAAGAAAATCCGGTGAAGCCATTTCCGGCCTCCCCTATGTTCAGCTCTTTCCTCCGGAGATAATTATAGGCAACGGTGATCTCTACCCTATCTTCGGGGAAGACCTGCGCTGCCAGTATAAAATGCCGGAAGAGCTTGTCCATTGTGAAAGAAGAGCCTTTATTATTCTGGTCAAAACCGTTGTAATTGTTAAAGGAGGTGTCATTATAGCGGATATTGAATTGCTGCAGATGATGGGCGGTGAAGGAGAACTGAATGGGCGCTTTGGCCAGACGTTTGGTGAGGCCCAGCGACAGATCGAAAGGCAGATCGCCGCGTGTGGTACCCGGGTAAGGATGAAATTGAATGCCCATATTCCGGAGTGTGAGTCCAGCCTGGAAAAGCCGCGCGCTGTCATAATAGTTGATCTCTATATCCAATGCAGCGCCCGAACTTCGGTAATATCCATACGCAGAATGAATGAATTTCAACGTGGCGCCATAAAACCATTTCCTTTCATACTGACGGCTGGCGGCTATCTGTGCTACATAGTCGTTGGGATGAAGATCACCCAGGATATTTCCTGCGGCATCCGTCTGTGTAATATTGCCATAATCGAGATAATTGACCCCTGCTGCAAAGTTTGTCTGCCAGCGTGTGCTGTGCACGGCGGCCCAGCAATTATAATTATGTACCCCTCCATACAGTGTGCTGAAAGAAGCAGCGATCTGTCCATGCATAGAGGGTCTTAACAACGCAGGATTGGTAAAGCAAAGACCGACATCGCCGGTGATCACTGAATTATTGATGCCTCCCAGTGCGGTCAGCTGGGGTGAATTGGGAAGGTCCAGAAAACTAAAGACCGTATTGCCTCCAAGAGTTTGTGCGGCAATGGGACTAGCAGCCAGCAGGAGAAAGAGGACGGCGATCAGCTTCATATGGGAAGCCAAGCTAATAAAAATCCCTCATGGACATGAGGGATTTTTTTTTAACCCTTAAAACAACCAACATGAAAATAATTTGACCCGTTCGCTTGTGTATAGCGACTGATCTACTTTATTAACACGTGGCGTAAGGGAATAGTTCGTTTTTTCTCCGTCCTGACCCTACGCAAGCGCCAATTCGAGCACTTGTTGCATATTTTTAACAAATGAGAATTTCATTCCCTTGATAAAGCTGGAGTCTATCTCCTGTATGTCCTTTTCATTTTGCCAGCAAAGAATGATCTCCCTCAGTCCGGCCCTCTTAGCGGCCAGCACTTTTTCCTTGATGCCGCCTACGGGCAGCACCTGACCTCTCAGCGTTATCTCTCCCGTCATGGCCAGATAGGGTTTGACCTTTTTGCCGGTGATGGCGCTGGCAATAGAGCTCATCATGGTGATACCTGCACTTGGCCCGTCCTTTGGCACGGCGCCTTCAGGCACATGGACATGGATCGTCTTTTTTGAAAACAGTTCCGGGTCTATATCGTACTTACGGGCGTTGGACTGGAGATAGGTCAGAGCAGTGACAGCGCTCTCCTTCATAACGTTGCCAAGATTACCGGTTAGTTTCAGGTCCCCTTTGCCGTCACTAAGACTGGTCTCTACGAATAGTATGTCCCCGCCGACGTACGTCCAGGCAAGCCCTACGGCTACACCCGGCATATTGGCCACCTTATACAGATCATTGCTGTAGCGCGGCTTGCCCAATACCTTTTCCACATCCGCAGGGGTAAGTTTTGCCTTTACCTTTCCTTTCATGGCATATTCCTTTGCCTGGTAGCGCATAATAGAAGCCAGCTGTCTGTCCAGCTCCCGCACACCACTCTCGCGGGTATAATCCTGTATGATCTTGCCCAGGATATTATTGGTGATGGAGAAGCTCAGCTTATC
>Ga0105237_10003519_pt1 | contig 18568 bp, 15 predicted proteins | sample KBSC24metaG_FD_81520 | JGI IMG/M metagenome (GOLD analysis project Ga0105237, IMG submission 81520) | Corn rhizosphere microbial communities from Kellogg Biological Station, Michigan, USA - KBS C2-4 metaG | ecosystem: Host-associated > Plants > Roots > Rhizosphere > Soil | place: Michigan, USA... | reverse complement strand
AGCTTCCGCTGAACGAGAGCACCGGCACGCACGCCATTCACGGGTTCACCCCGCGGACGCGCTGGCGGGTGGTGGGAGCAGGCGGTGAGAAGGGCCATGCGTTCGTGAGCGGGCAGTTGCAGTTGTCGAAGGACTTGCCGGGGGCGATGTGGCCGGGCGAATTCGTCATCATGGTCACATACGAACTGCATCCGTCGGCGCTTGTGGTGGAATGCCTGGTGGAAAACGTCGGCTCCGGCCCGCTGCCGTTCGGGTTGGGGTATCACCCGTATTTCGCCATCCCGGACGTGCCCGATGCCACCGCCGACGAGATGACGCTGGAAGCCCCGACGGGGGAACTGTGGGAGGCTGATGGCGGCATCCCGACCGGGCAGCGGCTGCCGGTGCCGACGGAACAGGACTTCCGGAAAGGACATGCGATCGGTGGCACCCACCTGGACACGCTGTACGCCACCGGCACCAAGTTTTCCACCGTGTCGCGGCTGTCCCACCCCCGTTCGGCGGGCACCCTGTACATCTCCGCCCCGGCCGATTTCCGTGAGTTGGTGCTGTTCACCCCTGCCCACCGGAAGGCGGTGGCCATCGAGCCGTACACCTGTGCGAGCAACGCGGCGAACCTGCCAGATGGTGGGTGGCGGGTGCTGCCGGCGGGCGGGCAGTGGGCGGCCGGGGTGCGGTACGAGTGGCGGGGTTTGCGTTCCTAGCCGGAGCGAACTAGGCTCCGGTGTTCGCCCTCGGAGGCGGATTCCGCCCGGACCGTGAGATTGAGGCCAGGACTGATGGCACTCTTCGGGTCATCCCAGAAGCGGCAGCCCTCCGCACCGGTAACGGCGTCGGCCACCCAACGCTCGCCCGCCGACCGCTATCTGGGCAAGCGATTCCTGGGTAAGTACACGGTCAGCCGGTTCATCGGCGAGGGGAGCAACGCGCACGTCTACCTGGCGCTGGACCCTGCCAACAAGCCGGTGGTGGTCAAACGGATCAAGGAGGAGGCGGCCCACAGCCCGCGGTTCCGCCAGTTCTTCGAAGCCGAAGTGAAGAGCATGCGGCGGTTCAACCACCCGTACATCGTGCGGCTGCTGGACGCCTCGCTCGACGACCCGCTCGGCCCGTGCCTGGTACTCGAGTACATCATCGGCGTCACCCTGGAAGGGGTGCTGGAGCGGGAGAAGGCGATGGAGCCGGACCGGGTCGGCCGGTTCCTCGGCCCGCTCTCCCACGCCCTCTACGCCGCCCAGTTGGGGGGAATCGCCCACCGCGACCTGAAGCCGGCCAACCTGATGGTGACCGACTACCGCACCGACAAGGAGAGCGTGCGGGTGATGGACTTCGGGTTCGCCGGGTTCACCAGCAAGCCGCACATCCAGTTGGCCGAACTGACCGGTGTGGGGCAGGCCACCGCGTGCGGCACCCCCGCCTATGTGTCGCCGGAGATGGTCCGCGGGGACAGCACCGACGCGCGGGCGGACATCTACAGCGTCGGGGTGATGCTGTACGAGATGCTCACCGGTCGGCTGCCGTTCCAGCAGCAGACGCTCGAAGACCTGCTCGGCGCCCACGTCCGCATGCCGCCCCCGCGGTTCTCCCGCATCGGGTGCGGGCACATCCCGCCGGCCGTCGAGGGGGTGGTGCAGATCGCCCTGAGCAAGTACCCGAGCGAGCGGCACCCGACGATGAAGGACCTGTGCGAGCAGTTCGGCAAGGCGGTCGGGTGGGACGTGTGGGGGCTGACCGCCCCGGCGGGGTACAGCTACGAGGCGCAGGCCGATGCCGACGCCATCGACCTGGTGCCGGTGGGTGAACCGTCGAGCGTGGACCCGTTCTACGACCGGTTCGTGCTGTCCGACCTGTTCGAGGCCACCCTGCCGGAGAAACTGGCGGCGCTCAAACTCCGCGGGTTCATCGAGGACGTTCACGGACAGGTGGCCGAGAGCGAGCCGGGGCTGATTCGGGTGCGGGTGGACGTGCCGCCCGTCGGGGCGGACGGCCCGCGGAGCGGCAGCCGGGTGCTTGCTTTCCTGAGTGGTGTGATGCGGACGCCGGCCATTCCGAAGAACAAGGAGCCGATCGAGATCGAACTGCGGATGCAGAAGCACGGGCCGAACAAGGTGGTGGTGCAGGTGGCCTTCCGCCCCGTCCGCCCGCACCTGCCGACCGACCCGGCGGTGTGGTCCGAGCGGTGCGAGGCGTACTACAGCCACCTCCGCAAGTTCGTCATGCCCGAGGCGTAACGGCCGCGCGGGCGGAGTAGTTTCAGTTTCACCACTTCCCCCCACCCCCCCTGAGACTGGCGGTCGTCCGCTAGTTTGACCCCCGCACGGCAGGCGGGTTTCCCATCCATATCCTGACCCCGGACCCTCTCCGGGAGCCGACTTCATGAAGCGTATTGGCATCCTGACTGCCGGGGGCGATACCCCCGCGCTGAACGCCACCATCCACGGTGCGGTCGCCCGCGCCAACCAACTGCGGATCGAGGTGGTCGGGTTCATCAAGGGGTTCAGCGCCCTGTTCAACCCGCGGGTGCCCTACGTCCACCTGAACCCGCTGTTCAGCACCATCCCCGAACTCGACCCGACCCGCGGCGGCACGATTCTGGGCGCCTCCCGCGACTATGTGGACGCCGACGACAAGAACGCCATCGACACCATCGGCTACCGGCTGAAGAAGTTGGGCGTGGACGGGTTGGTCTGCGTCGGCGGGGACGGCACGCTGAACGGCATGCAAGCCCTGAGCGAGTGCCTGCCGACGGTCCTCGCTCCCAAGACGATCGACAACGACCTGGGGTTGAACTACCCGAACGAACCGAACGAGTGGCACCGCATCGACGAGGTGACCGGCCCCACCCCACCGGCCGCGGACGCGACCGACATCGGCGGGTTTTGGTACACCCGCACCCCCTCCCGTGCCACCTTCGACCTGGAACGGATGGTGAACTACGTCACCCCCGGCTATGCCACGTCGGTGTACGTCTCGGCCAGCGGGGTGCAGCGGGTGCGGACGACTGCCGAGAGCCACCGCCGCATCGCCATCATCGAGGTGATGGGCCGGCACAGCGGGTACATCGCGCTCGGGGCCATGTACGGCCAGCCGGACCTGCTGCTGGTGCCCGAATCGCGGGTACACATCGACGCCCTGGTGGAGCGGGTGAAGCAGGTGTACGACCTGCAAAAGCACTGCGTGATCGTGTGCGGGGAAGGGATCATCGACGAGAACGGGCAGGAGTTGGGAGCCGAGCGGACGAGTACCGACCCGGCCGGGAACAAGATGCTGACCGGGGCGAGCGAGGCCCTGCGGGAACTGCTCATCCGCCGGCTGGGGGACGACTACTTCACCAGCAAGCGGCGGAACGAGAGCGCGCGGGCGGCGATTTTCACTCGTAAGATCGGGCACACCCAGCGGGGCGGGCGGCCGATCCTGTTCGACCGTTTCTACGCGGCCCAACTGGGCGGGCACGCGGTGGATTTACTCCTGGCCGGGCGGATCAACGCGGTCAGCATCTTGCAGTACACCGAGGACAAGGGGTTCCACCTGGGCGAGGTGTACGCCAACGACTTCCGCGACAAGTGGGGGCTGATCCACGCCCGCAAGATGCACCCGGAGTTCTACGACCCGACCACCCTCCGCCCGTCGGCCACCGGCATCCGCTACCTGCTGCCCATCTTCACCAACGCCATCGGCCAGGACGACCTGGAAGCCCTCCGCACCGACCTGTTCGACGAGAGCCACCTGGCCCTGCCGTACCACTCGGTGAACACCGACATCAACAAGCGGATCAAGTACCTGTCCAGCGGCGTCAGCATGATCGGCCCGGCGGAGTGACCGTCACCGATCGCCTTCCCTTGCTCGGGATAACAGCGGTGGCGGCTGGCCGTGAGCCGCCACCGGCGGAGTGATTGATTACCCCTTCAGCATGTCGTCGTGCCGCATGCCGCTCGGCGGCAGGTCGGCCTTGCGGGCGTTCGCCAGTGCCGCCTTTGCGCCGGCCAGTTGGTCGGCGTCGTTGTCTTCCCACTCGATGCTCACCGCCCCGTCGAACCCCACGCGGTTCAGCTCGATGAAGATCTCTTCGAGCGAGTTCGCGTCTCGCATGGTGCCGGCGGTCACGAACTTCCACCCGTTCGTCCAGTGACCCATCGGCCGGTGCCCGCCCAGCCGTCCGCCGCGGCAGTGCTCGCGTTCCACCTGCACCCCTTTGACGTGGGCGCAGTGGATGTACGGGGCGAACTCGCGGATGAACTGAATCACCGACACGTTCTGCCACTCCATGTGTGAGCCATCGAGGTTGAACCCGACCACCCCCTCGAACCCGGCCTTGTTCATGTGCTCGATGTAATCGCTGGCGCTCTCCAGGTCGCCCATCGCCCGCTCGGACGGGTGACATTCCAGGTCGTAGGTGATGCCGTACTTCTTGCACTCGTTCCAGATGGGGCCGAACCGTTCGACCAGCAGTTGCAGGCTGACGTCTCGCACGTCTTCGATCTTGTGGCCGTCCATGCTGTCGGGCAGCGGCGGGAAGAGGAACCAGTGGTTCCAGCAGCCGGCGGGCGAGCCGACGAACCCCGGCAGGGCCACCTTGCGGCCTTGCAGTTTCGAGAGGTGCCCGGCCAATCGAACACAGGCCATCAGGTCTTTCGCCGCTTCTTCGTGAACCAACTTGGCCACGTCGGACGGCACGAAGTATGGGTCGGTCCGCGGCGGGGTGTTGCCGGCCTTCCGCCACGCCGAGTACGCCTGACGTGCCGCCCCTTTCGGGTTGCAGAAGTTGAGCGATTTCGCGCTCGGCTCGTCGCCGAGTACCTGCCCTTGCAGGTGAACTGCCACGGTGAAGATTTCCAGCCCGTTCGCCTTCGCCTCGTTCACCATGCCGGCGGCCATCGTGGCGGCCCCTTCGTCGGAGTCGGCCTGCCGCAGGTCGAGTTCCCAACTCGCCGCCTCGTATCCGTCGAACCCGGCGTCGGCGATGAACTTGATCCACTGGGCGTGCGGGATGTTGCCGAACTGCCCTCGCACGAGGCCGATCTGGTGGAAGCTGCCCTTACCGTTCTTGTGCGCGGCGGTCTGCTTGAAGCCCATCGTGGGGACTCCGGAAGAGGGTGAGCGGACGGTGTTCGCGTTTTACAAGGGTGGGTCGCTCTCGCCGAGAGCGACCGCGGAATCGACGTGGCGGAGGTGCTCGATTGTTCCGGTGGATACCCCCACCCCCCTCCGGAACAATCCCGATTCGTCCGGAAGAAAGTGCGTCAGAGCAACCGCCAGTGGGCGCAGTGGGTCGAATTGGGCCGTCGGTCGCGGACATCCCCTTGAGGTGGCTTGTCCCTCGCAGGCGCGTCGGGCTAGCAGGCGAACGCAGCCCCGTCGCTAGCATTCAGGTGTCCGACGCCACAGCGGAAACACATCCAGCCCGAAGGGCTGGTTCTCACAGCCCAGGGCGAACGAGCCGAAGGCGAGTGACGCCCTGGGAACGGAAGGGCCAATCCCTCCGACCCTGAAGGGGTCGTTCAGGGCGAGTGAACGACCCCTTCAGGGTCGGGGCGTGGGTGATCGAATTCCCAGGGCATCGCTCGCTCCGCTCGCTCGCCCTGGGCTGTGGGAACCACCCCTTCGGGGTGGCCTTGCATCCGCTCAGGCATTCCTTTCCCGAAAGTCGATTGCCCGACGCGCCAGCAAATGCGGAATCCGCAAGCGCAGGAAGGAACGACGCGAGTGTTTTGCGAATGGGTTCGATCAGAGACGAATGGTTAAGATGGCCGCCAGAGGAGCGAAAATGAGCGATCAACCCAGCGAGCAGAAGAAATCTGCTGATCCGACCCGGAACTGCAATGCACTGATCAATTGGGTTTGGGTCACCATCTTGGTCATCTGGATCGGTTGGGGTTTCCTCCTTCCATTGGCACTCACGTTTGGCGCTGGGGCGGCTGAAAACAAAGCGCAGCAGAGCCACCCGCACGATGATATGGACAACACTTACTACGATCTCACTGCAGATGTTGTGAGGACGGCCCTTGCCTCCGCGGGCGCTTGCATCGTTCTACCCACAACTTTGTTGCTAATCGTGATTTGGCTGCAACTGAGACGATTGCGGAAGCGAATCGCGCAGGATTTGTAGGGCGGGCGAGGCGACCCCCGCCGAACAAATACACGGCGGGGGTCGCCGGCTGACGCCGCCTCGCCCGCCCTACCAGACTCTTGCAAACACCGCCTTCAAGTATCGCCCTTCGGGGACGTGCGACAGGAACGGGTGGTCGCCGCCGGCTCCGCTGACGCGGATCACCTGCACTTCGCGCTGGGCTTGCCATGCGGCACGGCGGAGCATTTCCAGGAAGTCGGCTTCGCTCACCAGGCCGGTGCAGGAGCAGGTGAGGAAGACGCCGCCGGGTTTCACCGCCATCAGCGCCAGCTTGTTCATGTCGAGGTACTTCCGCAAGGCTCCCATCACGTCCTCGCGGTCGCGGGTCATTTTCGCCGGGTCGAGCACCACCACGTCGAACCGCTCGCCGTTCGGCAGCACGTCCCGCAGCCACGCGAACAGGTCGGCCTGGATGAACCGCACCTCCGCCTTGTTCAGCTTGGCGTTCTGCTTCGCCAACTCGATGACGGTCTCGTCCAGGTCCACGCCGATCACCTCGCCCGCTCCGCCGAGCGCCTTCGCATACACCGCGAACCCGCCGCTGTTGCAGCACAGGTCGAGCACCCGCTTCCCACCGCCGCACAGGCTCGCCAGGAACTTGCGGTTGTCCCGCTGGTCCACGAAGAAGCCCGTCTTGTGCTTGCTGCCGGGGGCCACGCGGAACTGGATCCCGTGCTCGGTGATGTGGAACGGCGGCGGGGCGACCGGCGGGCGGCAGTCGAAGGATTCCTGTTTGCCGACGTGTTCCTCGGCGAAGTAGTACAGGTTCGCGCCGGGGAAGTGTTGCATGAGCGCTTCCTGAATCACCCCCCGCTGGCGGAACATGCCGGCCGCGAAGAACTCCACGATCAGCGTGTCGGCGAAGCGGTCCACCACCAGCCCGCTCAGCCCGTCGGCCTCGGAGTGAACCAACCGGTAGGCGTCGGTCACGTCGTCGAGCTTCAACACATCGCGGCGGAGCGACACCGCTTGTCCGATGCGGCGGGCGAAGAAGTCGGCGTCGATCTGCTCGTTCTTGTCCGCCGTCAGCACCCGCAGGGCGATCCGCGAGTGCCCGTTGTAGAACCCGCGGCCGACCCACTGGCCGGTCTTGTCTTCGATGTCCACCACCCCGCCGTTGGGCACCTTGCCGGACGGCCATTCCACCATTTTCTGGAACACCCACGGGTGCGACGACCGGCGTTCGATCTTCAATCGCACCGTCGGGAGTGTCGTCGGAGCGTCTGTCGGAGCGGACATTTCTCGCCTTCTCGCGTCGAAGTCGGGGGCTGCTGTGATGTATTTTAAGAGGTGCATCGTCTACGGTACGAAGACTCGCAATCCGTCCGTGTCCGAGGCTCGCGCGTGATCCCGACTGACCACGAATTGCTGGAACGGCTGATGGACCGCTGGGAGGTCGCGCGCACGGTCGGGCGGCCGCTGTCGGCGGCGGAACTGTCGGCGGAATCGCCCGAACTGCACGACGTGCTGAGTCGGCGAATCCGCGTGCTGGAGTGGGCGCTGCGGAACGAGGGGCGAGGGGAGTCCGACTCGGTCCCGCCGTCGGCCATGGAAACGGCACTGGCGGCGGGCGAGGAGTCGGTCGAAACGGTCGTGACCATGTTGGCGGTCGGCGACACGGTCGGCGGGCTGCGACTGGTGCGGCGGATCGGCGGCGGGGGTATGGGCGAGGTGTGGGAGGCGTTCGACCCGCGGCTGAACCGGCAGGTGGCGGTCAAGTTCATCCGCCCGGAGCTGGCGGACAACGCGACCGCCCGCCGGCGGTTCGCCCGCGAGGCGATGGCGTGTGCGGCGGTGCAGCACGAGAACGTGGTGGGCGTGTTCGACGTGGGCGAGTTCCGCGACCGCCCGTACCTGGTGATGCCGCTGCTCGAAGGGGAGACGCTGGCCGTCCGCCTGAAGGTGGAGCGGTCGCTGCCGTTCGACGAGGCGATCAGGATCGGGCGGGCGGTGGCCGCCGGGCTGGTCGCACTCCACGCCCGCGGCCTCACCCACCGTGACGTGAAGCCGGCGAACATCTGGCTCGGGGCGGACGGGTCGGTCAAACTGCTCGACCTCGGGCTGGCCAGTGCCGGCGACTTGAGGCCCGACGGCGAACCGGTGAGCGACGCCGGGGCGGTGGTCGGCACGCCGGCGTACATGGCCCCGGAGCAGGCCAACGGGGGCGGGGTGAGCGCCCGCTCCGACCTGTTCAGCCTGGGGGTGGTGCTGTACCAGACGACCACCGGCGTCAGCCCGTTCTCCGGCCCCAGCCTGCTCGCCGCGCTGTCCGCCCTGGCCACCCGCACCCCGCCACCGCCATCGTCCGTCCGCCCCGAACTGCCGCCGTCGTTCGACGCACTGACGACTGGTCTGCTGGCGAAACGGGCCGAGGAGCGGCGACCGGATACGGCGGCGGGAGTCGTCGCCCGGTTGGACGCGATCAGCGCCGGTGAGCGGGGCATTTCTCCTCCCGTCATCGAGATCGAGAAGCAGCGCCCCCTCTGGCCGTGGCTGGTGGTCGCGGTCGTGGTGCTGGCACTCCTCACCGCAGTCGTGGTGTTGCTCTGCCTGCCGCCGGCATCCGTCGAACCGCCGCCACGCCAGGAACCGCCGGCGCCCGTCGCACAGCCCTCGCCCGACGAACAAGTGCGGCAGGTGACCAGTCAACTGCGAGAGCGGCAGATCACCAACTTCCGCACCGAGGACAAGACCGGCGGGTGGCTCAAGGTCCTGCGACACTACGAGTTCACGTTCGGGGGGACGACCGGGGAACCGGTCTGTTCGGACGTGGAGAACGGGTCGGCCGTCATCAAGATGCCGTACACGGGGCGGAACGAGCGGGTGTCGTGGGATCTGATCGGCAATCAGCGGGTGAACAGATTGCAAGATGCGAATCCGGTCGGCGGGGTGATCGAGGTGAAGGTGTCGGTCAATCCCCGAGGGGTGCGGATGACCGATTACAAGTTGACGCCGACCGGCGGCGTACTCGACCTCGGCCACGACGCCAACGTGTCCGCCCGCGAAGCACTGATGGCGCTCCTACGGGAAGCCATGACGGCGAAGTGATCCGGGCGGGCGGGTCACTTCACGCCGAACAACTCAGGCAGGTACTTCACGCTGATGCACCCCTGGTTCAGCACCTCTTCGTGGAACTTGCCCAGGTCGAACGCCTCGCCACGCTGCCGCTGCACCTTCTGCCGCAGGGTGTAGAACGCCATGCGCCCGATGAAGTAGGTGCTGAGCTGGCAACTGCTCTGCTTCGCCCGCTGCACCTTTCCGAACGCCTCGCCCTCTGTCTGGAACGCGCGGCCGACGAGCAGTTTCATCGCCTCGTCGTCGCTCATGTTGGTGCAGTGCATCTTGTTGTCGAGGATCGCGTTCACCACCGCCCGCAGGTAGAACTTCAATTGGTGTAACCGCAGGCTCAGGTCACCGTCGCCGTAGCCCTGGTCGAGCATCATCTGTTCGGTGTAAACGGCCCACCCCTCGGCGTACACGCCGCTGTACAGCACCTTGCGGATGAGCGACGGGTGCCGGTTGGCGTACTCCAGTTGGACGTAGTGACCGGGGTACGCCTCGTGGATCGTCAGCACTTGCAGCATCGCCCGGTTGTACTCCTTCTGGAAGGCGATGCGGCGGGCTTCGGGCCAGTCGCTCGGCGGGGGGGCGACGGCGTACAGGCTGTTGGCTTTCGGGTCGAGCGCCGGGGCCGGGTTCAGGTACACGGCGGAGAAACCCCGCTGGAACTCGGGCATCTCGATCACCTGGCAGCGGTCCGGGTCGGGCAGCGTGAGGATCTTCTTCGCCGTGATGAACTCCTTGACCTTCGCCACCGTCTTCTTCGCGTCGCCGACGATCTCTTCCGGCTTGCCGTGGTCGTCACCCAACTTGTCCAGCACCTTCGCAATCGTGGCGCGGCGACCGGCTTCGTCGTCGGGCGGAAGGGCCACACCGGGGAACTGCTTCGACCACAGTTGCTTGGCGACGTAGTACATCTCCCGCTCGACGCGGTCGGCCTCGCTCTCCGCCATCTTGATCACCTCGTCCGCCGTGTAGCCGGCGTCGAGGTCGAGCGTCAACTTCTTGGCGAACGCCTCCTTGCCGATCCGCCAGTCACCGGTCGAACGCGGGAGAACGTCCTTCTCCAGGAACGTCTGGTACTCCTTGAGCGCCGTCACCGCCTTCTTGGCCGGCTCCCTCAGGGGGCTGTTCGCCGGGTTCTCCTTCGCCAACTCGAAGATCTCCTTCTCGTAGAAGGTGATGGCCCCGAGGTTCCGCTTGACGGCGATCTCGGTGAGGATTTTCGGCGCCTTGCTGAACAGCTCCTTGTCGCTCCTGTCCATCGCCGCGGCGACGAGCTTGGGGATGTACTCGATCCGCTTGGCGGCGTTCTCCACGTTCCGCTCGCGGGGGAGCGTGCTTTGCGTGAGTTGGCCGAACACGCTGTCGGACAGGTAGGTGCCGAACACGCGGGGGTCGTTCACGAACGGGTCGATGCCCAGTTCCCACAGGTCGAGTTGCGATTGCAGGGAGTGCTTCCAGATTCGCAGGTCGAGCTTGCCGGCGTCGGTCAGCTTGGACGTGTCGAAGGCGTCGAGCTTCGCCTTCCACTTCTTCGCCTCTTCGCGATCCTGCTGTCGGGCACTGGCAGTCAGGTCATCGAGGCGGTCGTCGTACTCGTGGTTGCCGCTCGCCGACGCGAACGCCGGGTGCCGCTTGAACTCGGAGTCGAGGTACTGGCGGAACAGGTCGGCGAGTGCCTTGTCGTCGGCGACGGCGAGAGAGGGGAGCATGAGCAGGAGCGCGAGAGGGAACAGACGGGGCATCGTTTAGAAGACCTCACCCCCCGTCCCCCTCTCCATCATGGAGAGGGGTGTCCAAGGGGATAGCGGGATTGGAATCTTCGCCGCGAGCCGTGCGAGCGGGAACACTAGCCGCTCGCACGACTCGCGGCGAAGAGAGGAATGTAGGCGTGTTGAACACCCCCTCTCCATCATGGAGAGGGGGACGGGGGGTGAGGTCCACCCTCCACTTTCTGTCCCGCCGTGCTCTTCACCCACTCCAGGTCGCCCCGCTTCCACAGGTAGGCGAACCCGACCAGCAGGATGCCGAAGAACACCAGCAGTTCGACGAACGCGAACTGGGCGAACTCCCACCCGGTGGCACCCGCCTCCGGCTTGGTGTTCTCGCCGAACACCACCGCCCACGGGAAGAAGAAGGCGATTTCCACGTCGAAGATGACGAACAGCAGGGCGACCACATAGAACCGCAGGTCGAACTGGATCCACGCAGTGCCGACCGGCTTCTCGCCGCACTCGTAAATCTCGCCCTTTTCGGGACTGGGGCGGTTCGGCCGCACCAGTTTGCCGAGCATCAGGTTCGCCAGCAGGAACATCCCGCCGACGGACACGAACACGGCGACGGTGGCAACAAGAGCGGTGGCGGCAAGAGGGGTCATTTGTGTGGCCCGTTGTCCATGTCCAGAGGGGGTCACGCCGGTTTCGCGTCTGTCGTCTGGCCACCGGCCGCCGCTGCCGCTTCGCTGCCCGCCTTCGTCCACACCGGCAGGCTCACCCGCTTGCTGGCGTGAACCGCCGTCGGGTTGAGGGTGTCTTGCCCCCAGGCGACCTCCAGCGGCAGTTTGGCGTAATCGACCACACACCCGTCGCGGGTGTAGCAACTGATGTCGTAGGTGCTGCCCATGTAGATGCAGTCGGCCGGGCAGGGGTCCACGCACAGGGCGCAGAACATGCACTTGGTGTAGTCGATCGTGAACCCGGTGACGACGAACCCCTTGGCCGGCGGGGCCGCCTTCTCCTTCTCGATGTAGATGCAGTCCACCGGGCAGGCGCGGGCGCACTTGTCGCACCCGATGCAGGCGGTCAGGTCGAAGCGGTGGAACCCGCGGTAGCGGGGCCGCAGCGGGACCGGCTTCTCGGGGTACGCGAACCGCTCGGTGAACGCCCGCCGGCGGAACGTCTGCACGAACTCGGCGAGGGTGACGAACATGCCGCGGCTGATGGTCGTCACCGCCAGCCACACGTTGCGGAACCAGGTGAGCATACCGGGCACCTCCGCTGGTTACGGATACCAGGGGCTGAAGCCCCTGGCTACAGGCATTCGCCGCTCCGCGGCGAGGATCAATCTTCGTCCCGGAGGGACGGCTGCTTGTAGCCAGGGGCTTCAGCCCCTGGACTCATGACCGATATAACACCCCTTTCCCCAACGGACCCCACGCTCATGGCCGAGAAGATCACCGCCCGTGCGAAGAACTATCCCGACTGGTACCTGAACGTCGTGAAGGAGGCGGGGCTGGCCGACAACTCCGGCGTGAAGGGGTGCATGGTCATCAAGCCGACCGGTTACGCCCTGTGGGAGAAGATGCAGCGCGGGCTGGACAAGCTGTTCAAGGACACCGGGCACGTCAACGCCTACTTCCCGCTGTTCATCCCCATGAGCTACCTGGCCAAAGAAGAGGAGATGGCCGAGGGGTTCGCGAAGGAGTGTGCGGTGGTGACGCACTACCGGCTGAAGGCGGAGAAGGGGAAGCCGCTGCACGTCGATCCGACGGCCGAGCTAGAAGAGCCGCTGATCGTGCGGCCGACGTCCGAGACGATCATCTGGAAGACCTACAAGGACTGGATTCAGAGCTACCGCGACCTGCCGCTGCTCATCAACCAGTGGGCGAACGTGGTGCGGTGGGAGATGCGCACGCGGCTGTTCCTCCGCACCGCCGAGTTCCTCTGGCAAGAAGGGCACACGGCCCACGCCACCGCGAAGGAGGCCGAGGAGGAGACGCACCGCATGGTGAACGTGTACCGCACGTTCGCCGAGGAATACATGGCGATGCCGGTGCTGGTCGGGCCGAAGTCGGACGGGCAGAAGTTCCCCGGTGCCGTCTACACGCTCTGCATCGAGGCGATGATGCAGGACGGCAAGGCACTGCAAGCGGGCACGTCGCACTTCCTCGGCCAGAACTTCGCCAAGGCGTTCGACGTGAAGTTCACCAGCGAGCAGAACAAGGAGGAGTACGCCTGGGCGACGAGTTGGGGCGTGAGCACGCGGCTGATCGGCGGGCTCATCATGACGCACTCCGATGATAACGGGCTGGTGGTCCCGCCGCGGCTGGCCCCCACACACGTCGTCATCTGCCCGCTGGGTCGGAACGAGGCCGAACGTGCCCCGTGCCTCGCCGCGGCGGAGAAGCTGGCGGCGGAACTGCGAGACCTGCCCCGCAACGACTTCTTCGGGTACGAGCCGCTGAGTGTGAAGATCGACAACGACATGAAGAACGCCCCCGGCTACCGCTTCGCCGAGTACGAACTGCGGGGCGTGCCGGTGCGTGTCGAGATCGGGCCGAAGGACATCGAGAAGTCTGCCTGCGTGGTCGCCCGCCGCGACGTACCGGGCAAGGAAGGCAAGACGATGGGCATCCCGCTGACCGGGGCCGCCGCTCACGTTGACGGGCTGTTGCGGGAGATTCAGAAGGCGCTGTTCGACAAGGCGAAGAAGATGCGGGACAGCCGCACCGTCACGGCGAACACGCTCGACGAGTTCAAGCAACTGTTCCCGGTGAGCGGGGACGAGGAGAAGGAGTTGGGCCTCGACGCACTGAAGTTCGTGTACGCCCACTGGGACGGCACCCGCGAGACCGAAGACCGCGTGCAGAAGGAGTACAAGGCGACCATCCGCTGCCTGCCGTTCGACGGCCCGGCGGAGAGCGGAACCTGCCTCTTCAGCGGCAAGCCGAGCGCAAAGCGCGTGGTGTTCGCGCGGGCGTACTAAATAGGCGAACGGCGCGACGTGAGTCCGCCGGTGACAAACCACACCGGCGGACTCACGTCGCGCCGTTCGCCGGGTGGTGGATTTCCCCATGCGCGTCTTCACCGGCCACCGATTCCGCCTCAACACGTTGGTGTTCTCCCCTGACGGGAGGTATCTTGCCGCGTCGGGGGCCGACTCCTCCGTACTCGACCGGGTGGTGCAACTCTGGGATGTGGCCGGCGAGACGGACCCACCACACATGATCCGAGAGAGATTGCGCGACCTCGTGCATTTACCCCACCTCATGTTTCGACCGCACGGCCGTCAACTGCTACTCTGGAATGGCCAGTGTTGGAAGTGCCTTGATGTGGGTACTGGTCAATTGACGCACGAACCGGAACTCACGTCGTTGCAACCAAGAGTAGTCTCCTCGAACGGCCGCTGGGCGGTGTTCCGCCGGGACGCTGAGGTGTCAGACTCCATTCACCTGAGTGTTTCCCGCTGGAGTGAGAACCGTTGGGATGAAGTTTGGTCACGGAAGTTCGAGGCGAAGGCCTCGGATGAATTCGGCAATCGCCTGTTTCACGCATGGCACCTCGACTCGAGCGGCGGTCATGTTGTTGTCGTGTCCACCCCGGTTGACGACGCGTTCAGGGAGTCAGGCGCGGCTTGGGTTCAGGTGATCGAAACGGCGACAGGATCCGACCTGTTTCATTGGGTGGGCGAATTCCCGCTCATGGCGTCGCACGCATTCATCAGTACCTCAGGGCAATTGGCCTATCTGCACCAACGGAGGCTGCGAGCCGTGAACCTTTCCGTACCGAACGGCGAACTCATCACCCGCACCAACTCTTCCCGCAAGCACTTCACCGCCGCGGCGTTCTCCCCCGATGGCAAGTCGCTTGCCACGACCAGTAACGACACCACGGTCACAATGTGGGACACGGCCACCTGGCAACCGATCCGGCAGTACGGCTGGGAGATCGGCAAGCTACGGGCGGTGGCGTTCGCCCCGGACGGTCTGACGTGCGCCGCCGGCAGCGACACCGGCAAGGTGGTGCTGTTCGATGTGGATGGGTGATCGGGAAAGTCGCCACCACGCTCCGCGGGGTGGACCCGAGCCTTGGCGAAATAAGCGTCGAGCCGCCGGATCGGACACCTGTTAGCCCGACGCGCGAGCGAGGGGCCAACCGCCGAGGTGGAAAGTCGGGAGGTTGTGGACAGTGTTGACCTTCCTGCTGCTCGGACGGGTGGTTGGCCCCTCGCTCGCGCGTCGGGCTAACAGGTGGTCGAAACCGCTTCGCCGCGTCACTTCTCGCTTCGGCGTCTGGTCCGCCCCGCGGAGCGTGCCGGCGACTTTACACCGGCACCCGCCGATGCACTCCCTCCGGGTACGGGTACTCCATGTGCTTCGCGGTGGCTCGGGCCACCGGCTCGCCGAGTAGCTTCGCCACCAGCAGTAGGGCCAAATCGATGCCGGCCGAGATGCCCGCACTCGTGAGCACGTTGCCGCACTCCACCACCTGCTTCTCGCGGTCCACGCTGATGTCCGGATAAGTCGTCGCCATGCGGTCCAGGCTTCGCCAGTGGGTCGTCGCCGGTTTGCCATTCAACACCCCGGCCTGGGCCAGCAGGAACGACCCGGTACACACGGACGTCACCCACTTCGCCCCGGCTGCCTTCTCCTTCACCCACGCCACCAGTGCCGCATTGCTCACCTGATCTCGCGTGCCCCACCCACCGGGCACCACCAGCACGTCCAGTGGCGGGCAGGTGGCGAAGTCCCAATCGGGTATCACCCGCATGCCGCCGGTCGTGGTCACGGGCGAAAGCGTCTCGGCCACCAGTTTCACTTCGAAGGGGCACGGGTCGGTCCGTTCGCGCGGTTCCTTCAGCCGGGTAACGCTGAATACCTCGAACGGCCCGCAGAAGTCGAGCACTTCCACGTCCGGGAAGATCAGAATGCCGATGCGGGTCATGGTCGCCCCTGTGGTGGTGCCGTATGCCACGTTGTATCCGCGATCGGAGGTGTGGCCGTGCGACGATTCGCCCTGCTCGTTCTGTGCGGTGCCCTGTGCGGGTGCGGGCCGAACGGCTGTTCCACCACGCCGCCGCCGTTGGCGGGTTCGAGCATCACCGGTGCAGGGCCGTCGAATCCCGAGCAAGTGAAGGCGGCGGATTACAGCATCCTGTTCGTCGGCAACAGCCACACCTCCATGCACGACATCCCCGGTCTCGTCGCCAGGATGATCCGCCACCGGCATCCGGAAAAGACCGTCGTCACCCGCACGCTCGGCGTCGCATTTCTGGAAGACGCCGCCCGGTCGCCGGAGTACCGGGAGGAGGTGGCGAACCGGCCGTGGAAGCAGGTGGTGCTTCAAGCCCAGAAGATCAGCATGAGCGGGAAGGTCGAGTACTCGCGGGCGGAGGGGATCGAATTGGCGAAGGCGGCGAAGGCTCGCGGGGCGGACGTCTTCTTCTACGCCGAGTGGGGGCTGCGCGGTGTGGACGGCGACGGGGCGAAGCAGGAGAAGGTGTATTTGGAGATGGCCGCGGAGAGCGGGACGCGGGTGGCGTGCGTCCGGCGGGCGTGGGAGAAGGCGCTGGCCGAGCGGCCCGACCTGCCGCTTTACGCCCCCGACGGCAACCACCAGGCCGAGTTGGGGGCGTTCCTGACGGCGGCGGTGCTGTTCGGCGCGCTGACCGGCGAAAGCCCGACCGTGCTGGCCGACTTCCCGTACCCGAACACCGACGCCGCCACGCGGAAGTTGCTCACCGACGCGGCGGCGGAAACTGTTCGGTAGGGCAGGGGATGATGAGGCGCTACTTGGCTTTGCCCTGTTCGAGCGTTTGCGTCTTGCCGGCGTTCAGGTTCGTCCACGTCTCGGTGCCGGCGTCTTTGCCCGGCCAGCGGACGGTCACCTTGTCCGCCTTCGCCGCCGTGCTGATGCCGACGGTCAGCACCAACTCGGACTGACTCAGGTAGCCCCGCCCGCCGGTGAGCGGCCGCACATACTTCTGCCCCCCGGCCTCCACCGTCACCACCGCGCCAATGGCCGAGCAGTTCGATTTCTTCCCATCGCCCTTCAATTCCAGCCGGACCGACTTGTTCGTCGCCGGGGCATCGTTCCGCAGGATGCGGGCCTCCCCGCCGTTGGACACCAGCACCACGTCCAGGTCGCCGTCGCCGTCCAGGTCGGCGAACGCGCTCCCGCGGCCGACGGGCGGCGGGCGAGGACGGCCTGGAGGTTCCATGCCGTGACCGGGCCGGCGACCACCGCGAAGAGCGGAATCGTCCGGGCTTCCAGTCCGCTCACCACCGCCATACCGACCCACGGCAGCGCCCGCGCCCATCGCCACCCGTGGAGGTTCAAGAGGAAGGACAGCGACCCAGTGCGAGGAGAGGGAAGTACGACAGGGCGGCGGAACTTTCCTGGAACTGGGCGATGTAGTCCGGGTCGAACGGCGAGTGGAACGGCAGGGTCTCGCGGGTGGGAGAAGTGAGGGCATCGACCGCCGCGAAGAGGTCGGACGGCAACCGCAGGCCCACGACGTGCGACGGACTCATGCAGCAGGCGGCGACCAGAGTGACGACCTCAACCGCCCACAAGCCAAGCCTGCGGAGGAACGGCCCACCTGTCCGGTCGTCGACCATTCGGCCGAGGCGGGCTAAGACAACCACCCCCAACCCCAGAAGCGGCCGTCGAGGTCGCACCAGACGACGGACAGAATTACCAGGCCCCATCCCGACCAGATACTCCGCGAGGCCCTCTCTTGGCGGTGGAGCATCTCCACCGCCACGGCCATGCACACGACGGACGCCGCTTCGGGGAGGAGGAGCAACCGGTTCCCCATGGCCAGGACCGCCAACCCGGTCGTGGCGAGCGCCACCCGCCAACCCGAAACCGCGCTCACCCGGAAGAGTAAGACCGCCACCAGCCCGCACAGGGCGGCTTGAACTGCAACCAGTACACTCCCACCGCCGACCGACGTAATGGCATACGTGATGAGGTCATTTAACCAGGTCGGGGTGAACCCTCCCGCGAGAAAAATTTCTCGGCCCCCACCAAGTGCGTCCGGGCTTCGAGACCGCGAGCGGGGAACGAGGCAAGAATGGAACCGAATAGACCGAGAAAGATGGTGCCAAAAATCGGAACGCGAATCGAAAAACGATTGTCCGTGCGGATATTGATCCCCTCATGAGTCGTCGGAATGGCGCTGGGGAACTGTGCGGATGTCGTCATTTCGATGCGATCAGAAGGCGATGGCAGACAGAAACAATCTAGGGGAAAAGACTGGGGTTGGAGCCGGGTTCCGACGCGGCGAGACAAGACCCTCTGTGTCTGACAAGCTCTTTGGATAGACGGGCCATTTTCTCAGAAATTGTGTGGTGGGGGATTGACGACATGGTAGGCTATCGGGTAGAAGAATTTTCTTCTCTTTTCTTCCCACATCACTCTTCCATCTGGGGTCTTGACGTGACTCGTCTCTCCCAACTATGGGCCGCTCGTAAGCGTGGGTTCACGCTGATCGAGCTGCTGGTGGTGATCGCCATCATCGCCATCCTCATCGGACTCCTCCTGCCCGCCGTCCAGAAGGTGCGGGAAGCGGCCGCCCGCATGCAGTCCGCCAACAACCTGAAGCAGATCGGCCTCGCCCTGCACAACTTCAACGACACCATGGGGTCGCTCCCGT
>Ga0105237_10003516_pt1 | contig 18584 bp, 18 predicted proteins | sample KBSC24metaG_FD_81520 | JGI IMG/M metagenome (GOLD analysis project Ga0105237, IMG submission 81520) | Corn rhizosphere microbial communities from Kellogg Biological Station, Michigan, USA - KBS C2-4 metaG | ecosystem: Host-associated > Plants > Roots > Rhizosphere > Soil | place: Michigan, USA... | reverse complement strand
GCTGGCTTGTTGTGGCGAGCGGGCTTGCCCCGCGTTGGGGCGCGAAGCGGCCCCGAAACCCGGCGATTTAATATGCCTGGATAAACGCGGCGGCCTTATTGGGGCCGCTTCGCAGCCCAACGCGGGGCAAGCCCGCTCGCCACACCAAGCCAGCCCCCACAACAAACCCGCGCCCCACAACAATCCCGATCACCACAAAAAACCGGTCATCAAAGGAAATATTTAATCCTTAATAATCAATAAGTTATTTCACGCCGGTGGGACCTACCCCCTCCCACATCAGGCTTTGCGTCGGATCAGATATTTGCGCGCAGGATGTTGGCCGGCAACAGCTCGCCCCGCTCCACACTGGCCGCAACGGCCGTAAGCAAGCCATCCAATTCATATCCCTGCCCCAGCAGCCACGCCTGGTCGTAATAGGTGGTGGCATAGCGCTCGCCCCCATCACACAAGATCGCCACGATCGAACCTGACTCCCCTGCCGCCTTCATCTGCTGCGCCGCCACCAATGCGCCAATCAGGTTGGTCCCGCTGGAACCCCCGACCCGCCGCCCCAAACGCTCGGCCAGGTAATGCATGGCCGCCAACGACAGTGCGTCCGGCACCTTGACCATCGCATCAATCACCTTGGGCAGGAACGACGCCTCGACCCGTGGGCGACCAATCCCTTCGATCCGCGAGCCGCAGTCCAGGCGCAGGCTGGCGTCACCGCTGAGGTAGTAGTCAAAAAACACCGAGCGCTCGGCATCGGCACACAATACGCGGGTGCAATGCTGGCGATAGCGCACGTAGCGCCCGAGGGTCGCAGTGGTACCGCCAGTGCCGGGGCTGGAAATCAGCCAGCTCGGTTCCGGATGTCGCTCAAAGCGCAGCTGCTGGAAGATCGACTCGGCGATGTTGTTGTTTGCCCGCCAATCGGTCGCGCGCTCGGCGTAGGTGAACTGGTCCATGAAGTGACCACCACTTTCCTTCGCCAGGCGTTCGGACTCGGCATAGATCTGCGTGGGATCCTGTACCAGATGGCTCTTGCCACCATAGAAAGCGATCTGGGCGATCTTTTCCTGGGAGGTGGTGGCAGGCATCACCGCAATAAACGGCAGGCCGAGCAGGCGCGCAAAGTAGGCTTCCGAAATCGCCGTCGAACCGCTGGATGCTTCGATCACCGGTGCTCCGGGCTTCAGCCAGCCATTGCACAGCGCATACAGAAACAGCGAGCGGGCCAGGCGATGCTTCAGGCTCCCGGTGGGATGGCTGGACTCGTCCTTGAAGTACAACTCGATACCCGGAAAGCCCGGCAGCGGCAGCGGTATCAAGTGCGTGTCAGCGCTGCGCTGGAAGTCCGCTTCAATGATGCGAATGGCCTCGCGGGCCCAGGGACGATGGTCACTCATGAGGGAAGATCTCTAAGAATTTCAGCCCCAATCTTAGGATGTTTCCTACACTGCACACAGATACAGTGACGACTCAATTGGACACACAATTGCTAGGCTTTGGCGCAATGCCAGGGTACCCCATCCCTTATAACAAATAAGAATATAACTTTTGTTTTAACAACTAACAGTACGGGTTAGGGTACCCACCTATTGAATCTGGATTGGAGAGCATCCCTTGGCTCTGCGTAGCACTTTTACCCGTTTCTTCCAGCTGGAAGCCGCCAGCGGTCTGTTATTGATCGCGGCGGCCGCCTTGGCGCTGATCATCAACAACTCACCGCTGTCCCACCTCTACGGGGCCTTTCTCGAGATACCGGTGGTGGCCCAGATTGGCGCGCTGAACATCGCCAAGCCCGCGCTGTTGTGGATCAACGACGGCCTGATGGCCTTGTTTTTCCTGCTGATCGGCCTGGAGGTCAAGCGCGAGCTGCTGGACGGCCACTTGTCCAAGCCATCGCAAGTGGTCCTGCCGGGCGCTGCGGCCATCGGCGGCATGGTGGTACCGGCGCTGATCTACTGGGCGATCAACAAGGATTACCCGGCGGCGCTCTCCGGCTGGGCCATCCCCATGGCCACCGACATCGCTTTCGCATTGGGCGTGCTGGCCCTGCTGGGCAAGCGTGTGCCGGTGTCGCTGAAGCTGTTCCTGATGACCCTGGCAATTATTGACGACCTTGGCGCGATCATCGTGATTGCCGTGTTCTATTCCGCCGACCTCTCCGGTGCCGCCCTGGCCGGCGCGGGGATGTGCTTGATCGCCTTGATTGCCATGAACCGCCTAGGTGTGATCAAGCTCGCGCCTTACCTGATCATCGGGTTGATCCTATGGGTGTGCGTGCTGAAAAGTGGCGTGCATGCCACCTTGGCCGGCGTGACATTGGCGTTCTGCATCCCGATGCGTACCAAGAATGCCGAACCTTCGCCGCTGCTGACCCTGGAACACGCGCTTCACCCATGGGTGGCCTACGGCATCCTGCCGCTGTTCGCCTTCGCCAACGCCGGCGTGTCCCTCAACGGCGTCAGCCTGGAAAGTTTTACCCACCATGTGCCCATGGGCATCGCCCTGGGCCTGCTGATCGGCAAGACCATCGGCGTGTTCGGCCTCACCTGGCTGGCCATCAAGACCGGCCTCGCTGCCCTGCCCAGCGGTGCCAACTGGGGCCAGGTATTTGGCGTGGCGATCCTGTGCGGTATCGGCTTCACCATGAGCCTGTTTGTCGGCTCACTGGCCTTTGTGCCGGGCGCCAGCGAGTTTGCCGGGGAAGATCGAATGGGGATCCTGACCGGGTCGATATTGGCGGCATGTATTGGGTATGGCGTGACGGCGATGGCAAGTCGCAAGAAGGCCTGAGAGGTTCGGCGACGCGCATCATTGTAGCGAGGGAGTTTGCTCCCTGGTTACAGGTCGTGCGTACCTGGACAGACACAACGCCAGCCGCGCACTGGCCGCCCCCATAAAAAAACCCCAACCAGTCACCCGGTTGGGGTTTTGTGTTTCTACGACTGACGTTTAGCGAGTCACGCGGCTGGTGCCATCAACGGTCATGATGCGCACGCGGTCGCCGATGCGGAAGATTTCATTTTCCTGCACGGCCTGTACGTAGGCGCGCATGCTGCCGTCGTCTTCACGAACGGTGATTTCCACGCCCTGGGTACGGGTCAGGCCTTCTTCAGTGGCCGAACCCAGCAGGCCGCCAGCAACGGCGCCGATGACTGCGGTAACGATACTGCCACGGCCGCCGCCGATGGCGCTGCCGCCGACACCGCCGATGACTGCACCCGCTGCGCCGCCGATTGGGGTCTTGGTGCCTTCGATTTTCACCGGACGCAGGGATTCAATGGTCCCCATGCGAACGGTCTGCACACGACGCGCTTCGTCACGGGAGTACGAGTCGCCGGTCAGACTCGAAGCGCAGCCACCCAGCAGCAGCGACAGGGTGGTAAAGCAGGCAACCAGTAAAACGGACTTACGCATAGCATCAACTCCAAAGGACAGGTATTCATTAGACGCTGCAGCTTGACGCCTGTCACGGCAAGCCCGGCAGAAAATTGCTTTCATTCAGCCTGAGTACAGACTGCCAGTACCCAAAATACCGACGAACGGTAGCACGCTCAACATAACCAGGAACTTCATGGATTATTTCATCATTGTAGTCATTACCGCCGCTGGTCTGTACTTCCATGGTTGGTTGTACGTGCGCATCAGGCGTTGGATAGACCGCGACCTGGCGCTGTCCCTGGCGGGCAACGACCTGCACAAGCGCGCCTTTATGCTGCAACAGCTAGAGAAGGCCCGGGCCTTGAAGATCAAGCGGAACGACCTGCCGCTCTGGCTAAAGAACGCCGCACAGCACTACACGCCCGAAGACTCTTGAACAGAGACTTCGGTGTGATCGGCTTGATTCAGGAGAGATGACGAAAGGTGCCGCTCAGGGCGCCAGGCGCTCGCGGGTCCAGTCCGCGCCTTGCAGGCGATAGTTCAGGCGGTCATGCAGGCGGCTGGCGCGGCCTTGCCAGAACTCGATACGCTCGGGCAGCAAACGGTAGCCACCCCAGTGCTCGGGGCAGTCGGGCTGGGTGTCGCTGAAACGCTGTTCGGTAGCCTTGAGCAGTTCCTGCAGCGCCTCGCGATCACGAATGACCTGGCTCTGCGGGGAAGCCCACGCGCCCAGGCGACTGCCCAGGGGGCGGACCTGGTAATAGGCGTCCGACTCTTCGGGCGTCACCTTGACGACCCGCCCTTCAATGCGCACCTGGCGCTCCAGGGTCGGCCAGAAAAAGGTCATGGCCGCGAACGGCCGCGCCGCGAGCTGTTCGCCCTTGGCGCTCTGATAGTTGGTAAAGAAGGTAAAGCCCTGTGCATCCAGGCCCTTGAGCAACAGGATGCGACAGTGCGGACGACCGTCCTGGTCAACCGTGGCCAGGGTCATGGCATTGGCCTCCACCGGTGGCTGCTCGGTTTTCACCGCATCGGCAAACCACTGGTGAAACAAGGCAAACGGCTCATCCGGGGCCTGGGCCTCGCTCAAACCGTCCCGTGTGTAGTCACGGCGCATATCGGCCAGTGCCTGGGTCATGCGACTTTATCCTTCTGGTTCAACGGATCAGTTTTTCGCCTGGTCGTTCGCCGCCGGCGTAGCAGCCTTGGCTTTGGCCGGAGCCGGTTTCTTCGCAGCCGGCTTGGCTGGGGCCTTTTTGGCAGCTGGCTTGGCGGCGGCTTTCTTGGCGACAGGCGCCTTTTTCGCCGCAGTCTTGGCAGCCGGTGCCGGCGCTGGAACATCCTGCACGGCAACCATTTCAGCGACAGGTGGCGTCTTGCCGGAGTTGTACTTACTCAGCAAGGCCAACATCGTTGTACGCTGAGTGAACATGATTTCCATGCGACGATTCAGCGCACGCCCCTGATTGCTGTCGTTGGCGGCACGCGGCATAAGGTCGCCCATGCCACGCAGCATCAAGCGGTCTTGCTTCAGGCCGCTGAGGCTGAAAATCGAAGCGATGGACTGCGCGCGCTCCTTGGTCAACGCCTGGCTGGCCGGAGCGGAACCGGTGGCATCCACGTGGCCCAGCACCAGTACGGCGGTTTTCGGATCGGCTTCAACAGCCTTGGCAACGCGGGTGAACGGGCCCAGGGTAACCGGCAACAACATCGCCGGGCGTTTCGGGTTGTAGGAGCCGTCTACCGGGGCAATCACCACCAATACGTTATCGCGGCGCTCCAGTTGCAGGTTGCTGTCCTTGATAGCGGCGCGCAGGCGAGGTTCATAGTCGTCCAGCCAGGCCTGGGTGATTTTCGGGTCGGGCATCGGTACGTTGGTCACGTCGACCTTGGCCAGTGGCTTGGGCTTGCTTTCGAACGGCCACCACCAGTGGGTTTCGGTGTCATTCTTGGCGACAGCTGGCGCGGCGGCGGGTGCCGGCGTCGCGGCCTTGAGGTCGGCCGTCAGGTCAGCCTTGGCATCGGCGGCCTTTTCGTCAGCGCTCTTGGAGGAGAACGGCCACCAGCTGGAGCCGGTGTCAGCCTTGGCAACCGGCGCTGGGGCTGCGGCCGGGGCGGCAGCAGCAGCGACCGGGGCAGCAGGCTTGGCGCCAGCGGCAGGTTTAGCGTCCGGCTTGGCGTCGGTTTGGCTCACTGCGTCCTTGGTGGCAGCCTTATCAGATCCAAATGACCACCAATGCCCCCCTTCGGCATCATTTTGTGGAGTTTGTGCGCAACCAGTAATAGTGAGGCACAGCGCCAGTGCCAAGGACTTGTTCGATAACATGAGATATCCACAAAATGAGAAAAAAACCGGGGGTCTGGATGACCCGTTAAACAGACGCTTCCAGAACATTAAAGTTACAACATTTCGCTCAGCGTCTTCTTATACTTGCATTTGTAACAAAAAAACGTGAAACAGCAAGGGGTTTACAGACAACCGGCCAATATTCCGACCAACTTCTGCGCACGAGGGTCCATAAGTACATACGGCCCCAACGTATTAGTCACAAAACCGAACGCAACATCATGTTCAGGGTCGGCAAACCCCACCGAACCACCCGCGCCAGGGTGCCCAAACGCACGCGGGCCAAGGCCGAAGGTTGCATTGGGCAACTGCGGTTGATCCAACATGCAGCCCAGGCCAAAACGGGTCTGAGTCAATAAGGTTTTATCCGGCCCAATACTGTGTTCACGAGTCAATTGTTCGAGCATGTCGCTTTCCAGCAAACTACCGTCCAACAAACCGCTATAAAAACCCGCCAGGCTGCGCGCATTACCGTGACCATTTGCCGCCGGCTGCTGCATGCGTCGCCATTCGGGTTTATTGGTGCTGGTCAGAATAGAAGGTGGGTTGGCAAATGCCCGCGTCGTCATGGCGTTCGGTTCACGCATCATTACTTGCAGTAAACGTTGTGCGGCTTCATCGCCCATATTGCCTTTACTGCGCGCTATATGAGCCACGCGATAAAACTCTTCATCCGCCAGCCCTACATGGAAGTCCAGTCCCAACGGCCGCGCAACCCGCGCCACGATGGATTCACCCGGGCCGCGCCCGTCGGCACGGCGCAGCAATTCGCCGACCAACCAACCATAGGTGATTGCCTCGTAGCCATGGCCTTGGCCCGGTGTCCACCATGGCGCTTCGGCCGCCAGGGTGTCGACCATGCGTTGCCAGTCGTATAGCGCTTCGGCGGGCAGCATTTCGCGGATCGCCGGCAATCCGGCCTGGTGGCAGAGCAACTGGCGCAGGGTGATGGTTTCCTTCCCCGCCGCCGCAAACGCCGGCCAATAATCGGCCACTGGCGCATCCAGCTTCAGCTTGCCTTCGGCGACCAATTGCAGGGCCGTGACCGCAGTAAACGTCTTGGTGCACGAGAACAGGTTGACGAGGGTGTCGCTGTGCCAGGCCTCGGCACCATCCTTGTCGGCGGTACCGGCCCACAGGTCGACTACCGTTTCCCCGCCGATCTGGATGCAAAGCCCGGCACCACGCTCCTGCGGGTCATCGAACAAGGCGGCGAACGCTTCACGTACCGCTTCGAACTGAAGTTCGTAATGACCCTGAACCTGCACCTAAGCCCCCTCGGAAAACGCCATAAAAAGTGGCTGACATTGTTCCAGCCCTTGTAGGATTTGTGAACCCGTCACCACTGAATCAATGACCATTTCCAGAGTGCCCGCCGGCGTGCCCAGCGCCCTGCCCCGCACCTTTGCCATCATGCGCGTTGCCGCCTTCGTGCTCATGCACCGCACTGGCCGCCTTGGCCTTTTCGGCTTCCTTGCCCAGTTGGTCGACCGCCGCCAGGTTGCTCTTGCGCACGCTGTCGACAAACCCCTGGAATGGGATATCGGTAATGCCAACCAAGCCGAAGTGGCCGTTTTCACCGTCCAGCAGGCGACCGGTAACCGGTTGGTCCAGGTACTGGAACCAATGCACGCCGACGATCGACGGCTCGGCCATGGCCTGCTTGAGGAAGGTCGCATACGCCGCCCCCCGGTCTTCTTCCCTGGCCAACTGCGTCACACCGCCCCAGAACGGGCCACGGTCTGCAGAGCCGAAGTTGAATTCGGTGATCAACACGGGCTTGTCCAATGCGCGCAACGCAGCGAAGTCATAACCGTCCTGAGGCTTGAGCGTGTACATGTTGAAGCTCAACACGTCGCAATACTGCGCACAGGAGGCCACGGCTTCCGGCGTACTCACGGCGTAACGGCCACCCAGCAGCAACTGGTTGGGGGCATGCCACTTCAACGAATCGGAAATGGTCTTGAAATAGGTGTCGGCGAAGGTTTTCTGGAAATATTTGAAGTCGGCTTCGATTTCCGGGTGCTCAGGACTCGGCATCGGCGGTTCGAAGCCTGGGTCTTCCATCAACTCCCAGCCCGCCAGGTGGATACCCCAGGCCCTGGAGAGGCCTTCTTCATTGCGGTACTTGTCGCGCAATTGCTTGAGGAACGCACGTTTGGCCGGGACGTCGGTGGTCATGCGCAACGTGCCATAGGCCAGGGCATAGCGTGACTTGGGATCATCACCGGGGCCGGCCCAGGCCAGTTCGTTGTCGGCAAAGAAGCCAATCAGCCACGGGTCATCGCGGTGATCGCGGGCAGCGATGGCTACGGCGCGCTCAGTGGCCATGGCGAAGCGAGGGTCGAACGGGTCGGGCATGCCGCCCCACCAATCGGTACCGGTGCTGATGCTGGCGTAATCGCCGACGATCGATAGCGGCAAGGTGTACGGTACGCGGTCGGCGGTGGCCAGGTCCGCCGCGCTCCAGTTGCCGATGGTGTTGAAGCCCCAGGCCTGCAGGCGGTCGAGGGTGTGGCTGATCCAGCGCTTCTGGTCGTAACCATCAGTGTCGTAGGTACGCTGCAGGTTGGCGCGGTAGAAATCGTACCAGCGCCCCGCCGCAAAGCTGCGGCCTTCGCCTGCGCCATTGCCGGTGCGATGATCGCTGCTGCCATAGTACTTGTCGAAGGGTTCACCAGCCTGGGGCAACGCCCCGAACATCCATTCACGACCCGCCACGTAGGTCTGGTTGTTATCCGACGCCACGGTGTTCACGCCCAGGGAGTAGAACGGGTGGCCTTCCGGCGTCACCAGGTACCAGCGACCGTCACGTTTCTCGGTGCGGAAAAAGCCGCTGGCATCGAACGCCGGCCCTTTGTTCCAACCGCCGTATTGATCCAGTGCGGACTTATCCCGCTCGGCCAGCCACGTTTTGAGCTGTTGCTGCTCCTTGGCAGCGGCGGCCTTGAGTTGCTCGTCGCTGCTGACCTTTTCCGGCCAGCGCGCACGCGTGGATTGACCATAGGCGTCCACCAGGTTGCTGTAGGCAGCCTTGAACGCTGGCTCGCTGTCCTGCACGCCGAAGCGCTCCAGCAGGATGCTTTGCGCAACATTGGGCTTGATCATCGACAGGGTCACCGAGACCACCTGGCTGCGGTCGATCTCCCCGGCGCTGCTGGCCAGCAACACGCGCTGGCCGTCGACGGTGATCGGCATCGGCGGGCCCGCCTTCATGCCCTGGCTCAGCGGCGAGTTGGCTTGCAACGGAACCAGCAGGGTCTGGGCCGGGCCCGCAGGCAGGTCGATGCGACTGACCAGGGTCTTGCCGTCGTTGCTCTGCACCTTGACGTACAGGGTCAACGCCCAGTCCATGGCACTCTGGATACGCAGGCTCATGGCGCCGGACTGCGACCAGTCCCACACGCCGCTTTGCGGGCTCAGCACCAGGCTCGGTTCGGCGGCCGGGTTGAACGTGATGCGGCGCAGCACCTCGCCTTCCGGGGTTTGTTCGGCGTTGTATTGCGGCAGGCTGGCGTCCTGGGTCGCCACCTTGACCACATCGGCAGGCCGGACGAAGTTGAACAATGTTTGTTGCCCGCTGGGCGCGGCCATCAAGGGCGCGGCGAACAGCAGGGCAAAAAGGGCGGGCAGCGTGCGAATCATACGAGCAAGGTTCTCCCAAACGGCCGGTGAATGGCCTGATGACATAAAGCGATAGCAGTGAGATAGACCACGAAGTGGGCGAATTCGCCCACGGTGGCTTAAGAAATTTCGCGCCTGAATGGCGGCAACGCATTCAGGATGGCTTTGCCATAGCGCTGGGTAACCAGGCGCCGATCGAGCAACGTGATGGTGCCGCGGTCTTCTTCGGTACGCAGCAAGCGCCCGCAGGCCTGCACCAGCTTCAGTGAAGCATCCGGTACCGAGATTTCCATGAACGGGTTGCCGCCCCGCGCCTCGATCCACTCGGCCAAGGCAGCCTCGACCGGGTCATCCGGCACCGAGAACGGAATCTTGGCGATGACCACGTGCTCACAGTAGGCACCGGGCAAGTCCACGCCTTCGGCAAAACTGGCCAGGCCGAACAGCACGCTGGAATCCCCGCCATCGACCCGCGCCTTGTGCTTGTTCAGGGTTTCCTGTTTGGACAGGTTGCCCTGGATAAACACTTGCTTGCGCCAGTCGCGGTCGAGGCCATCGAACACGTCCTGCATCTGTTTGCGTGAGGAAAACAATACCAGGGTGCCGCGTGAACCTTCCACCAGGGACGGCAGGTCACGGATGATGGCGGCCGTGTGAGCCGGCGCATCCCGAGGGTCGGCCTTGAGGTCGGGCACGCGCAGCACGCCGGCGTCGGCATGATGAAACGGGCTCGGCACCACAGCAGTCACCGCCTTTTTCGGCAGGCCGGCGCGCATGCGGAAGCGGTCGAAGGTGCCCAGGGCGGTCAGCGTGGCCGAGGTTACCAGGCAGCCATACGCGACATTCCACAAGTTGCGGCGCAGCATTTCGGCAGCCAGGATCGGGCTGGCATTGACCTCGATATCGAACAGCGCGCCGCTTTCCGACAGGGTCAGCCAACGCGCCATGGGCGGGTTGTCTTCCGGGTCTTCGGCGGTAAACGCGGTCCACAACTCCCAGTTGCCCTGGGAACGGGACAGCAGGCTGCCGAACAGCGGGTACCATTCCTCGGCCTGGTTGCTGGCGATGCCGATATTCACCTCGCCGTCCATGCCCTCCTTGAGCAGGTCGGTCAGGCGGGTGAACAGGTCGGTCAGGCGCGAAAAGCCTTTCTTGAGCTCAACGCCCATTTCGCGCATGTGCTCGGGGATCAGCCCACCCACAAAACGATGGCGCGGGCGCTCTCGGCCCTCCACGTCTTCGCCAGGTTTAAAGTCGGCCACCTGTTCACAGGCGCTGAACATGAACTGCTGCTGGGTCTTGATCTCGCGCGCCAGCTCCGGCACCTGTTCGATCAGCTTGCCCAGGTCGCCGGGCAAGGGGTGCTGGGCGAGCAACTTGGTGAGGTTCTTGGCGGTGGTCTCCAGCCAGTCGGCGGTGGAGCGCAGGCGCGTGTAGTGGGCGAAGTGGCCGATGGCCTTATCGGGCAGGTGGTGGCCTTCGTCGAAGACGTAGAGCGTGTCGCGTGGGTCCGGCAGTACAGCGCCGCCGCCCAGGGCCAGGTCGGCCAGGACCATGTCGTGGTTGGTGACGATCACATCGACCTTGCCCATGCCTTCCCGTGCCTTATAGAAGGCGCACTGGCCGAAGTTCGGGCAATGGCGGTTGGTGCATTGGCTATGGTCGGTGGTCAGGCGCGCCCAATCGGCATCTTCCAGGGCGGTGGGCCAGCTGTCGCGGTCGCCGTCCCATTTATTGCCAGCCAATTTCTCGATCATGCTGGTAAACAGCTTCTGGCTGACTTCATCAACCTCGATCTTGAAGCCTTCTTCTTCAAACAGCGACGCCGTGGCGGTTTGCGCATGGCCTTCCTGCAACAGCACGTCGAGCTTGGACAGGCACATATAGCGGCCACGCCCCTTGGCCAGGGCGAAGGTGAAGTTCAGGCCGCTGTTGCGCATCAGGTCGGGCAGGTCTTTGTAGACAATCTGCTCCTGCAGGGCGACGGTGGCGGTGGCGATCACCAGGCGCTTGCCGGCGGCCTTGGCGGTCGGGATCGCGGCCAGGCTGTAGGCCACGGTCTTGCCGGTACCGGTGCCGGCTTCGACGGCCACGACCGCAGGCTCACCTTCGCGGCGACCTTCGTCGTCGGTGTCGATATCCCCGAGGACCTTGGCCACTTCGGCGATCATCAGGCGTTGGCCATAGCGCGGTTTCAAGCTCTTGGCTTCGAGAAAACGCGTATAGGCGCCCTGGATCGTGGTTTTGAGTTCAGTGCTGATCATGGATAGTCGGGCGCAAAAAACGCTGGATAAATTTTCAGTGGTTCGAATCGGCCGCTATCATACCCCGCTAATTAATCCCGCGCAGAACGGAGTACCACAATGACCGTCTTCAGCCTCGTCTACACCCTGCATGTATTGGCCGCCCTGATCTGGGTCGGCGGCATGTTTTTCGCCTGGATGATCCTGCGCCCCGCCGCTGTGGCGGCCCTTGAGGGCCCTGCCCGACTCAAGTTGTGGGCAAATGTGTTTCAACGTTTTTTCGTGTGGGTCTGGGTGGCGGTGCTGGTTTTGCCGATCAGCGGCGTTGGCCTGCTGCACCTGCGCTTCAGCGGGTTCGAGACCGCACCGCGCTATGTGCAGGTGATGATGGGCTTGTATGTGGTGATGACCGCGCTGTTTATCCGCATCCAGGCGTTGAAGTTCCCGGAACTGCGCACGGCGGTAGCGGCTGAAGACTGGCCGGCGGGCGCGGCGGCGCTGGGGCAGATTCGCAAGTTGGTGGGGATCAATTTGATCGTGGGGTTGTTGCTGGTGGCGATTGCTTCGGCGCGGCCGATGTTCTGAGGCGACCTTCAACCTGGCTCGGGAGCAGGTCGGTGCGACGTGCTCCCGAGGGCGTCAGACCCGACGACTCAAAGTCGTTGGATGGTCACAGAGCCCGCAGGCCCAGCTGGCCCCGGCTGGCCTTCCAAACCTGGGCGGCCTTTTTCGCCGCCATCAGCGCGGTACACCAGGCAGCCTTTGGATTGCCCGCCCTTGCCAGGTTTACCCGCCGTACCGGCCAAGCCGCCCGGGCCACCATCGACCCAGACCTTGATCCGCTCGCTCGGAAAGTCCTGCGGCAGCTCGAGGCGTACTTGCGCTCCCGCTGCGCCGGGAAGGCCGTCGCCGCCATTATCTCCATTGGCCCCCCGCCCGGCCGAACCCCAGGTACAACCCGGGTCTTCACCGTTGGCACCATCCAGGCCGGCATACCCTTGTGCACCCGCGCCGCCACGGGCATCCACCGACAATGTTTCAGCGGCCAGTGCATTGATACGCAAGGTCAGGTCGCGCCCGGCCTTGGCCGGTTTTTCATGGGTGCCAGGGGCACCGCGCGAGGTGATCTGGCTGCCGTGTTCCAACTGCGCCTGGCGCACTTGCAACTGCAACCCTGTGTTGCCCGGCGCGATGGTAATGCGCGCCTCACGGCCCAGGTGCAGTTGATCCACCGTGACCTGGCTGATCGTGGCCGGGATCAGCAAGGTGCCGTAATCCGCCACGTCCAGGCGCTCCAGTTGCAACACGCTGGTGCTGGAAGGCAGGCGCATCAACGAATTGGTTTCAACACTGACGCTCTGGGCCAGGGCAACGGGGCTGACCAACAGGGCCAACAGAAAAACCTTACGCATCATGGGGCTCCTGAGTGTTTTCAAATTTTTCTTTGGGCGCACAGTAACGACTTCTACAGGCGATTTGCCAGTGAAGGATCAAAAAACTTGAGAAAGGAGCGATTTCAACGAAGATCGCCAACAATGCCCCTGTGGAATCCCACAGGGGCAAGGGCTGTCAGCGGTTGATCTGGATTTCCACGCGGCGGTTCAATGCGCGGCCTTCAGCGGTTTTGTTGTCGGCCACCGGGTGGCTTTCACCCGCGCCGGTCACGGACACAAAGTTGCTGCGAGGCACGCCGGCACTGATCAGGTAGTCGGTGACCGAGCGCGCGCGTTTTTCCGAGAGTTTCTGGTTGTAGGCGTCTTTGCCGACGCTGTCGGTATGGCCGCTGACCCGCAGTTGGGCACTTGGGGCCTCCTTTTTCAGGCGAGTGGCGATGGTGTCGAGCTTGGTCTTGTCCGCAGCCGTCAATTTGGCCGAGTCGAACTGGAAGTGCACATCGCGAATCACGATGGTTTCTTCCTTGACCACCACTTCCTCTACCACCGCCGCTGGCGGCGCAGGTGGGCAGCCATTGGCGTCGACCTGCACGCCCTTCGGAGTACCCGGGCACTTGTCACGGCTGTCCGGCACGCCATCGCCGTCTTCATCCGCGTCGCCATGAACCCAGCAATACGCGCCGGCCATGCCGCCGACCAGCAATGCGCCATAACCGGCGTAGGCCGAGCTTTCCGTCGCGCCAATCGCCGCGCCGGTCACGCCGCCGACAGCGGCACAGGTGGGCCAATCGGTTTTTTGCAAGCCTGCGCAACCTGTCAATACTCCGGTTAGCAGAACCAAAGGTAGAACTGTCCGCATGATGCTCATCTGATTTCTCCTGAGGGATCGGCGGGGGCCGATGGGTGGAGTAAAGACGGCTCTTTTCAACTGCGCCACTACGCCACGCCCCCGTATTCATTGAGGATCGCCGTACTTGTAGGACTTTTCGCTACCGCCCGCTCTAGGCCCGCACGCTCAGCCGCGCTAGTCTCTAGGGTCATGATGTGAGGATCTCTGATGACCGCTGGTATTTCTTCCCGTACGCCCCAGCAAGCGCTGGCCGCTTTGCTCGATCTGCACCAGCCCAAACGCCTGCTGCTGTTGGGCTCCAGCCAATTCCCGGCACTGGAGGCCTTTGAGGCGGCGCACCCAGACACCCAGGTGTTCATCGCACAGCCTGGGGCATTGCCCGCGGAACTGGCAGCGCAGCGTTTTGACCTGGCACTGGTGGTCGACTGCCTGGAGCACCTGTCAAAACCTCAAGGACTGACCTTGCTTGGCGGCATTCGTAACCTCAACGCAAGCCGCATCGCGGTACTGGTAGACCTGGCCGCCTGCGACTGGAAGGACACCGACTTTTTCTCCCTGGCCCTGCAGGCCGGCGAGCGCTTCCAGCGCCTTGATCAGGTCCTGACGTTGTTCACCTATGATCTGCTTGACTATAAACAGGTGCCGGACTGGCTCAACGCACGTTTCTGGGCCAACCCGGAAAACTTCGGAAAGTATTGGTGGTAACCCGATGAGTACATCCATATGTCCCTGCGGCAGCGGTAACCTGCTGGATGCCTGCTGCGGCCATTATCACGCTGGCCACCCGGCGCCCTGCGCGAGCGCCCTGATGCGCTCGCGCTACAGCGCCTACGTGCTGGGCCTGATCGACTACCTGGTGAGCACCACATTGCCTGCGCAACAGGCCGGCCTGGACCGCGACGCCATCAGTGCCTGGAGCTTGCAGAGCACCTGGCTGGGCCTTGAGGTCGAAAGCTCCGAGGTATTCGGCGGCCAGCCGGAACACGCCTTTGTGACGTTTACCGCGCGCTGGCATGACAGCACCGGCGAACATAGCCACCGCGAGCAGTCTTCTTTCGTACAGAATGAGGGGCGCTGGTACTTCATCGACCCGACCGTGGACGTGAAGGCCGGGCGCAATGATGCCTGCCCGTGCGGCAGCGGGCAGAAGTTCAAGAAGTGCTGCGCCAGCTACCTCTAACCCCATGACAGGACAGCGCCATGCACCGGATGTACAGCTTAATGCTGGCGTTGACCCTCACTCTGACGGGCTGCGCCTCCTGGTTTGAAGACGACTCGCCGCCGCCCCACGTCTCCCTGGTGAAAGTGGAGGTGGTACGGGCCAAGTTGCTTGAGCAGAAATTCAAGCTGTATTTCCGCGTGGACAACCGCGACGACGCAGACCTGACCGTGCGCGGCCTGATCTACAAGGTCACCCTGGGCGACTTTGTGCTGACCGAGGGCGAGTCCAATGAGTGGCTCACCGTACCGCCGCGCGGCCACGCGTTCTTCAAGGTGTCGGTGCGCACCAACCTATGGCCGCAGATACGCGATGTGGTGCAGATGCTGAAAAAACCCGACCAGCCCGTGCCTTATCGCCTGGACGGCGAGCTGAAAACCGGATTATTCATCGAGTATGACGTGCAGGTGGCCCACAATGGCGAGATAATACCCGGCGATTTTATTCCGGAGCGACATCGATGACTCAGCAACCCCATGTCCATGGTCCTGACTGCAACCACGATCACGATCATCATGATCACGACCACGGCCATGTCCACGGCCCGAACTGCGGCCACGCTCACCAGGAGCCAGTGCGCAATGCGTTGAAGGACGTTGGTCGCAACGATCCGTGCCCATGCGGCAGTGAGAAAAAATTCAAGAAGTGCCACGGGGCGTAAGCCGCGCGGTAGCCGCTAATGTGGGAGCAACTGTCCTGGTGGCTTTATTGAGTCACTCCCTGCGAGGGGCAGCAAAACTCCCACATGCTTGACGGCGCTCCAAGTCCAGGACTTGCGCTGGCACTGCAACCCCCTCCCCCCGTCTCCCGACGAATCAAGCTCCCCCCCATGTGCCCAGGCAATGGAGGCGCCCCCACGCTTTCAGCCGAAGGCTATGGTGTGCTGCGCGCAACCGCCACTGCGGGTGTGGGCAGACAGCGCAGCCTGAAAGGCTTCTAACCTTAGACGTAAATGTTTCATTGAATTATGACCCGTCGATCATCACCTATACATGCAGGCATTCGCTCATTTGGAGAGCTTCATGATCGACCTGTATTACTGGACCACCCCTAACGGTCACAAAGTATCGCTGTTCCTGGAAGAAGCCGGGCTGCCCTACAAGGTGCACCCGATCAACATCGGCCAGGGCGACCAGTTCAAGCCTGACTTCCTGAAGATCGCTCCCAACAACCGCATCCCGGCCATCGTCGACCAGAACCCGAACGACGGCGGCGCGCCGATTTCACTGTTTGAATCCGGTGCAATCCTGCTGTACCTCGCAGAAAAAACCGGCCAGTTCATTCCCCAGGACCTGCGCGGTCGCCAGGAAGTACTGCAATGGCTGTTCTGGCAAATGGGCGGGTTGGGGCCGATGGCGGGCCAGAACCATCACTTCAGCCAATTTGCACCGGAGAAGCTCCCCTACGCGATCAAGCGTTATGTGGATGAAACCGCGCGTTTGTATGGGGTACTGGATCGACGCCTGGCGGATCGTCCGTTCGTGGCGGGTGAGGCCTACAGCATTGCCGACATGGCCATTTACCCCTGGATCGTTTCCCACAAGTGGCAGAGCCAGCGGTTGGAAGATTTCCCACACGTTCATCGCTGGTTCAACAGTATCAAGGAACGCCCGGCAACCCTGCGCGCTTACGAACTGGTGCAAAAGGTCAACCCGCCCAAGTCCTGAGCATTATTCTTGGAACCCACCCGGTCACATGTGGGGCCTGCCCCGGATAACCATGGGTATCCACGAAAGCTTTGTAGCAGCCGACGGTAAGCTGCTACAAAGTTTTGCCACTTCAGGCACGGGTACTTGGATTGCCCTGGCAACGAATCGGTGCAGTTGGAACGGCAAGCTGCAGGCGCTTCACTCGATTGGCGGGCTGTACGAAGCACGGGAAGGAAAATGCTCAAATCGCCGCCCGCAATTCACGCGGTGACAGGCCATAGTGTGAGCGAAAGCGCACAGCAAAACGTGAGGCCGAGGCATAACCGCAGGCGCCGGCAATTTCACCGATCGGGCGAGAAGTTGTTTGCAACCGTTGTAATGCTGTCGACAGTCGAACACCCTCCAAAATATTCCTGAAGCTATTACCCTCTTTCGCCAGTTGGCGGCGCAATGTCGACATACCCAGGTTCATGTGTTGTGCGATGCTCGCGACCGTCCAGTCTCTCTCCGGCCTGGCCATTACCAGTTGCTGCACACGTTCACACAGTGGATCGTTGCGCCCCATCAGCAGAGGCCCGACCTGGCCTCCAAGGCATAGGCTCAGAAGAACCGCTTCCCCATAATGTGTGCATAACGCCTGTGGGGCGTTCCCATTGATGGCGGCCAACAACTGCTCCCATGCCTGGGTTGTGTGCCTGTCCAGAGGAACGCATAGATCGGTCTTCAGTGCACCGCGCCCGCTCATAATCTGCTGGCTATATCGGGTGCTGAAGTTACGTAATGTCGAGACGGGAAAGGTCACCGCATCGGCGATGTAGTGACCGTGAGGGCCAGGAAAGTTTGAGATACCAAGCTCGCGCCCGGCCGGCATCAGAATCAGATGCTGAGGCCCTGCGCGCATCTCCCGGTCATCCCATTGCAACAGTTTTTCCCCCTGCCGCACTCGACACAAGGTGGTCACGAACACCGGCACCCTTGGCAAGGTGAGGGGTTGTCGCGCCCGTATGACACATGCATCGATAATGTTTTCCCGGTGCTGTATGCCGTCACAAGGGCGCATCGTTCTTAACGTCCGTACGTTGAAGTAATGGTCGCTTTGGCCAGGACGTTGGCGTTGAGCATGTAACCTACCAAGGCTCCGCTGGCCTGGTTGTCGAGCGGTAGCTTATCGGCTTTCAATGCCCACACGGTGAATTGATAGCGATGGGGTTTATCTCCGACAGGTGGGCAAGCGCCACCGAACCCCGGCTGACCGTAATCGGTTCGCCCTTGTACGGCACCTGCGGGCAGGTTCGCCCCTACTCCTCTTGGCAAGCTATGGGTGGAAGCTGGCAGGTTAACCACCGTCCAATGCCACCAACCGCTACCGGTGGGTGCATCGGGATCGTAAACAGTGATCGCGTAGCTTTTAGTCCCCGCAGGGGCGTCTTTCCAGGAAAGCTCAGGAGACGTGTTGCCACCTTCGCACCCGAAGCCCTGGAACACTTCGCGACTGGTCAGCGGACGATTGTCAGCAATATCCCGGCTGGTCAGTACGAAATCGGCAGCGTATCCACTGAATGTCACTGCCATGGAAAGTGCAGGCAGGATTAATCTGATTTTCATCGCAACTCCATCTGAGTCCTAAAGTGAAGCTCGAGTCTAGGTTGAGCAAAGCGTGGTTACTGTGCCGAAACGCTCGATAACAGTGCCGAAATGCTCAATTGCTCTGGCTTTGGCTTTGGCTTTGGCTTTGGCTTTGGCTTTGGCTTTGGCTTTGGCTTTGGCTTTTGATCTTGATCTTAGGCGCCCCGTTAAACCACGCTGGCCGAACGCAGGCTTGAATCCGTGGGTAACCCGGCAGGACGCCGGGTTAGCCGTCCTGGGCCAGGGATGGCCCATGACGG
>Ga0105237_10003515_pt1 | contig 18584 bp, 17 predicted proteins | sample KBSC24metaG_FD_81520 | JGI IMG/M metagenome (GOLD analysis project Ga0105237, IMG submission 81520) | Corn rhizosphere microbial communities from Kellogg Biological Station, Michigan, USA - KBS C2-4 metaG | ecosystem: Host-associated > Plants > Roots > Rhizosphere > Soil | place: Michigan, USA... | reverse complement strand
GGTCTCGCTCAAGGAGATCGGCTGGACCGGCTGGATCGCGATGATGGGCTTCCTGGCCGAACTGATCCTCGGCTTCGTCTATGCGTGGAAGAAGGGAGCCCTGGAATGGGAGTAGAAGTCGCCCGCGATCCGCAGGCGCCCTTCCTGCCGGAGCATCAGCCGCCCGAGCGCGCCTTCTTCGACGACCTGTCGGCCGAGGTGCAGGACAAGGGCTTCCTCGTCACCTCGACCGAGGAGCTGTTCCAGTGGGCGCGCACCGGCTCGCTCTGGTGGATGACCTTCGGTCTCGCCTGCTGCGCGGTGGAGATGATCCACGTCAACATGCCGCGCTACGATCTGGAGCGCTTCGGCGCCGCGCCGCGCGCCTCTCCGCGCCAGTCGGACGTGATGATCGTCGCCGGCACGCTGTGCAACAAGATGGCCCCCGCGCTCCGCAAGGTCTACGACCAGATGTCGGAGCCGAAATACGTCATCTCGATGGGCAGCTGCGCCAATGGCGGCGGCTATTATCACTATAGCTACAGCGTCGTGCGCGGCTGCGACCGGATCGTGCCGGTGGACATCTACGTCCCCGGCTGCCCGCCGACCGCTGAGGCCTTGCTGTACGGCATCATGCAGTTGCAGCGGAAGATCCGCCGCGTGGGGACGATCGAGCGGTGATGAACCTTCATCCCCATCCGTTCGCCCTGAGCTTGTCGAAGGGCTGTCCTTCTTCTTGCTGCGTGGAAGAAGAAGGGCAGGGCTTCGACAGGCTCAGCCCGAACGGGATTCTTGATTTTGAGGTCGGGGCATGAGCACCACCACCTATCCCAAGTTCGCCGCCAATGAGGGCGTGATCGAGGCCGCCACCGCCGCGCTCGGCGATGCGCTGATCGAAGCCGTCGAGAAGGTCGGCGAGATCCAGCTGCACGTGAAGCGCGAGGCCGCGGTCGACGCGCTGCGCGCGCTGCGCGACACGCCGGGCCTCGAATATCAGCAGCTGATGGAGATTGCGGGCGTCGATTACCCCGATCGCGGGCAGGATCGCTTCGAGGTGGTCTATTGCCTGCTGTCGCTGACGCGCAACCACCGCCTCCACGTCCATGTCCGGACCGACGACGTGAAGCCGGTCCCGTCCGCCACCGCCTTGTGGCCGGTCGCGGGCTGGCTGGAGCGCGAGGTGTACGACATGTACGGCGTGCTGTTCGACGGCAATCCGGACCTGCGCCGCATCCTCACCGATTACGGCTTCCGCGGCCATCCGCTGCGCAAGGACTTCCCGATGACGGGCTATGTCGAGCTGCGCTATTCGGAAGAGGCCAAGCGCGTGGTCTACGAGCCGGTGCAACTGGCCCAGGATTTCCGCAGCTTCGACTTCCTGAGCCCCTGGGAAGGCGCGCAATATATGCTGCCGGGCGACGAGAAGGCGCCGCAGGCCCCGGGCGCGCCGTCGCCCGCGCCGCCGCCGCCGGCTCCGCCCGCCGGGGAGAAGAAGTGATGGCCGACCTCCACGAGCTGCAGGACGCGCGCGTGGCGCTGGACGAGACGCTGGAAAGCCCGGCGCATCCCAGCGTCGGCGACGTCGAGATCAAGAACTACACGATCAATTTCGGCCCGCAGCACCCGGCCGCGCACGGCGTGCTGCGCCTGGTGCTGGAGCTGGACGGCGAGATCGTCGAGCGTGTCGATCCGCATGTCGGCCTGCTCCATCGCGGCACCGAGAAGCTGATGGAGGCGCGCACCTACCTCCAGAACGTGCCCTACATGGACCGGCTGGATTATTGCTCGCCGCTCAACATGGAGCACAGCTACGTTCTCGCGATCGAGAAGCTGCTGGGCCTCGAGGTGCCGTTGCGCGCCCAGTATCTCCGCGTGCTGTTCGCCGAGCTGAGCCGCATCTCGAACCACATGATGAACCTCGGTTCGCACATCATGGACGTCGGCGCGATGACGCCGAACCTGTGGCTGTTCGAAATCCGCGAGGACACGTACGGCTTCTTCGAGCGCGCCTCGGGCGCGCGCATGCACATGGCGTGGTTCCGCCCCGGCGGCGTCCACCAGGACGTGCCGCTCAAGCTGCTCGCCGACATCGACGAGTGGATCGACACCCGCTTCAAGACGCTGTTCACGGACACGATGTCGCTCATCGCGGACAACCGCATCTTCAAGCAGCGCAACGTCGACATCGGCGTGGTCAGCCGCGAGGATGCGATCGCCTGGGGCTTCTCCGGCCCGATGATCCGCGCCGCCGGCGTGCCGTGGGACATCCGCAAGTCGCAGCCCTACGACGTCTATGACCGCATGGACTTCGAGGTGCCGGTGGGCACGCGCGGCGACTGCTACGATCGCTTCATGGTGCGCGTGCAGGAATGCTGGCAGTCCGCGAAGATCATCAAGCAGTGCATCCGCGAGATGCCCGAGGGCCCGATCGCGTCCACGGACCGCAAGGTGGCGCCGCCCAAGCGCGGCGAGATGAAGCGCTCGATGGAGGCGCTCATCCACCACTTCAAGCTCTATACCGAGGGCTTCCACGTGCCGGCCGGCGAGGTCTATGTCGCGACCGAGGCGCCCAAGGGCGAGTTCGGCGTCTACCTGGTCTCGGACGGCACCAACAAGCCGTATCGCTGCAAGATGCGCCCGACCGGCTTCAGCCACCTGCAGGCGATGGACTTCATGATGAAGGGCCACATGCTGGCCGACACCACCGCCATCCTCTCCGCGCTCGACATCGTGTTCGGGGAGGTGGACCGGTGAGCGCCGCGCGGTTCGCCCTGCTCGACACGCTGATGGAGCGCTACAATGCCGGCGACGCGGCGGGCTATGCGGCCCTGTTCGCGGATGACGGCGCCGAGGCGCTCTACCGCGGCGAGGTGCTGCGCGCCGGCAAGGACGGCGTGCGGGACGGCAATGCGAAGACCTTCGCCGATTTCCCGCAGAACCGCGCCGAGGTGCTGGACCGCCAGGCGTTCGGCGATCGCGTGACGGTGCACGAGAAGGTGTGGCGTACCCCCGATGGCGAGCCGTTCGAGGTCATGGCGATCTATTCCTTCGCCGGGGACCTGATCGAGCGCGTGGAGTTCGTGAAGTAAGATGGCCGACGCAGTTCATATCCCCGACGAGGCCGAGACCCGCGCGCGCTGGGGCGATTTCGCCTGGACGCCGGAGAATGCGGCGCAAGCCGAGACGATCCTCGCCCGCTTCCCCAAGGGGCGCGAACAGTCCGCGTCGCTCGCCTTCCTCGATCTCGCCCAGCGCCAGGTCGGCGCCGAGACCCAGACGCAGGGCTGGCTGCCCGTGCCGGTGATCGAGTTCGTCGCCAAGGCGATCGGCGTGCCGTACATGCGCGTCTACGAGGTCGCGACCTTCTACACGATGTTCAACATGGCGCCGGTCGGCCGCTATCACGTGCAGGTCTGCGGCACGACGCCGTGCATGCTGCGCGGATCGGACGACGTGCTGGCGGCCTGCAAGAACAAGGGCCTCGTCAAGGGCAGGACCACGCCCGACGGCCTGTTCACGCTGACCGAGGTCGAGTGCCTGGGCGCCTGCGCCAACGCGCCGATGGTCCAGATCAACGACGACAATTTCGAGGACCTGACCTACGACAGCACGGTCGCGATCCTGGAGGCCCTGGCCGAGGGCCGGCCGGTGAAGCCCGGCCCGCAGATCGACCGCCAGGTGAGCTGCCCGGAGGGCGGCCCGACCAGCCTCGTGGCGATGGCCTCCGAGAACCATGATTATCGGGGTGAGTGGTAATGCTCGCTGACAAGGACCGCATCTTCACCAACGTCTACGGCTTCCAGCCGTGGAATCTGGAGGCCGCCCGCAAGCGCGGCGACTGGGACAATACCAGGAAGCTGCTCGAGATCGCGCAGGATGACATCATCCAGGTGATCAAGGACAGCGGCCTGCGCGGGCGCGGCGGCGCCGGCTTCCCGACCGGCATGAAGTGGAGCTTCATGCCCAAGGAGCCGAAGCCGGGCAAACCCAACTTCCTCGTCATCAATGCCGACGAGTCCGAGCCCGGCTCGTGCAAGGACCGCGAGATCATCCGCCACGATCCGCACAAGCTGATCGAAGGCGCCCTCGTCGCCGGCTTCGCGATGCGGGCCCGCGCGGCGTACATCTACATTCGCGGCGAATATATCCGCGAGGCCGAGACGATGTACGCGGCGCTCGACGAGGCCTATGCCGCCGGCCTGATCGGCAAGAACGCCTGCGGCTCGGGCTATGATTTCGACGTGTTCCTGTGCCGTGGCGCCGGCGCCTACATCTGCGGCGAAGAGACCGCGATGCTGGAGAGCCTGGAGGGCAAGAAGGGCCAGCCGCGCCTGAAGCCGCCTTTCCCGGCGGGCGCGGGCCTCTATGGCTGCCCGACCACGGTGAACAATGTCGAGAGCATCGCGGTGGCGCCGACCATCCTGCGGCGCGGCGCGGCGTGGTTCTCCAGCTTCGGCGCCGAGAACAACCGGGGCACCAAGCTGTTCCAGATCAGCGGCCACGTGAACAAGCCGTGCGTGGTGGAAGAGGCGATGTCGATCCCGTTCCGCCAGCTCATCGAGGAGCATTGCGGCGGCATCCGGGGCGGCTGGGACAATCTGCTCGCGGTGATTCCGGGCGGCTCCTCGGTGCCGCTGGTGCCGGCGGCGCAGATCATGGACGCGCCGATGGATTTCGACGGGCTGCGCGCGCTGGGCTCCGGCCTCGGCACGGCGGCGGTGATCGTCATGGACAAGTCCACCGACATCGTCCGCGCGATCAGCCGTCTCTCCTATTTCTACAAGCATGAGAGCTGCGGCCAGTGCACGCCGTGCCGCGAGGGCACCGGCTGGATGTGGCGCGTGATGGAGCGCCTGCGCGAGGGCAATGCCGAGATCGAAGAGATCGACATGCTCCAGGAGGTGACCAAGCAGGTCGAAGGCCATACCATCTGCGCGCTCGGCGACGCGGCGGCCTGGCCGATCCAGGGCCTGATCCGCCATTTCCGCCCGGAGCTGGAGCGGCGGATCGCGGCGAAGAATGGCGATACGGCCCCGCTGGCGGTGGCGGCCGAGTGATGGGAACGGACGGTTCCCGAAGAGGAGGGCGGTAAGATGGCACGACGTCACACGCTGTTCGTTGCATGCATGTCCATGCTGTTTCCGGTCGCCGCCGCGGTGGCGCCGGTGAGCGCCGCGCAGGCCGGCACGGCCTCGGACGAGATATTGCGCGCGACCCTCGTCAACGATGCCGTCTGCCTCGTCCAGTATGAGCGCCCCCGCGTGAACAGCTTCCTGAAGCAGGCGGCCGGCACGTCGCGTCTCGACGCGCAGTCGCGCCTGCTCGGCAACAGCGCCTGCATGAAGGAGGACCGGCTGTCCTACCAGCCGGGCCAGCTGCGCGGCGCGTTGTTCATCGCGCTCTACCAGTCGCAATATGGCATGGGTGAGGCCGGCCTGGTGGACCCCGCGCAGGACGCGACGGCCTGGCCGCGATCCGCCGATGCCCGCACCGCTGCCGTTCAGCAGTTCGCCACCTGCGCCGTGCGGGCCGATCCGAGGAATGCCCGCCAGATCGTGATGGCATCGCCGGCGAGCCGCGAGGAGAGCGCGGCGATCGATGCGCTCCGCCCGCAGCTCGATGCCTGCCTCAACAGGGGCAGCCGCATCGTCTTCAACCGCATGGCGCTGAGCGGCATGCTCGCCGAAGCGCTCTACCGGCTGGCGCCGTCGTCGCCGGCCAATGGAATCTGAAATCCATGCCCAAGCTGACTGTTGATGGGATCGAGGTCGAAGTCCCCGCCGGCGCCACCGTGCTCCAGGCGTGCGAAGCGGCCGGCAAGGAGATCCCGCGTTTCTGTTATCACGAGCGGCTGTCGATCGCCGGCAATTGCCGCATGTGCCTCGTCGAGGTGAAGCCGGGGCCGCCCAAGCCCCAGGCGTCGTGCGCGCTGCCCGCCGCCGACAAGCAGGAGGTCCGCACCGACAGCGCGATGGTGAAGAAGGCGCGCGAGGGGGTGATGGAGTTCCTGCTCATCAACCACCCGCTCGATTGCCCGATCTGCGACCAGGGCGGCGAATGCGACCTGCAGGACCAGTCGATGGCCTATGGCAAGGGCCATAGCCGCTTCGACGAGAACAAGCGGGCCGTCACCGAGAAATATATGGGTCCGATCGTGAAGACCCAGATGACGCGCTGCATCCAGTGCACGCGCTGCGTGCGCTTCGCCGAGGAAGTGGCGGGTGTCGAGGAGATCGGCGCGATCTATCGCGGCGAGAACATGCAGATCACCTCCTATCTGGAGCATGCCGTCACTTCCGAGCTGTCGGGCAACGTGGTCGATCTCTGCCCGGTCGGCGCGCTGACCTCCAAGCCCTACGCCTTCGAGGCGCGGCCGTGGGAGCTCCACAAAACGCCGGGCATCGACGTGATGGACGCCGTCGGCACCAACGTCCGCATCGACAGCCGCGGCCGCCAGGCGCTGCGCGCGCTGCCGCGCCTCAACGAGGACGTCAACGAGGAGTGGGCGTCGGACAAGACCCGCCACGCGGTCGACGGGCTAGTGCGCAACCGCATCGACAAGCCGTACATCCGCGTCGACGGCAAGCTCCAGGCCGCGACCTGGGAAGAGGCGTTCCAGGCGATCGCCAAGGCGGCCGAAGGGCTGACCGGCAACAGCGTCGCGGGCCTCGTCGGCGATCTCGCCGAGGTGGAAAGCGTCTATGCGCTCAAGCAGTTGCTGGGCGCTTTTGGCTCGACATTGCATGAGGCGCGCGTCGATGGCGCGCTCTACGACGTGTCGAACCCGGCCTCCTACCGCTTCAACCCGACCATCGCCGGTATCGAGCATGCCAAGGCGATCCTGCTGGTCGGCGCCAATCCGCGCTGGGAAGCGCCGCTGGTCAACACCCGCATCCGCAAGGCGATCAAGCGCGGCGCCAAGGTCTATGCCGTCGGGCCCGAGGTCGACCTGACCTACAAGGCCGAGTGGCTGGGCAGCGACCTGTCCGCGCTCAACGACCTGCCCGAGGCGCTGGCCAAGGCCGAGGACGTGATCGTCATCGCCGGCATGGGCGCCTGCGCCATCGAGGGCGGCTATGGCGCCGCCCGCCAGGTCGCCGGCGCGCTGAATGCCGGCTTCGGCCTGCTCCACACCGCCGCCGGCCGCGTCGGCGCGCTGGATGTCGGCTTCGCGACCGAGGGTGGTTTCGCCGCCGTTGTGCAGGCGGCGCCGAAGCTGGTCTTCCTGCTGGGCGTGGACGAGACCGATCTCTCGGGCTTCGCCAACAGCTTCAAGGTCTATGTCGGCACCCATGGCGATCGCGGCGCGCATGCCGCCGACGTCATCCTGCCGGGCGCGACCTATGTCGAGAAGCCGGGCACCTGGGTGAATCTGGAAGGCCGCGTGCAGCGCGCCGAGCGGGCGGTGTTCCCGGTCGGCGACGCGCGCGAGGACTGGACGATCCTGCGCGCGCTCTCCGCCGTGCTGGGCAAGACCTTGCCGTTCGACAGCCTCGACCAGCTGCGCGCGAAGATCGCGGCCGATCATCCGGCGCTGGCGGAGGAGGGCATCCACCTCGCCGGCGCGCTCGATCCGGCGCCGAAGGGCGGGGACGTGTCCGGGGCGATCGTCTATCCGATCGCCGATTTCTACCTGACCAACCCGATCGCCCGCTCGTCGCCCACCATGCAGCGCTGCTCGGCGGAGCTGCTCAAGGGCGAGACCTTCGCGGAGGCGGCGGAGTGATGGGGCACAGGATTCCAGACGCCGTTCGCCCTGAGCTTGTCGAAGCCTGTCCTGAGCGACTGCCGCAGGCAGGCAGTCGAAGGGGGTTGTCCTTCTTCCTGAGCGCGGGGAAGAAGGCAGGGCAGGGCCTCGACAGGCTCGGCCCGAACGGATCGTGTGACGATTTTCCGGGGTTTTACGCATGATCTCCTGGTTCACCCCCGCTCTGCCCTATGGCTGGGCCTATTTCATCGCCACGATCCTCGACATCCTGGTGATCGCGCTGCCGGTGATGCTGGCCGTCGCGATGATCATCTATGTCGACCGCAAGATCTGGGCGGCGATGGCGCTGCGCCGCGGCCCCAACGTGGTCGGTCCCTTCGGCCTGCTCCAGTCCTTCGCGGACGGCGCCAAGGTGTTCCTGCAGGAGACGATCATCCCGGCCGCCGCGAACCGGGGCCTGTTCCTGATCGCGCCGATCATCACCTTCACGGTCGCCCTGATCGCCTGGGCGGTGATCCCGTTCAGCAGCTTCTCGGTGGTGGCCAACATCAATGTCGGCCTGCTCTACATCCTCGCGGCGTCGTCGCTGGGCGTCTATGGCGTGATCCTCGCCGGCTGGGCCTCCAACTCCAAATATCCCTTCTATTCCGCGATCCGCGCCGCCGCGCAGATGGTGAGCTATGAAGTCGCGATCGGCTTCGTGCTGATCTCGGTGGTGATGTGGGCCGGCAGCTTCAACCTGCAGGACATCGTGCTGGCGCAGAAGGGCGAGGTGCTCGGCATCTTCAACGTCAACATCCTGAATCCGCTGCTCTTCCCGATGGGCGTGGTGTTCCTGATCTCGTCCATGGCCGAGACCAGCCGCACCCCCTTCGACCTCACCGAGGCGGAGAGCGAGCTCGTCGCCGGCTACCAGACCGAATATTCGTCCATGGCCTTCGCGCTCTACTGGCTGGGCGAATATGCCAACGTGATCCTGATGTGCGCGCTCAACGCCACGCTCTTCTGGGGCGGCTGGCTGCCGCCGCTGGACCTGCCGTTCCTCTACGTCATCCCCGGCACCACGATCGGCCTCGGCCTGTTCTGGCTGCTGCTCAAGATGGCCTGCTGCTTCTTCGTCTTCTCCTGGGTGAAGGCGACGTTGCCCCGCTACCGCTACGACCAGCTGATGCGGCTGGGCTGGAAGATCTTCCTGCCGCTGTCGCTGCTGTTCGTCTTCCTCGTCTCGGGCTGGCTGATGCTGACCCGCTTCCACCCGATCGGAGCCTGACGCCATGAGCCTCGGCTACTACGTCAAGTCGTTCACGCTCTGGGAGCTGCTGAAGGGCCACGCGCTGACCCTGAAGTATTTCTTCAAGAAGAAGGCGACGATCAACTATCCGTTCGAGAAGAACCCGCTGTCGCCCCGTTTCCGCGGCGAGCATGCGCTGCGCCGCTATCCCAACGGCGAGGAGCGCTGCATCGCGTGCAAGCTGTGCGAGGCGATCTGCCCGGCGCAGGCGATCACCATCGAGGCCGAGCCGCGGGACGACGGCAGCCGCCGCACCACGCGCTACGACATCGACATGACGAAGTGCATCTATTGCGGCTTCTGCCAGGAAGCCTGCCCGGTGGACGCCATCGTCGAGGGGCCGAACTTCGAATATTCCACCGAAACGCGGGAGGAGCTGATCTACGACAAGGGCAAGCTGCTCGACAACGGCGACCGCTGGGAGCGCGCGATCGCCGCGAACCTTGCCGCCGATGCGCCCTATCGTTAATCGCCCGTTCCGAATCCAGGGGAGCCAGCCGGCACCGTGATCCAGATCATCGCCTTTTACCTGTTCGCCATCATGGTGTGCCTCTCGGGGTTCCTCACCATCACGGCGCGCAATCCGGTGCACTCGGTGCTCTGGCTCATCATGGCGTTCTTCAACGCCGCCGGCCTGATGGTGCTGCTCGGCGCCGAATTCATCGCGATGCTGCTCGTCATCGTCTACGTGGGGGCGGTCGCGGTGCTGTTCCTGTTCGTCGTGATGATGCTCGACATCGATTTCTCGGAGCTGCGCGCCGGTTTCGCGAAATATGGGATTCTCGGTTTCGTGCTGGCGATCGGCATGGCCATTGAAATCTGGATCGGCACGCAGGCCTGGGAGGCCGGCCCGATCCAGGCCGCCGGCCGCGCCGCGCCGACCCCCGATCCGGCCGCCGTGCCGAACATCCAGGCGATCGGCGCGCTGCTCTACACGAAATATCTCTTCGTCTTCGAAGGCGCCGGCCTGGTGCTGCTCGTCGCGATGATCGGCGCGATCGTGCTGACCCACCGCAACCGCGGCGGCGTGCGCAAGCAGAACATCGCCTATCAGAACCGCCGCCGCCCGCAGGATGCGACCCGCATGACCAACCCGACCGTCGGCCAGGGAGTCGAGCTGTGATCGGCCTGTCCCACTATCTCGCCGTCTCGGCGATCCTGTTCGTGATGGGGGTGCTGGGCATCTTCATCAACCGCAAGAACGTCATCATCATCCTGATGGCGATCGAGCTGATCCTGCTCAGCGTGAACATCAACCTGGTGGCCTTTTCGGCCTTCCTGCACGATCTGGTCGGCCAGGTCTTCGCGATGTTCGTGCTGACCGTCGCGGCGGGCGAGGCGGCCATCGGGCTCGCCATCCTCGTCATCTATTTCCGTGGCCGCGGCACCATCGCGGTGGACGACATCAACCGGATGAAGGGCTGAGCCGCTTCCCATGATCCAGCTCCTCGTCTTCCTGCCCTTGCTCTGCTCCGCGATCGCGGGGCTCGGCAATCGCGTCATCGGCAACACCGTCGCCAAGACGGTGACGACCGCCGGCCTGTTCGTGTCGTGCGCCATCGCCTGGTCGATCTTCGTGCCGTTCCTGACGGGCGCGAGCCACGCTTATGTCGCCGACGTCTTCACCTTCATCCATTCGGGTGACCTCAAGGTCGACTGGGCGCTGCGCGTCGACAGCCTGACCGCGGTCATGCTGGTGGTGATCACCAGCGTCTCGGCGCTCGTGCACCTCTACAGCTGGGGGTACATGGCGGAGGATCCGGACCAGCCGCGCTTCTTCTCCTATTTGTCGCTCTTCACCTTCATGATGCTCATGCTGGTGACGGCGAACACGCTGGTGCAGATGTTCTTCGGCTGGGAGGGCGTGGGCCTCGCCTCGTACCTGCTGATCGGCTTCTGGTATTACAAGCCGTCGGCCGGCGCCGCCGCGATCAAGGCCTTCGTGGTCAACCGCGTCGGCGATTTCGGCTTCTCGCTCGGCATCTTCGGCACCTTCCTGGTGTTCGGCACCACGCAGATCCCGGACATCCTGGCGGCGGCGCCGCACATGATGGGATCGACCATCGGCTTCCTCGGCTACCGGGTCGACACGATGACCCTGCTCTGCCTGCTGCTGTTCGTCGGCGCGATGGGCAAGTCGGCCCAGCTCGGCCTGCACACCTGGCTGCCGGACGCGATGGAGGGCCCGACCCCGGTCTCCGCGCTGATCCACGCCGCCACCATGGTGACGGCCGGCGTGTTCATGGTGTGCCGCCTGTCGCCGATGTTCGAGACCAGCCATGTCGCGATGACGGTGGTGACGGTGATCGGCGCCTGCACCTGCTTCTTCGCCGCCACCATCGGCACGACGCAGACCGACATCAAGCGCGTGATCGCCTATTCGACCTGCTCGCAGCTCGGCTACATGTTCTTCGCCGCCGGCGTCGGCGCGTTCGGCGCGGCGATGTTCCACCTGTTCACGCACGCTTTCTTCAAGGCGCTGCTGTTCCTCTCGGCGGGCTCGGTGATCCACGCGATGCACCACGAGCAGGACATGCGCTTCTACGGTGACCTGCGGAAGCACATCAAACTCACCTTCTGGATCATGGTGATCGGCACGCTGGCGATCACCGGCGTGGGCGTGGAGAGCTTCTTCGGACTTCCGGGGTTCGGCTTCGCGGGCTTCTACTCGAAGGATGCGATCATCGGCTCGGCGCTGGCGTCGGGCACGCAGGTCGGCGGCTTCGCCTGGTTCATGGGCGTGTTCGTCGCCTTCCTGACCAGCTTCTATTCGTGGCGCCTGATCTTCCTCACCTTCTTCGGCACGCCGCGCTGGGCCGCCTCCGAGCATATCCAGCACGCCGCGCACGAGCATCACGACCATGGCCATGACGCCCATGCGCACGATGCCCATGCGGATCATGCGCACGCCGATCACGCCCATGCCCATGCGGCGCACGCCGATCACGGCCACGATGCCCACCATTCCGAGCCGGCCGGCGAGGATGCGGGCCACGAGCCCAAGCCGGACATGCGCGGCTTCACCGAGGTCGAGCATGGAACGCTGGACTATCATCCGCACGAAAGCCCGTGGACGATGACGGTGCCGCTGGTCCTGCTGGCCGTTGGCGCGGTGTTCGCCGGCTGGGCCTTCGCGCCGACCTTCCTGACCGGTGAATTCTGGCAGGGCAGCATCGCCTATAACGAGCATCTGCACGAGGCGACCGAGCATCTCGGCGCCTGGGCCTATGCTCCGAGCGTCGCGATGCTGCTGGGCCTCGCCATCGCCTGGCTGGCCTATATCAAGGACACGTCGATCCCCGGCCGCTTCGCCGCGACCTTCCGCGGGCTCTACGTCTTCCTGCTCAGGAAGTGGTATTTCGACGAGCTGTACGACCTGATCTTCGTGCGCCCGGCCTTCGCCATCGGCCGCTTCTTCTGGAAGAAGGGCGACGAGGGCACGATCGACCGCTTCGGCCCCGATGGCATCGCCAAGCTGGCGGTCGTCGGCAACCGCATCACCGCCCGCGTCCAATCGGGCTATGTTTACACCTATGCATTGGTCATGCTCCTCGGGCTGGCCGGTGTCGCGACCTGGGCGATGACTCGATGAGCCGCGTAATCACGATGGGGGCTGGCGCGTGAGCGGCTTCCCGATCCTCTCCATCATGCTGGCGGTGCCGTTCGTGGCGGCGCTGTGGTGCCTGTTCGCGCCGGGTTCGCCCGAAAGCCGCGACCAGAATGCCCGCGTCACCGCGCTCGCCGCCACCCTGATCGACCTCGCGCTTGGCGTCGTGCTGTGGGTCAACTACGTCCCCGGCGGCCCGCGCTGGCAGTTCGTCGAGAACAGCGCCCTGTTCGGCAAGTTCAACTGGGCGCTCGGCATCGACGGCATCGCGATGCTGCTGATCGTGCTCAGCGTGTTCCTGATGCCGATCTGCATCCTCGCCTCGTGGAAGTCGATCACCAAGCGCGTGCCGCTCTACATGGCGACCTTCCTGCTCACCGAGATCATGATGCTCGGCGTGTTCATGGCGCAGGATCTGTACCTGTTCTACGTCTTCTTCGAAGGCGGCCTGATCCCGATGTACATGACCATCGGCATCTGGGGCGGGGCGCGGCGCATCTACGCCTCGTACAAATTCTTCCTCTACACCCTGCTCGGCTCGGTGCTGATGCTGATCGCCATGCTCTACATGACGCAGCATGCCGGCACGACCAGCATCCCGAAGCTGATGGAATATAATTTCGCGTCGCAGGCGCAGACCTGGCTGTGGCTCTGCTTCTTCGCCAGCTTCGCGGTGAAGATGCCGATGTGGCCGGTCCACACCTGGCTTCCCGACGCGCACGTCGAGGCGCCGACCGCCGGTTCGGTGATCCTGGCGGGCGTGCTGCTGAAGCTCGCCGGCTACGGCTTCATCCGCTTCTCCCTGCCGATGTTCCCGGAGGCGTCCGCCCACTGGATGTGGCTGGTCTTCGCGCTCAGCATGATCGCCACCGTCTACACCGCGCTCGTCGCGCTGGTGCAGAAGGACATGAAGAAGCTGATCGCTTACTCGTCGGTCGCGCACATGGCGCTCGTCACCTTCGGCCTGTTCGCCTTCAACCAGCAGGGCATCGAGGGCGGCTTCCTGGTGATGCTGGGCCACGGCCTGGTCTCGGGAGCGCTCTTCCTGTGCGTCGGCGTGGTCTATGACCGGCTGCACACCCGCGAGATCGCGCGCTACGGCGGCATCGCCGACAACATGCCGGCCTACGCCACCTTCTTCCTGTTCTTCACCATGGCGTCGGTCGGCCTGCCGGGCCTGTCCAACTTCCCCGGCGAGTTCCTGTCGATGATGGGCACGTACGAGCAATCGAGCTGGGCGGCCTTCATCGCGGTGACCGGGATCATCACCGGCGCGGCCTACATGCTCTATCTCTACCGTCGCATCTGCTTCGGCCCGCGCAAGAATGCCGACGCCGCCGCGATGCCGGACCTGGAGCCGCGCGAGTGGCTGACGCTGGCGCCGATCGCGCTCGCCGTGCTGTGGATGGGCGTCTATCCGGAAAGCTTCCTCAAGCCGATCCGGGGCGACGTGCACCTGCTGCTGGAGCGCCTCCATCCGACCGCGCCGGCGAGCGACGCCGCGCTGACGATCCCGCACCCGAACGTTCCGAATGGGCCGGCCGCCGCCGCCGCCGCCGGAGAGCATTGAGACCATGGATTACCTCTCCTCCTTCGCGCTCTCCGTACCCGAGGAAATCCTCTCGGCCGGCGCCATCATCCTGATGCTGGTCGCCGCCTGGGCGGGCGACAAGGCGGCGCGCACCATCGGCTATGCCAGCGTCGCGCTGCTCGCGGCGGCGGCGATCTCGCTGGTCGGCGCCCCGTCGTCGGGCGCGCTCGGCTATAGCGGCGCCTATCATGCCGATGCCTTCGCGGCCTTCGCCAAGCTGCTCATCTATGTCACCTCCGCCGTCGCGATCCTGATCGCGCCGAGCTTCTTCGAGACCGACAACGAGCCGCTCCGCGCCGAATTCAGCGTGCTGATCCTGCTCGCCGCCGTCGGCATGGGCATGATGGTGTCGGCGGCCGACCTGCTGACCCTCTATGTCGGGCTGGAGCTCAACAGCCTCGCCTCCTACGTGCTGGCGAGCTTCCTGCGCCGCGACGGCCGCTCGGCCGAGGCGGGCCTGAAATATTTCGTGCTGGGCGCGCTGGCGTCGGGCATCCTGCTCTACGGCATCTCGCTGCTCTACGGCTTCTCGGGCGGCACCGGCTTCGCCACCGTCGCGCAGGCCTTCCATGGCACCGCCCATGGCGATCCGGCCTATTACGGCCTGCTCTTCGGCCTGGTCTTCGTGCTGGCCGGCCTGGCCTTCAAGATCGCCGCCGTGCCGTTCCACATGTGGACGCCGGACGTCTATGAAGGCGCGCCGACCCCGGTGACGGCCTTCTTCGCCTCGGCCCCCAAGGTCGCGGCGATGGCGCTGACCACCCGCGTGGCGATCTCGGCGATGGGCCCGGCGACCCACGACTGGCAGCAGATCGTGATCTTCTGCGCGCTCGCCTCCACCATCCTCGGCGGCGTCGCGGCGATCGGCCAGACCAACATCAAGCGCCTGCTCGCTTATTCGTCGATCAACAATGTCGGCTTCATCCTGTTCGGGCTGGTGCCGGGCACGGCGGAGGGCGCCTCCTCGGTGCTCTTCTACCTCACCATCTATGTCGCGATGACGCTGGGCTCGCTGATCTGCGTCCTCCAGATGCGGACCAGGGACGGCCTGCCGACCGAGCAGATCGCCTCGCTCGCCGGCCTGTCGCGCACGCGACCGGGCCTGGCGGCGGCCTTCGCCATCTTCATGTTCAGCCTCGCCGGCATTCCGCCGCTGTTCGGCTTCTGGGGGAAGTGGGAGGTGTTCTCCGCCCTCGTCGCCGCCGGCTTCTGGCCGCTGGCGCTGATCGGCATCGCCACCTCGGTGATCGGCGCCTTCTATTATCTCAAGATCGTGAAGACGATCTACTTCGACGAGCCGGCGGTGGAGCTCGCGCCCAGCCGCTCGCTGACCGAGGGCGTGCTGATCGCGATCGCGGCGTTGTTCGTGTCGCCGCTCGGCTATCTGCTGATCGGTCTCATCTCGCCGATGACGGACGCGGCGGCGAAGTCGCTGTTCTGACTCAGTCCGGCACACCGTTCGTCCTGAGCGAAGTCGAAGGACGGGCTGCAGGCGCCGCGCTTGCAGCCCGTCCTTCGACAGGCTCAGGACGAACGGTGTACGGGTGGCGCGGCTGATGGCCGACATCCGCACCGTCCCCGAAACCGCGTCCACCAACGACGATGTCGCCGCGCTCGCGCGGGCCGGGGCGGGGGAAGGCCTCTGGCTGCGGGCCGAGCGGCAGACGGCGGGCCGGGGGCGTCAGGGCCGGGACTGGGTCTCGCCCCCCGGCAATCTCCACGCCAGCACCCTGGTGCGGCTGCATCCGGGCGACCCGCCCGCGCCCAGCCTCGCCTTGGTCGCGGCGGTGGCGCTGGCTGAGACGGCCGAGGCCTTCGGCGCCCGGCCGCAGATCAAATGGCCCAACGACCTGCTGGTCGACGGCGCCAAGCTGTCGGGCATCCTGCTGGAGCGGGCCGGGGATGCCGTCGTGGTCGGCCTCGGCGTCAATCTCGCGCATCATCCCGAGGGCATCGATCGCCCCGCCACCAGCCTCGCCGCGATCATCGGCCACGCGCCCGGGCCGGACGCCTTCCTGGCCGCGCTGGCGGACGGCTTCGCGCGCTGGCTCTATCGCTGGCGGGCCGACGGCCTCGCCCCCGTCCGCGCCCGCTGGCTGGAGAAGGCCCATCCGATCGGCGCCGCGCTCACCGCCCGCCTGCCGGACGGCGCCAGCCTCGACGGCCTGTTCGACGGCCTCGACGCGACGGGCGCGCTCAGGCTGCGCTTGGCGGATGGCGAGGTGCATGTCATTCACGCCGCCGACGTCTTCCTGATCCGGGGCTGACCTGATGCTGCTTGCGATCGACGCCGGGAACACCAATGTCGTCTTCGCGCTCGTCGAGGGCACGGAGATCAGGACGCGCTGGCGCATCGCCACCGATCCGCGCCGCACGGCGGACGAATATGCCGTGTGGCTCAACCAGCTGATCGAGATGGAGGGCTATCACCGCACCCAGGTGAGCGCCGCCATCATCTGCACGGTGGTGCCGCGCGCGCTCCACAATCTGGAGGTGCTGGCGACCAAATATTTCGACGTCGATCCGCTCATCGCCGGCCGCGCGCCGGTGGAATGGGGCATCCCCATCGACCTCGACGAGCCGGCGGCGGTGGGCGCGGACCGCGTGGTCAACGCCATCGCCGCGCACGCGCTGCACCAGGGCGACTTGTGCGTGATCGATTTCGGCACGGCGACCACCTTCGACATCGTCGACTATTCGGGCGCCTACAAGGGCGGCGTGATCGCGCCCGGCATCAACCTCTCGCTCGATGCCCTGTTCGCCGCCGCGGCGCGGCTGCCGCGCATCGCCATCGAGATACCGGAGAAGGAAGCGGTGATCGGCCGCAACACCCAGGATGCGATGCTGAGCGGCATCTACTGGGGCTATATCGGCATGATCGAGGGCCTCGTCGCCCGGATCAAGGCCGAGATCGGCCGCCCGACCAAGGTTATTTCCACCGGCGGCCTTGCAACCCTGTTCGACGAGCATAGTTCGGTGTTCGACCAGGTCGAACCCGACCTCACTATCAACGGCCTCGCGATGATGTATCGCCGCTGGGCCGACACCCAATAAGGACAAGAATTTGACCAAACCCGGAGACGAGCTCCTGTTCCTGGCCCTCGGCGGCTCGGGGGAGATCGGCATGAACGTCAATCTCTACGGCTGCCGCGGCAAGTGGATCATGGCCGATCTCGGCGTGAGCTTCGCCGACGCCAATTATCCCGGCATCGACGTGGTGCTGCCCGATCTCGCCTTCATCGAGGAGCGGGCCAAGGATCTGCTCGGCCTCGTCATCACCCACGGGCATGAGGATCACATCGGCGCCATTCCCTATCTGGCGCTGGATCTCGGCGTGCCGATCTACGCCACCGCCTTCACCGCCGGCCTGATCCGCGAGAAGCTCTCCGAGGAGGGGCTGGCCGATCGCGTGAAGGTGAAGATCATGAAGGTGGGCGAGACGCTGACCCTCGGCGATTTCAAGATCGAATGGGTGCCGCTGGCCCATTCCATCCCGGAGATGAACGCGCTGCTGATCGACACCCCGTTCGGCCGCATCTTCCACACCGGCGACTGGAAGCTGGACGACCAGCCGGTGATCGGCGAGCCCGCCAGCGCCGCCGCGCTCAAGGCGATCGGCGACAAGGGGCTGCTGGCGTTGCTCGGCGACAGCACCAACGTGTTCAACGAGGCGCCCTCGGGCTCGGAATCGAGCGTGAAGGCCGATCTGGAGCGTTTCGTCGACGAGGCCGACCGGCGCGTGCTGATCACCACCTTCGCCTCCAACGCCGCGCGCCTGCAGACGCTGGGGCAGGTGGCGGTGGCAACGGGGCGCAAGGTCTGCGTCGCGGGCCGCTCGCTCGATCGCATCATCCGCATCGCCAAGGCGGCGGGCTATCTGCTCGATTTCCCGCCGACCGTCGATTTCGACGAGGCGATGCGGCTGCCGCCCAAGGAGCTGATGATCATCGCCACGGGCGGGCAGGGCGAGGCCCGCGCCGCGCTCAGCCGCATCGCGCATGACAGCCACAAGTTGAAGCTCTCCGAGGGCGACACGGTGCTGTTCTCCTCCAAGCAGATCCCCGGCAACGAGGAGGCGATCGGCATCGTCCAGAATGCGCTGGCCGGGCGGAACATCCGCATGGTGACCGAGCGGCAGGCGCATATCCACGTCTCGGGCCATCCGGGGCGGCCGGAGATCGAGCAGCTTTACGGCTGGCTCAAGCCGGAGATCGTGATCCCGGTCCATGGCGAGCGCCGCCACATGGCCGAGCATGCCCGCTTCGCCGCCTCGCTGGGCGTGCCGCGCACCCTGGTGCAGCAGAATGGCGACATGGTGCGCCTGGCGCCGGACGGCCCGAAGATCGTCTCGCGCGAGCGGTCGGGGCGGCTCGTGCTGGACGGCGACGTGATCCTCGCCGCCGACGGC
>Ga0105237_10003513_pt1 | contig 18595 bp, 8 predicted proteins | sample KBSC24metaG_FD_81520 | JGI IMG/M metagenome (GOLD analysis project Ga0105237, IMG submission 81520) | Corn rhizosphere microbial communities from Kellogg Biological Station, Michigan, USA - KBS C2-4 metaG | ecosystem: Host-associated > Plants > Roots > Rhizosphere > Soil | place: Michigan, USA... | reverse complement strand
GGCACCAGCCGGCAATTGCCGGGCCGCGGCAAGCGCCGCCCGATAGATCGCAGTGGTCGATGCCCGGCCAGCAATGGAATAGGCCGTGTCGGCGAGCGAAATCGAGGAGTCCGCGAGCTTTCCTGCCTCGATCAGGCCATAGGTCGCGAGGGCCTCGAATCCGTCGGGAGCGCCCCGCGCGTAGGTCATGTCATCGACGACAGTTGCGCCGGGCGCGGAGGCTTTCGCGGCCCGGAACAATTTGGCGCGTGTGGCGGGATCCGGCACATTGCCGGAAAGTACCAGTCGATCACCGTCGCGCTTGCCCTCGAAGCCGTAAGGCTTGGCTATGGGGACCAACGTGATGGCGCTCTCCACCCGCCGGATGCCCGGAGTCTCGCGAACCGCATTCAGCGCAACCTCGCTGCCCTGGATGGTGAATGCCAGGCCGCCGACGGACGCATCGCGTCCGGCGACACTGACCGTGGGCTTGCCGATGGCCGTGCCGACCGCGGCGACGGCGCGCGTCGCGAGTTCCATCTCGACGTGCTCCGTCATCAGGAGGTTGGTGACGAGCCAGACGATCAGAAGCGGCACAACCGCCAACCACGCAATCTTTCCGAACGACATCCAATCCTCCCCCAAAGAAAGCTGCAATCACGCGTCCCCCGCGCGGGAACCAACCTCGGCTGTTCCGAGTGTCTCAAACAGGCGCGGACAAAAAATATGGCTGCCGTGATCCGACAAAATCCGATCGCATCATGATTTCGACGCTCGCGCAGGGCGGCCGGGCGTTTCGCCGTGCTGTCATGCCCCAAAATCAGCCCAAGAAGCGGCGACGGCCTTCAGGGTGTGAAACATCTGGGTGAATAGAAAAAGTCTATTACAAGTGCTCACACAGGAAAAACAAAATGTCATCGGCCTCTGCGAATCTTCGCCGGAGGTGCTTCACGGCATCAGTCGCGCAGTGCGCTCGCAGGCGCCTGATGTTGGTTGGGCGTTGGAGGCCCACGAGTTTCCCTTCACGGCTGCCGCTGCCGCAGGGTTACGCGGGCCATCCATCGCGGCCGCAGGTCGCGGAAAATATCTGACGCGTGTCTATCACCCCGTCCTCATCGCACATTCACGCGTGCTCGCAATTTGCACGCGGCTTGGCAAACCGCGGACAACACATCATCGCGATCAATCGATGAGACGCACTTGAATGGCTGCGTCAGCTAGGGCGTTTTCATTCGGCAGCGACCGACGCGCCAGCAGCATCGGCACGCTGTTCTTCGTCGGTGCGACGTCGAATCATCGCGGAAACCGCGGGCGACTGCTTGCGGGCCCCGAACGTTCCCTATATGTTCCAGCGCCAACACGCATCGAATCGATGTTTCCAGCCAACCCGTCATGCCCAACCAGATCGTCATCACGGAGAAGACCAGCCAGGCCAAGGACGTCAGGGCCGCCATCGGCTCACGCTATGGCAATATCCTGCCTGCCGAAGGCCATCTGTTCGACCTGCTCGAACCCGAGGATGTCGTGCCGGCCTGGAAGCGCTGGTCACCGATCATTCTACGGCCCGAGGGCCTTTACGACACGCGCCCGGCCCAGGGCGGCAACAAATCCGCCAAGCTCAAGGCCATCCGCGAGGCCCTGCGCACCGCCACCCGCGTCTGGCTCGCCACCGATTGCGATCGCGAAGGCCAGCTCATCGGCCAGGAGATTCTCGAGCACTACAAGTATCGCGGCGAGGTCATGCGGGTGCTGTTCACCGCGCAGGACGCGCAGACCATCCGTGACGCCTTCGGTCGGGCCAAACCGAATGCCGAATATGCAAGCCTCTACGCCGCCGCCGTCGCGCGTCGGCAGGCCGACCAGATCTACAATTTGTCATTGACCCGGACTGCGACCGTCATCCTGGGACGCGGCACGCGCCGCGTGATCGGGGTTGGACGCGTGAAGACCCCGACCCTGGCCATCGTGTGCAAACGCGAGCTGGAAATCCGCAATTTCCTGCCGCTGGCCTATTTCGAAGTGGTCGCCACGGCGACTGTGGCGGGCGGCCAATTCCAGATGCGGCACGCGCCCGAGACGCGGATCGTGCGACGCGAGATCGCGGAGGACGTCGTCAAGGCCGCCGTTGGTTTTGCGGGCCCGCTCGCCGTCAGCGTCGAGGACAAGCGGCAAGGCCCGCCCAGGCTGCATGACCTGCCGTCGCTGCAGAAACTCTGCAGCTCACGCTTCGGCTGGCCGGCCGCCAAGACGCTCGAGGTGGCGCAGCAGCTCTATGATGGCGCGGGCAAGAAGATCATCACCTATCCGCGCGCCGAGGTACGCTATCTGCCGCAGAGCCAGATCGCCGACGTGCCGCGGATCGTGGCCGGACTGCAGGCCGGCCAATCCTTCGGCGCCATCCCGGTACCCGACCCGCCTATCATCCGCAGGGGAGCGAGCGGGGCGTTCTACAACAAGGGGCTGGAGGGCGCGAGCCATCACGCCGTCATTCCCAACGTCAACACGACGGACAAACTGCCGGAGATCTGGCCTCGCCTGTCCCCGGACGAGAAGAGATTGTTCGATGTCATCGCGCGGGCCTATCTCGCCGCTCTGATGCCTGACTTCCGCTACCGGCAAACCACCGTGACGCTCGACGTGCGCGGCTTCGAATTCCGCGCCAGCGGCCGCCAGCCCATCGATCTCGGCTGGCGTGCGGCATTTCCGGATTGGCAACCGGCCGACGAAAAGGGCGACGCGGCGCAATTGCTGCCGCAGCTCGGCGACGGTGAGACCGCGCAACTGCAGGAGCCCCGGATCGAGGACAAGGTGACAAAGCCGCCGCCGCGCTACAACGAAGGAACGCTGATCGAGGCGATGCAGAATGCCTGGCGCTTCGTCGACGACGAACTCCTGCGCGAGCGCCTGAAGGAAGCCAAGGGCATAGGCACGCCGGCGACCCGCGCCGAGATCATCGGCGGACTGAAGAAGCAGAATTTCCTGGTGGCCCAGGGCAAGACCATCGTGCCGACCGAGACCGGCCTGTCGCTGTTCGGTATTCTCAAGCAGGCTGATCCTGCGCTGGTCGATCCCGGCGTGACCGCGCAACTCGAATGCCTGCTCGACGACGTCGTGCTCGGCAAACAGGAAATGGTCGGCGCGATCGACGCGGTGTGCGACGTCGCCGAACGCATCATTGGCAGGCTCAAAGAAGGCGCCGTCGCCGCAGGACCTTCCGTGCTCGGGGCCGCGGCCGGCGACGGCGCTGTGAATTATCCTCCGACGCCTGCGATGAAGCGGTTTGCCGACAGCCTCGCCAGGCAGAAAGGCATCAAGCCGCCGCCGGGCTACAAGACGTCCATCTCGACCTGCCGCAAATTTCTCAACGAGCACGCACCCAGGAAAGCTGGCGATCAAGTGGATCACAAAGCCGACGCTGAGGCGATGGGGATCGGAGAAACCAGATCGGCCAGTCCGGCCCAGTTGCACTACGCCACGAAGCTCGCGATCGGGAAAGGCATCGTCATTCCCGACGAGGCCAAGGCAGACGGTGCAGCCATCTCCACCTGGATCGACCAGAATAGCCCGCGGAAGCGACGCAATGGCGGTCGCAAGACCGCCTCCAAGCCGGCGAGATCAACCAAGCCACGATCGACGGCGCCTAAGAAAGGATCCCGGAAGCGCAAAGCCGATGCGATGTCGACGACCGTCGACACGGAGTCCGCAGCCGGCACGCCGCTGCGGATTCCCTACGGCAACAAGGATATCGCACTGAAGCTTGGGGCGCGCTATCGGCCGGGCGGATGGTATGCCCCGCCGGGGATTGACCTCGCCGCATTCGGCGAACGTGGCTGGCTTTGACCGTGGCCCTGCGCGGACATCGAAACGCGCGTCAAGCTCATAGTCCATCCCGCTGCCGCCGCTCGGCGATCGCAACGGCCAGGGTCATCGCCAGAACGAATGTGCCGGACAGCGAGCGGAAGGCGGCGTGATCGGCCTCGGCGACCTCGAGCCAGACCTTGGCAGGTTGAACCAACGGCGAGAATGGCGAGTCGGTCATGGCGACGACCGGCAAGCCGCGGCCCGCCGCGCGCAAGGTCAATTCCACCGTGGCCGGTGTATAGGGAGCAAAGGAGACCGCGAGCACCGCCTCATCCTCCTTGATCAGGTCCACCCGTTCCGGCGCCAGCCCGCCGATCTGGTCGATCAATTGCGCCACGATACCGAGCTTGCCGAGGGCGTAGGCGAGATAACTCACCACGGGGAAGGCGCGCCGGGCGCCGATCAGATGGATCGTGCGCGCCGTCGCGAGCAGCTCGACGGCGTGCGCCAGCACGGCGGGATCGGTCGAACTGTCCACACGCTCGATCGAGACCATCGCGGCCCGCGCGAATCCGGATAGCAGCGCAGTGGGTCCCTGCTTCGACGGCGTCTCACGCAGGGCCTTCAGCCTGTCTCCATAGTCAGGCCATTGTTCGCGGGCGTGCGACCTGAAGACGGCCCGCAGCTCCGTGAAGCCGGCATAGCCGAGCGCTTGCGCGAACCTGACCAGCGTGGACGATTGCACGTCCGCCTGCGCGGCAATTTCCGATGCCGTGCCCAGCGCAACTTCGTTCGGATGCGCCAGCACGAATTCCCCGGCCTTGAGCAACCGCTTCGGCAGTCTTCCTCGCCGCTGGCCCATCAGCGTGCGCAGCTCGTGGAGATCGCGCGGCGGCATCGGCGGCACATCGATCGCCGCGGTGTCCGGAGCCTCTGAGGATTCGCCGTTCATCGTTGAGCCTCGCGCCCGGCAGCCTAGACAGAATGGAAAATTTATTCCATTCTTATCCACGAATGATACATTTGGTTCATCGCTTCGGATAGGCTGCCCCAGACTCTGGCCGGCAGCCACGAGCGTCATGGAGTTCTCCCATAAACATGAGCGGCAGAACTCGCATTGCAGTGCTGGGCTGTGGACGGATCGGGGGGATGCACGCGCGCGCCCTGGCGCGGCATCCCCGGGCAGAACTGGTCTCGGTCTACGATCTCGTTCCGGAGTCGGCGAACGAAGCCGCGCGCGAACTCGGGGTCCGGGCCGCGAGCAGCGTCGCGGAGGTGTTGGACGACCCCGGGCTGCAAGCGGTGTTGATCGCGACGCCGACGCCGACCCATGTCGAACTGATCATCGCTGCGGCGCGCGCCGGCAAGGCCGTGCTTTGCGAAAAGCCCATCGATCTCGACATGGCCCGCGTGATGCACTGCCAGGCTGCGATCGAACCTCTGGGCGTGACGGTCATGATCGGCTTCAATCGCCGGTTCGATCCCTCCTTCCGGGCGCTGCGCGATCGCGTGCAGGCCGGCGAGATCGGCCGCATCGAGCAGGTGGTCATTACCAGCCGCGACCCGGCGCCTCCGCCAGCCTCCTACATCCGCGCGTCGGGCGGGTTGTTTCGCGACATGACCATCCACGACTTCGACATGGCGCGCTATCTCGTGGGCGATATCGCCGAGGTATACGCGATGGGAGCCAATCTGTTCGACGGGTCCATTGCCGACGCGGGCGACATCGATGCGGCGATGGTCGTTCTTCGCAGCTGCTCCGGGGCTCTGGTCCATATCAACAACAGCCGGCGCTGCGTCTATGGCTATGATCAGCGGCTCGAAGTATTCGGGGCCGACGGTATGCTCTCGGCCGGCAATCGCCACGCCACCACCGTGCGGCATTTCGGCGCCGGCCACAGCGAAGCCTCCGATCTCGTTCTGCCCTTCTTCATCGAGCGTTATGCCGAAGCCTACGCCGCGGAGATCGATCACTTCCTGGCCTGCCTCAGCAGCGGTGCAACACCCCTGACCAGCTTCGCCGATGGCGCCGAAGCCTTGCGCCTGGCGGACGCGGCAGAGCAGAGTTTGCGGAGCGGACAACCCGTGCATCTTGGCACGGCCGGCGCCCCCAAAGCCGGCTGAGAGGTCGGATGGCCGCGAAACATTGACGTGAGTTCGATGACAAAATCGGCGGGCTGAGCAGCGCCGCCAGCAAGGAAACGCATCATGGACGATGCCCGTGGCGATGCCGCGACCAAACCGCTCGACGTCATCACCATCGGGCGCTGTTCCGTGGATCTCTACGGCCAGCAGATCGGTTCGCGTCTCGAGGACATCACCTCATTCGCCAAATCGGTCGGCGGCTGCCCGTCCAACATCGCCATTGGCACGGCGCGGCTCGGCCTGAAATCGGCACTCGTCACCCGCGTCGGCGACGAACAGTTCGGCCGCTTTGTCCGCGAGCAGATGCTGCGTGAGGGCGTTGCGCTCGACGGCATCCGCACTGATCCCAAGCGCCTCACCGCGCTTGCCATTCTCTCGGTCGAGAGCGATACCAGCTTTCCGCTGCTGTTCTATCGCGACAACTGCGCCGACGCCGCGCTCGACGAGGGCGATATCGACGAGGCCTTCATCGCCTCGGCGCGGGCCATCGTGGTGACCGGCACGCATTTCGCCAGGCCGAATTCGGACGCCGCGCAGCGCAAGGCCATCCGCCTCGCCAAGGCGGCCGGCGGCAAGGTCGCCTTCGACATCGACTACCGGCCCAACCTCTGGGGGCTCGCGAGCATCGGCGACGGCGACCAACGCTACGTCAGGTCGGACGCGGTCTCGGCGCATCTGCAGTCCATCCTGCCGGACTGCGACCTCATCGTCGGCACCGAGGAGGAAATCCACATCGCTGCCGGTGAGGAGGATACGCTCGCCGCGTTGAAGAAAATTCGCGCCCTGTCCGACGGCGTCGTTGTCCTGAAGCGCGGGCCGATGGGCTGCGTGGTATTTCCCGATGCCATTCCGGATTCGCCCGACGGCGGCATCGTCGGCAAGGGCTTCCCGATCGAGGTCTACAATGTGCTCGGCGCCGGCGATGCCTTCATGTCCGGCTTCCTGCGCGGCTGGCTGCGCGGGCAGCCCTACCAGACCTGCGCGACCTGGGCCAATGCCTGCGGCGCCTTCGCGGTGTCGCGCCTGCTCTGCTCGCCGGAAATCCCGACCTGGACCGAGCTGCAATATTTCCTGGAGAACGGCAGCCCGCACCGGGCGCTGCGCAGGGATGCCGACCTCAACCACGTGCATTGGGCGACGACGAGGCGCGCCCAGCCGCCGAGGCTGACGGCGCTCGCCATCGACCATCGCAGCCAGTTCGAGGCGATGGCGGACGCGGCCGGCGCGCCGCGCGAGCGCATCGGCGCCTTCAAGCTCTTGGCCGTCGACGCCGCCGCGCGTGTCGCCAAGGGCGGTGCCGGCTTCGGCATGCTGATCGATTCGACCTACGGCACCCAGGCGCTCTACGCGGCGGCCAAGCACGGGCTGTGGATCGGCAGGCCCGTCGAGCAACCGGACTCGCGGCCGCTCGATTTCGACCATCTCCCCGACCTCGGCAGCCATCTCGCCGAATGGCCGGTGACGCATACGATCAAGTGCCTGTGCTTCTATCATCCCGACGACGACGCGGCGCTCAAGGCCCGGCAGGAGCGCGAACTGCTGCGCCTCAACGACGCCGCGCGCACCACCGGGCGCGAATTGCTGGTCGAGATCATCGCCGGCAAGCACGGCGCGCTGCGCGACGACACCGTAGCGACGGTGCTGGAACGCCTCTACGCGCTCGGCATCCGCCCCGATTGGTGGAAGCTCGAACCGCAGCGCAGCGCCGCCGCCTGGACCGCGATCGAACGCGTCGTTGCCGCCAACGACGTCTACTGCAGGGGCGTCGTCATGCTGGGCCTCGGCGCGTCCGAGACCGAGCTCGCCGCCAGTTTCCGCATCGCCGCCGGATGCCCGCTGGTGAAGGGTTTTGCGATCGGACGCAGCATTTTCGACGAGGCCGCGCGTGGCTGGCTCGCCGGAAGGCTCGATGACGAGGCTGCGATCGCCGATATGGCCTCGCGCTTCGGCCGGCTCGTCGAGCTGTGGCAAAGCGCCGCCGGCGTCAGCGCGCGCACGTAAGGAACAAAGGTCATGAGCAGCATCCGTCTCACCATGGCACAGGCGCTGACCCGCTTCCTGTGCGCGCAGAAGACCGTGATCGATGGCGTCGAGCTGCCGCTGTTCGCCGGCGTCTGGGCGATCTTCGGCCATGGCAATGTCGCCGGACTGGGCGAGGCGCTCTATCAGGTGCGCGACCGACTGCCGACGCTGCGCGCCCACAACGAGCAGGCGATGGCGCATGCGGCGATCGCCTTTGCCAAGGCGACCTTCCGACGTCGCATGATGGCCTGCACGACCTCGATCGGCCCCGGCGCCACCAACATGGTGACGGCTGCGGCCGTCGCCCATGTGAACCGTCTGCCGCTGCTACTGCTGCCGGGCGACGTGTTCGCCAACCGGCGGCCCGATCCGGTGTTGCAGCAGATCGAGGATTTCGGCGATGGCACGGTCTCGGCGAATGACTGTTTCCGCCCGGTGTCGCGCTATTTCGACCGGCTGACGCGGCCGGAGCAGCTGATTGCGGCCCTGCGTCGCGCCATGGCCGTGCTGACCGACCCCGCCGACTGCGGACCGGTGACGCTGGCGCTGTGCCAGGACGTACAGACGGAGGCGTTCGATTATCCCGAGAACTTCTTCGCGGAGCATGTCTGGAGACCCCGCCGCCCGCCTCCCGATGCGGAGGCACTGGCCGAAGCGGCGGCGCTCATCGCCAGGGCCCACAAGCCGTTGATCATCGCCGGCGGCGGCGTGCTTTATTCGCAGGCGTCCGATGCGCTCACGCGCTTCGCGGAGCGTCACGGCATCCCGGTGGCGGAAACCCAGGCCGGCAAGTCATCGCTGCCGGAGCAGCATCCGCTCAACATGGGCGCGATCGGCGTGACCGGCACGTCCGCCGCCAACGCCCTCGCCACGGAGGCCGATCTCGTCCTCGCGGTCGGGACACGACTGCAGGATTTCACCACCGGGTCCTGGGCCCTGTTCAAGAACCCGACTTGCCGCATTGTCGCACTCAATGTGCAGGGCTTCGACGCCGGCAAGCATGGGGCCGTGCCACTGATCGCCGACGCCCGCGCCGGCCTGGAGGCGCTCGGCACGGTGCTGCGCGATTACGAGGCGCCGTCGATCTGGATCGAGGCGTCGGCGACGCACAAAGCGAACTGGACGAAGGCCGCCGCCAAGGCGCTCGCCGCCCCCGCCGGCAATGTGCTTCCGTCGGACGCGCAGGTGATCGGCGCGGTGATGCGAAGCCTCGGCGCCAACGCGACGGTGGTTTGCGCCGCTGGCGGCCTGCCGGGCGAGTTGCACAAGCTGTGGCAGGCTGGCGCGCCCGGTAGCTACCATATGGAATACGGCTATTCCTGCATGGGCTACGAAATCGCCGGCGGACTTGGCGTGAAGATGGCCGATCCCGCCCGGGAAGTCGTTGTCATGGTCGGCGACGGCTCCTATCTCATGATGAATTCGGAGATCGCGACCTCGGTGATGCTGGGCTTGCGCCTCACCATCGTCATCCTCGACAACCACGGCTATGGCTGCATCAACCGCCTGCAGATGGCGACCGGCGGCGCGAATTTCAATAATCTGTTGATCGATGCCCGCCACACCACCTTGCCGGCGATCGACTTCCGCGCTCATGCCGAGAGCCTCGGCGCCATCGCCGTGAAGGTGTCCTCGGTCGCCGAACTCGAGCAGGCGCTGACGGCGGTGAAGACCGGCGACCGCACCAGCGTCATCGTCATCGACACGGATCCTCTCATCACCACGCAGGAAGGCGGCGCCTGGTGGGATGTGGCGGTGCCCGAGGTATCCGTGCGCAAGGAAGTCGCGGCCGCGCGCGAGGCCTATGAGCGGGCCTCGCGATGGCCGGATTGAGCTAAAGGAGACGCGCTGATGTCCAAGCTTCTGGTCAAGCCCTCGACGCCCGATGCGCAAGGACGGGTGATTCATATCACCCCGCAAACCGCGGAGTGGAGCTATGTCGGCTTCGATCTGCATCAGCTGAAGCCGGGCCACACCATTGCCGGCGATGCGGACAATCGCGAGATCTGCCTCGTGCTGGTCTCCGGACGCGCCGAGGTCACGGCGGGCGGCGAGCACTTCGGTACGATCGGCGAGCGGACATCGCCGTTCGAAGGCAAGCCTCATTCGGTCTACACGCCGGCCGGCTCGTCCTGGACCGTGACCGCGGCAACCGAGTTGACGCTCGCGGTCTGCTCCGCGCCCGGCAAGGCCTTGGCGCGCCCTGCCCGACTGATCGCGCCCGCCGATCTCGGCCAGGAGACCCGCGGCACGGGCACCAACACCCGCTATGTGACCAACATCCTCCCCGAAACGGCCGAGGCGGACTCGCTGCTGGTCGTGGAAGTGATCACGCCCGGCGGCCACACGTCGTCTTATCCGCCCCATAAGCACGATGTCGACGATCTCCCGCGGGAATCGTTGCTGGAGGAGACCTATTACCATCGCCTCAAGCCGAGCCAGGGCTTTGCCTTCCAGCGCGTCTACACCGATGACCGCTCGCTCGACGAGGCGATGGCGGTGGAGGATGGCGACGTGACCCTGGTGCCCAGGGGTTATCACCCCTGCGCGGCGACGCATGGCTATGACCTTTATTATCTCAACGTCATGGCCGGACCGAAGCGCACCTGGCGCTTCCACAACGCCAGGGAGCATGAATGGCTCCTGAGGGCGTGATGCATATCCCCCTCAGTGTCGACGATTACAGCTCGCCGGTGTGATCAGGCCGGGTCGAAGCCACGGACCGCAGCAATGGACCTCACCTTTCAACAGGGACGGAGAGCCTCGCGATCCGGAATCGACCGCCGAACAGCACGCGGTGAAGACATTGCGCATCGACGACAAGAGGCGCGCGGCAATGACTATTCCCGCTTCTCCGATCTGGCAGCGGCCGGCCAGGACGCGTAGCCGATGCCGCGAAACTTAGATGCCCAAGAAGATATGCGATTGCAGTTCGACGCCACGACCTCTCGAGCGGATCCAGGAACTCGTGACCGCGTTGAAACCGAACTTGGCGATGCTGGCCACATCGCCGCGCCTGTGGCAAGCTCGTTTCGGCCAGCGACGAAAATGCAGTACCTCCTTACCCTCATTGGGGGCCGCCCGGGCCAGGAGTTGAACCCATTCTTTTCGGTTCAGCGCGCATGGATAGCAGCTTCCAGGTGTTATGGCAGGATGACGACCGTATGTTTTGCCGGTCATTGCGTCATGACTCCGATGGCACCCGTAGCGCGGTGCTGGCGGTGCTTCCCGCAGTGGAGCACGCGACGGCCGCCAGCCTCGATCGCCTTGCTCACGAATATGCCCTGAAGGACCAGCTGGATGCGGCATGGGCCCTGCGGCCGCTGCAGTTGGAGCGCGACCGCGGTCGCCCCGTTCTGCTGCTCGAGGATCTGGGCGGCGAACCGCTCGTGCGGCTCGTCGGCGCGCCAATGGATATTGGACGGTTCTTGCAGCTCGCGCTCGGCATCGCGACGGCGCTGAGCAAGGTCCAACAGCGCGGCCTCGTCCACAAGGACCTGAAGCCTGCGCACATCGTGGTGAACTGTGCGGACGGGCAGGTCCGGTTCACCGGATTCGGAATCGCCTCGCGGCTGGCCCGTGAGCGCCGCGCGCCCGCGCCGCCCGAGTTCATCGTTGGTACCCTCCCCTACATGGCGCCCGAACAGACCGGGTGGATGAACCGCTCGATCGATTTCCGCAGTGACCTCTATTCGCTTGGCGTCACCTTCTACCAGATGTTGACCGGCTCTTTGCCTTTTACAGCGTCGCATCCCATGGAGTGGGTGCATTGCCACATTGCGAGAAGGCCTGTGCCTCCGAGCGAGCGGCTGAACGCTGTCCCGGCCGCGGTCTCTGCCATGGTCCTCAAGCTGCTCGCCAAGTCTGCCGAGCAGCGCTACCAGAGTGCCGCGGGTCTCGCACATGATCTGAGACGCTGCCTGAGTGAATGGGCGGCCAGGGGCCGCATCGAAGAGTTTGCCCTGGGCGAATGCGATACGCCTGATCGATTGCTGATCCCCGAGAAGCTCTACGGCCGAGAGCACGAGATCGAAACCTTGCTTGCCGCGTTCGACGGCGTGATCAAGAGCGGCACGCCGGAACTGGTGTTGGTTTCCGGCTATTCCGGCGTTGGCAAGTCATCGGTGGTCAACGAGCTGCATCGCATGCTTGTTCTGCCCCACGGCCAGTTCGCATCAGGCAAGTTCGACCAGTACAAACGTGATATTCCCTATGCGACGCTGGTGCAGGCTTTTCAGGGTCTCGTGCGATCTCTCTTGAGCAAGAGCGACTCCGAGCTGGCGGGCTGGCGTCGAGCCCTTCATGGAGCACTGGTCCCAAATGGCCGGCTTGTTGTCGACCTGATCCCCGAATTGCAGCTGATCATAGGAGAGCAACCGCCGCTCGCCGAGCTTCCACCGCGACAGGCACAAAGCCGCTTCTATTTCGTGCTCCGGCAATTTATCGGCGTATTCGCGCGCCCGGAACATCCGCTGGTCTTGTTCCTCGACGATCTCCAGTGGCTCGACGCGGCCACGCTCGACTTGATCGAGGACCTGTTGACCCATTCGGACGTGAAGCACCTGATGCTGATCGGCGCCTATCGGGAGAGCGAGGTCGATTCCGCTCATCCATTGCGGCGCAAGCTTGATGCCATCAGAAACGCCGGCGCGAAGGTCAAACAGATCACGCTTGCGCCGCTTGCCAGCGACCACATCACGCACCTGATTGCCGATGCTCTTCGCTGCGAGTCGCACGCCGCCGCGCCGCTGGCGCAGTTGATACATCACAAGACGGCCGGCAACCCGTTCTTCGTGGTTCAGTTCCTTTGCGCTCTCGCCGAAGAGGGCTTGGTCCGCTTCGACCATGATGCACGGTCCTGGTGCTGGGATCTCGATCGCATTCAGGCCAAAGGACATACCGAAAATGTCGTGGACCTGATGGTTGGCAAACTGACCCGGCTGCCGGCCGACACCCGGAACACCCTGCAGCAGCTGGCATGCCTGGGCAACACCGCCGAGGTCACAGCACTCTTGATGGTCCACGGGGGCACAGAGCAGCAGGTTCATGCGGCCCTTTGGGAGGCAGTTCGCCAGGAGTTGGTCGAGCACCTGACGGGGGTCTACAGGTTCGTCCACGACCGGGTGCGGGAGGCCGCCTACTCCTTGATCGCAGAGGAACACCGCGCCGCGGTGCATCTGCAGATCGGCCGACAATTGCTGGCCCAGACGCCCCCCGAAAAACGGGAGGAGGCCGTCTTCGAGATCGTCAATCAGCTCAACCGCGGCGCGGCTCTGATCACCTCGCAGGATGAGCGCGAGCGGCTCGCCGAGCTCAACCTGATTGCCGGCCGGCGTGCAAGGGCGTCAACCGCCTACGCGTCGGCGCTCAACTATCTCGCCGCGGGCTCGGCGTTGCTACCGGCCGACTCCTGGGAGCGCCGGCATCAGCTTGTCTTTTCTCTGGAGTTGCATCGGGCAGAATGCGAATTCGTGACCGGCGCCGTAGCGCAAGCGGAGCAGCGCTTGTCTGCTCTGGCAGAGCGTTCCGCGAATGCCAGTGAGCAAGGCCTGGTCGCGCGCCTGCAGGTCGACGTGTACATGGCACTGAGTCAGCGCGACCGCGCGCTCAGCGTCGGTCTCGGCTACCTGCGGCGTCTCGGAATCTGTTGGTCAGTCCATCCAGGCGACGACGACGTGCGACGCCAATATGAGAAAATCCGGTCTCTGATCGGTCGTCGGGCGATCGAGGAATTGTTGGACCTGCCGCTGATGACTGATGCCGTTGCGCTGGCGACCTTGGAACTTCTGACCGCGCTCATGCCGCCGGCGTTCTACACTGATGCAAACCTTCGCTCGATGGTCGTCCTCAAAGCTGTCGAGCTCAGTCTCGAGTGGGGCCACAGCGAGGCTTCGTGCGAGCCTTACGTGGTGTTCGGCGCGATGGTCGGCGCGCTTTTCGGCGACTATGGAACGGGGCTTCGATTCAGCAATATCGGCATCGAGCTGGTCGAACGGCGCGGACTTTCCCGCGTTCGAGCGGCGACCTATCTGAGCTATGGCAACCTCGTCCTGCCATGGACCAAGCATCATCGGCACGCCCGCGACGCGTATCGTCGCGCTTTCGAGGCCGCGAACGCCAGTGGCGATATGACGACCGCGGCTTTCAGTTGTTCCAGTCTGAATGCGAATTTCCTGGCTGCGGGCGATCCGCTTCTGGAGGCCCAGCGTGAGGCGGAGCACGGCTTACGATTCGCCGAGACAGCGAATTTTGCGTTGATGGTCGACATCATGAAGCCGCAGCTTGCGCTGATTCGGATGTTGCGGGGCCTGACGCAACGATTCGGCGCATTCGACGACGAACAATTCGACGAATCTGCATTCGAGCGGCGCCTCGCTGCCGATCCCGCATTCGCGTTGCCCGAGGCCTTGTATTGGATTCGCAAGCTGCAAGCGCGATTCTTTTCCGGTGACTATGCGTCGGCGCTCGAGGCGGCCTCGAAGGCACGACGGCTGCGGTGGTCACCGCCGCAGTTGATCGCCACGGCAGAATACGAGTTCTATGCTGCGCTGTCCCACGCCGGATGCTGCGATTCGGTACCGACCGACCGGCGTCAGCAGCATGTTGCGGCGTTGCTGGCCCACCATCGCCAGCTCGAGGCGTGGGCGCAGAATTGCCCCGAGAACTTCGCGGACCGCGCTGCCCTTGTCGGCGCCGAGATTGCTCGTCTTCAAGGCCGGGAACTCGACGCCCAGCGTCTTTATGAAGACGCCATCCGATCGGCCCGAGAAAACGGTTTCATTCATGACGAGGCGATCGCTTATGAGCTGGCCTCCCGCTACTACGCGGCACGCGGGTTCGAAGAGTTTGCGCGCGTCTATTTGCGACATGCACGCGACAACTATGCTCGTTGGGGAGCCGACGGCAAGGTGCGGCAACTCGAGAGCACGTTCCCGCACCTCTTGAAGGACAGGTCAGAACCCGGCTCCATCAGCACGATCGGCGCGCCGGTCGAACATCTCGACCTCGCGACCGTCATCAAGGTGTCGGAAGCGGTGTCGGGCGAAATGGTTCTGGACAAGCTCATCAACACGTTGATGCGCACGGCGATTGAACAGGCGGGGGCTGAACGAGGTCTGTTAATTCTATCGCGCGGCCCCGAGCCGCGCATCCACGCGGAAGCCTCGACCGGCGGCAATACGATCAACGTGGAACTGCGCGATCTACCGGTGTCCGCCGCGGAGCTTCCGGAGTCGGTTCTCCAATACGTCATGCGAACCCGCGAAGGCACCATTCTCGACGACGCCGCTGTCCAGCCTTCATTTGCCGCGGACCCGCATATCAAGCAGCGGCAGGCCTGTTCCATTCTCTGCCTACCCTTGATCAATCACGCCAAGCTCATTGGCGTGCTCTATCTCGAGAACACATTGACACCGCACGCTTTCGCGCCAGCGCGCGTCGCAGTGCTCAAGCTGCTTGCCGCGCAGGCGGCCATTGCGCTGGAGACTGCCCGTCTGTACGCCGACCTGCAGCGCGAGAACAATGAGCGCAACCGGGCGGAACAAGCCCTGCGACAAAGCGAGCAGCGCTTCCGCGACTATGCCGAGACGGCCTCCGACTGGCTTTGGGAAACCGGACCGGATCACCTGTTCACCTATGTATCGGAGCGATTGAGTGCGTTCGGCATCGATCCGGCGGCGCTGATTGGCAAGCGCCGTCTCGATGCTGCGACCGACCGGGAGGCTCAACCGCAGAAATGGCGTGAGCACATGGCGACGTTGGAGCGCCACGAGCCATTCCGGAATTTCGAGTACACATGCGGCGGCCCGGCCGGGAACCAGCGCCACGTCAGTGTGAATGGCCGGCCCGTCTTTGCCGACGGCCGCTTCATCGGTTATCGCGGAACGGCCACTGACCTGACCAACCAGCACGAGGCCGAGGAACGGCTGCGTCATTCGCAGAAGTTGGATGCGATCGGACAACTCACCGGTGGCATTGCCCACGATTTGAACAACGTCCTCACCGTCATCACCGGAACCATCGAGATCCTTCAGGAAGGCATCGTGGAACGGCCCCAACTCGCCGCGATCGCACAGCTCATTGACGACGCGGCAACGCGTGGCTCGGAGATCACATCGCAGCTCCTGACATTCGCGCGCCGTCAGCCGCTGGAGCCGCGCCAGATCGACGTCAATCGCATGGTCACCGATACTGCGAAGCTGCTCAAGCCAATCCTGGGCGAGCACATCGACGTCGAGCCGGACGTGGCGGACGATACCTGGTTCGCTCTGGCCGATCCGTCGCAGCTTTCGGCTGCGATCGTCAATCTCGCGGTCAACGCGCGCGATGCCATGCCTGCGGGCGGCAAGCTCAAGCTCGCAACCGCCAATGTCAGGCGCGACGACCTCGATGTGTCGGGGAAAGGTGCGGTCAAGACGCGAGAGTTCGTGATGATCAAGGTCACCGACACCGGCCATGGCATTCCCAGCGACATCCTCGACCGCGTGTTCGAGCCGTTCTTCACCACCAAGGGAGTCGGCAGGGGGACGGGGCTGGGGCTGAGCATGGTCTACGGCTTCGCCAAGCAGTCCGGCGGGACCGTCGACATCGACAGCGAAGAAGGTCGTGGCACCGTCATCAAGCTCTATTTGCCGCGATCGGCGGGACAGGCCGTCATGCCGACTGAGCCGGTGCGTGCGACGGGCGTGCCGCACGGGCACGAGACGATCCTGGTGGTCGAAGACGATGCGCTGGTGCGGGGTTACGTGATCGCTCAGCTGGGAGGCTTGGGCTACCGCACCCTTGTTGCCAGCGACGGCGCGGCAGCCCTCGCGCTGGTCGACCAGGGTGTCGAATTCGATCTGCTGTTTACGGACATGATCATGCCCGGCGGGATGAACGGCCGGGAACTGGTCGGCGCTATCATCAGACGTCGCGGACACGTCAGGGTGCTCTACACATCAGGCTATGCGGACAACTCCATCGTCCACGACGGATATCTCGATCCCGGCGTTGCGCTGCTCAGAAAACCATATCGGAAGTTGGATCTGGCGCAGAAAATCCGCGAGGTGTTGGAAAGCCGGTCGCTGTCGTGATGGTATTTCGCCGATCCTCGTAAGGCTGTGACGCAAGACTCAGGCGCAATATCGGACGCGAGGAGCCCTCGGAGAGATGCTTCCAATCGTTCGGGAGCTGCGGAACGCATCTGCGAGACGCCCGGGTCGAAAAGATCGTGTCATGAACTTGCAAGGTCCATCTTCGCTGCACCGTTTTTTGTTCAGCACGACCTGCCTCGGCCCGCAGCGAGATCGGCGAGAACGCCGCGCAAATTGCCCTGATGTCGGGCGAGAAGGCTGTCTGCCCTGGCCTTGTCGTAGCCCAGCACCAGGAGTGTGGCCGTCTTGATATCCCCCTCGGTCTGCTCCAGGGCGGACGCCGCCTCTGCCTGAGCGCAGCCGGCAATGCGGGCAATCATCACCTCTGCACGGTGCCTGAGCTTCGTGTTGGTTGTCTGCATATTGACCATCAAGCCGTGGAAGACGCGGCCGGATCGCAGCATGATCCCGGTCGAGATCAAATTGAGCACAACCTTCTGCGCGGTGCCCGCTTTCATCCGGGTCGAGCCGGCTATGACTTCCGGTCCTGTCTCGACCAGGATCGGATATTTGGCTGATGTCAGCAGCGCGGTGCCGGGATTGTTGGCAATACCAATGGTGACGATGCCATACGTGCCGGCCTGCCGCAGTGCCGCCACCGTAAAAGGCGTCGTGCCGCTTGCGGCAACCGCGATCACAACGTCGTGAGGTGTGGGTCGCACATCATCGATCTGTCTGACGGCAGCAGCAACATCGTCTTCGGCGCCTTCGACGCTGGCGATCAATGCACCATCCCCGCCGGCGATGATGAAATGCAGCCGCTCCGGGGGCCAAGCGAACGTCGGGGACAGCTCTGCTCCATCTTGCACGGCGACCCGTCCAGAAGTGCCCGCACCGACGTAAATCAGTCGCCCTCGGTCGCCCAGCGCTTCTGTTGCCGCATGTGTCGCCGCCGTGATGGCGGGAAGCGCACTGCCAACGGCGGCGACCGCGGCGAGCTGGCCCTCCCACATCGCCTCGATCGCCGACGCCGGCGACCAGGCATCGAGATCAACAAACCGAGGGTCGACATCTTCGGTAGCCATGCGAGCCATCCAGACTTCTCATGGCTTTGCAACGCGGAACCCGGGAGCCGGTTCGATTTGGCCGCCGCAGCGGGCGATCGCAGCCGCAGCGATCAGACGACGATGTGATCCAAGTCGGCAGCAATCCGGCTATTCGGAAACGTTCTTGCCGCTTCGTCCAGTATCTCTTCATCCCGATACCGGCCCGACAGGTGGGTCAGCACGAGCTGTTTGACGTTGCTCGTGGCAGCAAGCCGAGCTGCCTCCGCCGCGGTCAGATGGCCATAATCCCGAGCGACAGGCGCGTCGCGATCCAGAAACGTCGCCTCGACCACCAGCAGGTCGGCATCGGCGACGTGTCTGGATAGCCCCTCGGTGGTTTCGGTGTCGCCGATCACGACAAGCTTCTTGCGACCGCTCGGTGGCCCGAGAACATCCTTGGGATCGATCGTCCTGCCGCCCTCGATGACGACAGGCTTGCCTTCGGCCAACTCTCTACGCACGGGGCCG